>Ga0116227_10006528_pt1 | contig 23555 bp, 21 predicted proteins | sample S1TSphgellanicum_FD_89693 | JGI IMG/M metagenome (GOLD analysis project Ga0116227, IMG submission 89693) | Host-associated microbial communities from peat moss isolated from Minnesota, USA - S1T2_Fb - Sphagnum magellanicum MG | ecosystem: Host-associated > Plants > Peat moss > Unclassified...
CGTCGGCAAGACCAGCCTGGGCAAGTCGATCGCCCGCGCCACCGGTCGCCAGTTCATCCGCCAGTCGCTCGGCGGCGTCCGCGACGAGGCTGAAATCCGTGGCCATCGGCGCACCTATATCGGGTCGATGCCCGGCAAGGTGATCCAAGGTATGAAGAAGGCGAAGACGTCCAACCCGCTTTTCCTGTTGGATGAAATCGACAAACTCGGCGCCGATTGGCGCGGTGATCCGTCTTCGGCCTTGCTGGAGGTTCTGGACCCCGAGCAGAATGCGACGTTCGCGGATCATTATCTTGAAGTTGATTATGATCTCTCGGATGTGATGTTTGTTACCACTGCGAACAGCCTGCGGATGCCGCAGCCGTTGCTGGACCGTATGGAGATCATTCGCATCCCGGGCTACACGGAGGATGAGAAGGTTGAAATCGCCAAGCGCCATCTGGTGGCCAAGCAGGGCGAGGCGCATGGGCTGAAAAAAGACGAGTGGTCGGTCTCGGATGACGCGCTGCACGAGTTGGTGCGAACCTATACACGTGAAGCCGGCGTTCGTAATCTCGAACGTGAAATTGCCAACCTTGCGCGTAAGGCCGTGAAGGAGATCGTTACCTCCAAGACCAAGAAGGTGACGATCAGCAAGCGCAACCTCGAGAAGTTCTCAGGTGTAGCCAAGTTCCGCTATGGCGAGACCGAGGCCGAGGATATGGTCGGCGTTGTCACGGGTCTCGCTTGGACGGAAGTCGGGGGCGAGATTCTTACCATTGAGAGCGTACTGCTTCCTGGCAAGGGCGGCATCAAGCAGACAGGTAAGCTCGGCGATGTGATGCAGGAAAGCGTGCAGGCGGCCTATTCCTATATACGCTCGCGCGCCGTGCAGTTCGGGATTAAACCGCCGTTTTTCGACAAGCGGGATATCCATGTTCATGTGCCGGAAGGTGCAACACCTAAGGACGGTCCTTCAGCCGGTATCGCCATGGCAACCTCCATTGTCAGCGCTATTACGGGCATTCCGATTCGCCGTGACATTGCGATGACGGGAGAGATCACATTGCGAGGGCGCGTGCTGCCGATTGGGGGCTTAAAGGAAAAACTCCTGGCTGCCCTGCGTGCAGGTATCACGACCGTCATCATTCCGAAGGAAAATGAAAAGGATCTCATCGAGATTCCGGCGAATGTCAAAAAAGGTTTGACGATCATCCCGGTATCGCATGTCGATGAAGTCATCGGTCAGGCGTTGAGCCGTAAGCCTGAACCGATCGATTGGGAGGAAGCTCCCGATGTCGCGGCAGCCCCTGGTGACGCCAGGGCTTCTTCGCTGCCGCACTAACAGCCGCCGTTTGACGGCTACCCCGCAAGTTAGGTATCTACTAGCCTTGCTATCGCCAGTGGCCCGCCTGCATCTAACATTCGATGCAGGTGGGCGATTTTGTATCATCATAACAGGGAGTTTTTGCCCGTGAATAAGAATGACTTGATTGCCGCCGTCGCCGAAGAGACCGACATCTCCAAAGCCAAGGCTGCTGAAGTGGTTGACGCCGTGTTCGGCGCGATCGAAAAGACGTTGAAGCAGAAGCTCGAAGTTCGTCTCGTTGGTTTTGGCACTTTTGCCACCGCCGAGCGTGAGGCTTCCAAAGGCCGCAACCCGCGGACGGGCGCCGAAATTGATATCCCCGCTTCGACCTCGGTTCGCTTCAAAGCGGGCAAAACCTTGAAAGATGCGGTAAACTAAACTCGCTATGTGCGGACGGCGCGAGCCGTCCTCCATTTTTAGGGGCGGTTAGCTCAGCGGTAGAGCGTCTCGTTTACACCGAGAGGGTCGGCGGTTCAAACCCGTCACCGCCTATACCTTCGTTTTCTATATTTTTCAGTAGTTTATGTGTTTCTTCCACAGTTAAATGTAAAAGCCTAACCGTTGTGCGTTTCATGCGCTTGACGCTCAACGGTTAGGCCTTTACACCGCCGCGTACTGAAAATGCGGGTGTAGCTCAGTTGGTTAGAGCGCCGGCCTGTCACGCCGGAGGTCGCGGGTTCGAGCCCCGTCACTCGCGCCAGTTCGGTTTTCCGTCCTGGCCCGCAAGTTCAGTTCATGTGCCGTTGTTACCTAGAGCATGATCGTTAAGATTGATCTTGTTTGGCAGTGTTTCCGAGGGCGATTTAAGCTTTAGAGCCGTGCAAGAGCGCAAAACTGAAGCGGGCGCACTCTAGTCTTGACCATATCGTGCTGCAGTGCGACACGGCGGATACGGTTCTGTTTCGGTTTTCTGCAAATGATGATTAGCCATGGATAAGGAGACGCGCGGTGCAGCCGGTCCTTTCGCAGTATTTCCCCATCCTCGTCTTCGCCGCCATCGCGGCCCTTATCGGCGTGGCTTTCGTCTTCGGCTCCATCCTTACGGCGCATCAGAAACCCTACGCGGCCAAGCTTTCCGCCTATGAATGCGGATTCGACGCATTTGGCGATGCGCGGCGCCGGTTCGATGTCCGGTTCTATCTGGTCGCCATTCTTTTCATCATCTTCGACGTAGAGGTCGCGTTCCTTTTTCCGTGGGCGGTCAGCCTCTCGCGCATCGGTCTGCTTGGCTTTTTTTCAATGCTGGGTTTCCTTGGTGTTTTGACGGTTGGCTTTATCTACGAGTGGAACAAGGGCGCATTGGATTGGGAGTAGTGCCATGAGCGTTTCAGCGGATACGGCCTCGCTCGCCTGGAACCGGGACAATCTCCCACAGGGCGCTGAGCAAGATGCGGTGATCAAAGGCATTACCGGCGAGATCGCAGGGAAGGGCTTTGTGGTCGCGAATATGGACAAGCTGGTAAACTGGGCCCGTACCGGCAGCCTTTGGCCGATGACGTTCGGCCTGGCCTGTTGCGCCGTAGAAATGATCCACGCTTACATGCCCCGCTACGATCTTGACCGGTTTGGGGTCATCCCGCGCGCCAGTCCGCGGCAGAGCGATGTGATGATCGTCGCGGGCACGCTGACCAATAAGATGGCCCCGGCCTTGCGGAAGGTTTACGACCAGATGCCTGAGCCGCGCTGGGTTATTTCGATGGGTAGTTGCGCCAACGGTGGCGGCTACTATCACTATTCTTATTCGGTGGTCCGTGGCTGCGATCGTATCGTCCCGGTCGATATTTATGTTCCCGGCTGTCCGCCCACGGCCGAAGCTTTGGTGTATGGCGTGATGCAATTGCAGAAAAAAATCCGGCGGACGGGGACAATTCTACGTGGCTGACGAGATCCCTGCTGAAGAAGCTGTTGCAACCGATACCGTGCTGGACGCGGTAGCGAGCCTCCCAGGCGTCGCGGCGGCCCGGCGCGAACTCGGTGAACTGGTGGTGGATGCCGCGCGCTCGGACGCATTGGCGTTTTTTCGCGCGTTGCGCGAGAATTTTGCATTTGCGCAGGTCATGGATATTTGCGGCGTTGACTTTCCTGGTCGCGCCGAGCGGTTCGATATTGTCTATAACCTCCTCTCGGTTACCCGCAACGAGCGCATACGTGTCATCGTCCCGGCCAGTGAGAGCGAACCAGTATTTTCCGTCTCTGCGATCTGGCCGAGCGCTACCTGGTGGGAGCGTGAAATTTGGGATCTTTTCGGTGTTGCATTCGAAGGTCTTGCAGATCACCGGCGCATACTGAGTGATTATGGCTTCGAGGGTCATCCGCTGCGCAAAGATTTTCCGCTGACCGGCTATGTCGAGGTTCATTACGATGATGAGCGTAAATCCGTCGTTTACGACAAAGTCAAACTCACGCAGGAATTCCGTAATTTTGATTTCCTCTCGCCATGGGAGGGTATGACTTCCCTGCCTGGTGATGAGAAGGCAAGCGGAGGCCGCCGATGAGCGAAACTGCCACTCCCAAAACCCAAATGATCGAGATTGATAGCCACACGATTAATTTTGGGCCGCAACATCCGGCCGCCCATGGCGTGTTGCGGTTGATTCTGGAAATGGATGGTGAGGTCGTCGATCGCGCCGACCCGCATATCGGGCTGCTACATCGCGGCACCGAAAAACTCATTGAATATAAGAGCTATCTTCAGGCGGTCCCGTATTTCGACCGGCTCGATTATGTATCGCCGATGGCGTGCGAGCATGCGTTCGCGCTAGCGACCGAGAAGCTGCTGGGCATCCAGGCCCCGGACCGCGCGCAATGGATTCGCGTGATGTTTGCTGAGATCACCCGGGTGCTGAACCATCTCCTCAGCGTCGCGAGCTTTGCGCTGGATTGCGGCGCGCTCACACCCGGTCTCTGGGGTTACGAAGAGCGTGAGAAACTTCTGGAGTTTCACGAAGCTGCTTCGGGTGCCCGCTTCCATTCCAATTATTTCCGTCCAGGCGGTGTTTCCAAAGACCTCCCGGTCGGACTCACGGATGACATCGCAGCCTGGGCGGAGACCTTTCCGAAATTCATCGACGATCTGGAATCTCTGCTCACCGGCAATCGGATATGGAAACAGCGCGTCGTCAATATCGGCGTCATCAATGCTGAGGATGCGTTGGCCTGGGGTTTCTCGGGTCCCAATCTGCGTGCCTCCGGCGTGGCATGGGATCTGCGCCGCGCGCAGCCCTACGATAAATACGCCGAGGTCGAGTTTGATGTTCCCATTGGCAGGCATGGTGATTGCTACGATCGTTACCTCGTGCGCATTGCGGAGATGCGGGAGAGCGTAAAAATCATCAAGCAGGCGCTGGCAAAAATGAAACCGGGTCCAATCAAGCTGCAGGACCATAAGATCACACCGCCAACGCGTGCTGAGATGAAGCATTCGATGGAAGCGCTGATCCATCACTTCAAGCTGTATACTGAGGGTTATCACGTTCCTGCAGGTGCCACCTATACCGTGGTTGAGGCACCCAAGGGAGAGTTCGGCGTTTACCTCGTGGCCGATGGAAGCAACCGTCCCTATCGCTGCAAAATTCGCGCGACCGGGTTCTCGCATCTGCAGGCGATCGACAAACTTGCCAATGGCCACATGCTGGCCGATACGGTGGCAATCATTGGCTCCCTCGACATTGTATTTGGTGAGATCGACCGTTGAGTATTCAGGCAGAGCCTAAAGAGTTTGTGTTTGATGATGTTGCTGAGGCCGCAATCGTCAAAGCCCTTACGCGGTATCCCGAGCATAAGCAGGCCAGCGCCGTGATGGCGTTGCTGGATATTGTGCAGCGGCAAATGGGACGCCAGACCGATTCTGCCTGGATCCCGCGCATTGCCATGGATGTCGTTGCAAAGCGGCTCGGCATGGCGCCAGTTCGTGTTTATGAGGTCGCCACGTTTTACCTCATGTATAATACCAAGCCGGTCGGCAAATATCATCTTCAGGTTTGTACGACCACGCCGTGCTGGCTGCGCGGCTCAGATGATGTTGTCTCCGCCTGCAAAAAATCCACCGGTATTCATGACTTTGGTCAGACCAGTGAAGACGGTCTGTTTACCATGACAGAAGTCGAATGCCTTGGCGGTTGTGTGAATGCACCGATTCTACAAATCAATGATGACTACTACGAAGATATGGATGCCGAGCGGACGGAAGCGCTGTTGAATTCGCTCAAGTCGGGCGGAATTTTGCCGCCGGCAGGATCCACGATTGGCCGCCATTCATCTGAGCCTGTAACAGGCCAGACCACCTTGCTGCACCCCAGCCCGGCAGAACAATAATGCTGAACGACGCTGACAGGATCTACCAGAATCTTTACGGCCAGCAGGACTGGCATCTGCGGGGCGCGCGTGCGCGTGGCGACTGGAACGGCACGGCCGATATCATCGCCCGCGGCCGCGATACGGTGGTAGAAGAGGTTAAGGCCTCCGGCATGCGCGGCCGTGGCGGTGCAGGTTTTCCAACCGGCATGAAATGGTCCTTCATGCCCAAGCAGAGCGATGGTCGCCCTTCCTATCTCGTCGTCAATGCCGATGAAAGCGAGCCGGGCACTTGCAAAGACCGTGATATCATCCGCCATGAGCCCCATAAGCTGGTTGAAGGCTGTCTGATCGCCGGCTTCGCAATGGGCGCGAATACCGGGTACATCTATATTCGCGGCGAGTATTACAACGAATATCTGCACCTCCAGACCGCTGTGGACGAAGCGTATGCGGCGGGGTTGCTTGGCAAAAACGCTGCGGGTTCAGGCTGGGATTTCGATCTCTATATTCATCGCGGTGCCGGCGCGTATATCTGCGGCGAGGAATCTGCCTTGCTGGAGAGTTTGGAAGGCAAGAAGGGCATGCCGCGCACCAAGCCGCCATTCCCTGCCGCCATGGGGCTCTATGGATGCCCGACGACCGTGAATAATGTCGAGACCATTGCCGGAATTCCAACGATTCTACGGCGGGGCGCCGCCTGGTTCTCCGCACTGGGAAAACCGAAGAATGCGGGCACCAAAATTTTCTGCATTTCCGGTCATGTTAACCGCCCCTGCAATGTCGAGGAAGAACTCGGCATTTCGATGCGCGAACTTATCGACAAACATGCGGGGGGCGTGCGTGGTGGTTGGGAAAATCTGCAGGCTGTGATTCCCGGTGGTGCGTCGATGAAGATTCTGCCGAAGGAAATCTGCGATACGGTGATGATGGATTACGATTCACTGAAGGATGCGGGCAGCGGCCTCGGCTCGGGTGCCGTGATCGTCATGGACAAATCGACGGACGTTATCAAAGCTATCTGGCGGCTTGCGAAATTCTTTAAACACGAGAGCTGCGGCCAGTGTACGCCCTGCCGCGAAGGCACGGGCTGGATGATGCGCATGATGGACCGGATGGTGCAGGGCACCGCGCAGCTTTCTGACATCGATCTGCTCGAACAGGTAACTAAGCAGGTGGAAGGGCATACGATCTGCCCGTTCGGGGATGCTGCCGCATGGCCGATCCAAGGCCTGCTGCGCCATTTCCGGCCGTTAATGGAACAGCGTATCGCCGCCTATCAGCAGCGCGGCGCAATCGCCCAGGCAGCGGAGTAAACCCATGGCAAAAGTTATTGTCGATGGGACCGAAATCGAAGTCGCGAACGGCTCCACTGTGCTGCAGGCCGCGGAGGCTGCGGGGCGGGAAATTCCGCGTTTCTGTTATCATGAACGTCTTTCGATCGCCGGTAATTGTCGCATGTGCCTGGTCGAAATTGAGAAAATGCCGAAGCCGGTCGCCTCCTGTGTGCAGCCGGTGGCTGATGGCATGATCATCAAGACCGACACCGAGGTGGTGCGCAAAGCCCGACGCGGGGTGATGGAATTTCTGCTTATCAACCATCCGCTGGACTGTCCGATCTGCGACCAGGGCGGCGAATGCGACCTGCAGGATGAGGCCGTGAGCTATGGGCGCGATACGTCGCGCTACGATGGGGGGAAGCGCGCCGTCGCCCAGCCGGATTGGGGCCCACTTGTCAAAACCACGATGACACGCTGCATCCATTGCACGCGCTGCATCCGCTTCTCAACCGAGGTGGCTGGTGTGCCAGAGCTAGGCGCCACGGCGCGCGGCGAGAGTATGCAGGTCGGTACCTATATCGAGAAGGCGCTGAGTTCGGAGCTGTCCGGCAATATTATCGATCTTTGCCCGGTCGGAGCGCTTACCTCGAAGCCTTACGCCTTCACGGCACGGCCCTGGGAGCTTCGCAAGACGGACAGCGTGGATGTTCTGGACGCCGTTGGTTCCAATATCCGCATTGATGCGCGCGGCGCTGAAGTGCTGCGCATCCTGCCGCGCATGAATGATGAAGTGAATGAGGAATGGATCGGCGATAAATCCCGCTTCGCCGTCGATGGGCTGAAGCGCCGCCGCCTCGATCGGCCCTGGCTGCGCGAATCGGGCAAGCTGCGCGCCGCGAGTTGGGAAGAGGTTTTCGCCGCCATTGCGGGTAAGATGAAATCCACCTCGCCGGAGCGAATAGGCGCCATCGCGGGCGACCTCGCCGATGTCGAGAGCATGCTGGCGCTCAAGGCGTTTTTTGCGGCCCTCGGTTCCAAGAATATCGATTGCCGCCAGGATGGCGCAGTGTTCGACGCCTCGCGCCGCGAATTCTACGTATTTAACACCTCGATTGCAGGGATTGAGGAAGCGGATGCGTTGCTCATTATCGGCAGCAATCCGCGTCACGAGGCGCCTGTGCTCAACGCCCGCATTCGCAAGCGCTGGCTGCCCGGCCATTTCCCCGTTGGGCTTATCGGGCAGGCGCACGATCTCACTTACAGCTACGACCATATCGGCACAGGCCCCGATGCAATCGCAGCACTATTGGATGGCTCGCATCCTTTTACTGAGGTCCTGAAGGCTGCCAAAAATCCCATGATTATTTTGGGTGCTGGTGCGCTGGCGCGTCCGGATGGCGAAGCCATCCAGGCTGCGGCCTGGAAGCTTGCTGCGCAGTTCAACCTGATGAACGCGGATTGGCATGGCTTCAATGTCTTGCACCACGCCGCTTCAAGGGTCGGCGGGCTGGACATCGGCTTCCTTCCTGGCCCTGGCGGCAAAGCCACGAATGAGATGCTGCGTGGTGGAACTGAAATCCTATGGCTGCTCGGCGCTGACGCGCTCGACACCAAGTCTATCGGGCCTGAGACATTCGTGATCTATCAGGGCCATCATGGTGATGCCGGGGCCGCGCGTGCGGATGTCATTTTGCCAGGCGCTGCATATACCGAGAAACATGGCACGTATGTGAACACGGAAGGCCGCGTGCAGCAGGGATTCCAGGCTGTGAAGCCGCCCGGCGATGCGCGAGAGGATTGGAGAATCATCCGCGCCATCAGCGCATATTTAGGCCATGCGCTGCCCTATGACACGCTGCCTGAACTGCGCGCCCATCTGGCAGTAGAATACCCGGTCTTTGCCGCCGTCGGGTCGATACGCCGCCTTGCCGGCACCGATCTTTCTGCTCCGTCGGGCGATCCAGCCTTGGTGAGCGGCACGCCCTTTGTCGCTGTTCTTCCGAATTACTATCAGACGGACCCGATCAGCCGCGCGAGCCCAACGATGGCCGCCTGTATCGTCGCCCATGCCCCCGCCCCCGCGGAGGCCGCGGAATGAGTGCGTTCTTCCAAACCGATCTTGGTATTGTGATCCTCACGCTGCTGAAATCGTTGGCGGTAATCGTGCCGCTGCTGATCGGCGTTGCTTACCTCACCTATTTCGAACGTAAGGTGATGGGCGCGATCCAACTGCGCAAAGGCCCCAATGTCGTCGGCCCGTTCGGCCTGTGGCAGCCTTTCGCGGATGCGATCAAGATGCTCTTCAAGGAAACCGTCATTCCTACAGGCTCTGACCGCCTGCTGTTTATGATGGCGCCGATGATTACGTTTGGCCTGGCCGTCGTCGCCTGGGCGGTGATTCCGGTGAACAACCACTGGGCCGTCGCCAATATTAATGTCGGAATTTTGTATCTTTTCGCGATTTCGTCGCTTGGCGTTTACGGCATCATCATCGCCGGATGGGCCAGCAACTCGAAATACGCCTTTCTGGGTGCCATGAGAAGCGCGGCGCAGATGGTATCCTACGAGGTCTCCATGGGCTTCGTCATCGTCACTGTGCTCATTTGCGTCGGCAGCCTGAACCTGAACGACATTGTCATGGCGCAGCGGACCATCTGGTTCGCCATTCCGCTTTTCCCGATTTTCGTCATTTTCTTTATCTCTGGCCTCGCAGAGACCAACCGCGCGCCATTCGACTTGGCGGAAGGCGAAAGCGAGATCGTCGCCGGGTTTTTCGTAGAATATAGCGCCATGAGTTTCGCGCTGTTCTTCCTTGGCGAATACGCGAACATGATCCTGATCAGCGCGATGACGACGACGCTATTTCTCGGCGGTTGGCTCTCGCCCATTCCGTTTGAGCCGTTCACGCTGGTTCCAGGCGTGATCTGGTTTCTGCTGAAGATACTCGTCTGCCTTTTCGTCTTCGTCTGGGTTCGCGCAACACTGCCCCGGTTCCGTTACGATCAGCTGATGTCGCTTGGCTGGAAAGTGTTTCTGCCAATCTCCCTATTCTACCTCGTCTTCGTGGCCGGCGTGATGGAGATTTTCGGATGGCTACCCAATGCTTGAGGGAACGCAACTATGAATCGTGTTGGCCGGATGGCATGGGGCCTGGTGCTTTGGGAAATCCTTGGCGGAATGGCGCTTACCTTGAAGTATTTCTTCAAACCCAAAGCCACCATCAACTACCCATTCGAGAAGAACCCGACGAGCCCGCGCTTCAAGGGTGAGCATGCATTGCGCCGCTATCCCAATGGTGAGGAACGCTGCATTGCCTGCAAGCTGTGCGAAGCCGTCTGCCCGGCCCAGGCAATCACGATTGAGGCGGAGCCGCGGGATGACGGGTCGCGCCGCACCACGCGCTACGATATCGACATGACCAAATGCATCTATTGCGGCTTGTGCGAGGAGGCCTGCCCGGTGGATGCCATTGTCGAAGGTCCGAACTTCGAATTCGCGACCGAGACGCGCGAGGAATTGCTTTATAACAAGGCCAAATTGCTCGAAAACGGCGACCGTTGGGAGCCTGAGCTCGCCAAGCGCCTCGAACTCGACGCACCGTACCGGTAAGAGCGAAACCATGATCGAAAATCTCGCTTTCTACCTTTTCTCCTTCATCTTGCTGGCCTCGGCGGTAATGGTCGTCAGCAGCCGCAACCCCGTGCATTCGGTGCTGTTCCTCATCCTCGCCTTCATTAATGCCGCCGTGCTGTTCTTGCTGGCAGGCGCTGAGTTTCTCGCGATGATCCTGGTCATTGTCTATGTCGGCGCAGTCGCTGTGTTGTTCATGTTCGTGGTCATGATGCTGGACGTGAATTTCGCCGAGCTGCGCGCGGGCTTACAACGTTATGCGCCCATCGGGGCGCTGGTGGCACTCATCCTGTTCGTGGAACTGGCGCTCATTGTCACCGGCTGGGCGGTCGCCCCCGGCGCCGCCGCGGCCCGGCTGTTCCCGACGCCCACGGATGTTACAAACAGCCAGGCCCTTGGCGCGCTGATCTACACGCATTACCTGCCGCTCTTCCAACTCGCGGGCATTATCCTGCTCGTCTCGATGATCGGCGCCATTGTGCTGACGCATCGGGACCGCCGGCGCGGTAAACAGCAAAGCCTGGACGTCCAGCATAGCCGCCTCCCCGCCGACACGCTGTCGATGGTTTCGGTCAAGCTGGGCGCATCGGCCACCATGCCCACCCATGAGCAGGACGCAAGCTGATGCAGATCGCCCTCTCCCACTACCTCTTTGTTGCCGGCTTGCTGCTTGTGATCGGCATTTTCGGTATTTTCATGAACCGCAAGAACATCATCATTATCATGATGTCGATCGAGTTGATCCTGCTTGCGGCCAATCTCAACTTCGTCGCGTTCTCAGGCGCGCTGCACGACATGGTGGGTCAGGTCTTTACCATGTTCGTCCTCACCGTGGCCGCAGCTGAATCGGCCATCGGCCTCGCTATCCTGGTCATCTATTTCCGTAACCGTGGCTCGATTCAGGTCGAGGACGTGACATTGATGAAGGGTTGATATGTTCACGTTAATCGCAGTCTTCGCGCCGCTCATCGGCGCCCTTCTGGCAGGCGTCGCGCGGCCGTTCATCGGCAAGCAACTGGCGCTGGGTGCGAGCATCCTGTTCATGGTTGTCTCCGCTGCTGCTGGCGTTGCCTCGCTCGTCACCGTCATCCAGGGCGGCGTACCGGTTGCACCGCTGCATTTGGCGGAATGGATTTCTGTCGGCAGTTTCACGCCGGATTGGACGCTGCGGCAGGATATGCTGAGCCTCGTGATGGTCGCGATGGTCTCTGTCGTCTCCGCGCTCATCCATATCTACAGCGCCGGTTACATGGCGCACGACAAAACCGTTCCCAGATTTTTCGCCTATCTCTCGCTCTTCACCTTCGCCATGCTTATGCTGGTCACGGCCAACAATCTGCTCCAGCTTTTTTTCGGCTGGGAGGGGGTCGGCCTCGTTTCCTATCTGCTTATCGGCTATTGGTACGAGCGCCCATCAGCGAACGCCGCCGCCATCAAAGCCTTTATCGTAAATCGCGTGGGCGATCTCGGTTTTGCGGTCGGCATCGCGCTCACCTATCTCGTTTTTCATAGCATCTCTTTTGACGATATCTTCGCGGGCGTTGCAGCCCATGCGGCAGACCGGTACAGCCTGTTCGGTACGTCATTTCCGGCGCTGGAGGTGGTCTCAATCCTCCTGTTCATCGGCGCGATGGGCAAATCCGCGCAGCTCTTCCTGCACACTTGGCTGGCAGATGCGATGGAAGGTCCAACCCCAGTTTCTGCACTCATCCACGCCGCCACCATGGTCGCGGCCGGCGTATTCCTCGTCGCCCGCATCTCCCCATTGCTGAACGCGGCCCCCGTTGCGATGGAAGTGATCACGGTTATTGGCGCATCCACCGCCTTGTTCGCCGGCACAATCGGCTGCGTGCAGAACGACATCAAACGTATCATTGCGTATTCCACCTGCTCGCAGCTCGGCTACATGTTTTTGGCGGCCGGGCTTGGCGCCTACCCTGTTGCAATGTTCCACCTCATCAACCACGCCTTCTTCAAGGCCCTGCTGTTTCTTGCCGCGGGGTCGGTGATCCATGCAATGTCCGACGAGCAGGATATCCGGCTGATGGGGGGGCTGGCCCGCAAGCTTCCGGTTACCTGGGTGATGATGCTGTTCGGTGCGCTGGCACTCGCCGGTATCCCCCCTTTCTCCGGGTATTATTCAAAAGACGCGATTTTAGCTGCGGCCTTTACCGCCCGCACGCCGGTCGCCATGTATGGCTGGGTTTGCGGCGTTGTCACCGCCGGGCTTACCGCCTTCTACATTGCCCGCCTCTTCCTGCTGACCTTCCACGGCAAATCCAGAGCGCCCAAGCATGTGCAGGAGCATGTGCATGAAAGCCCGCTGGTGATGCTGCTTCCGCTTGTCGTGCTTGCTTTCGGTGCGCTGGCCAGCGGCTTTCTACTCCGTAACAGCTTCATCGGCACGCATTTTGCCGCCTTCTGGGGAACCAGCATCGCCGTTCCGGCCAATTCGCCCATGACCGGGCTGGATTCCGCCCCGGCCTGGGCCGCAATGGCGCCACTTGGTGCAGCGATTATCGGAATCGCGACGGCTGTCACCTTCTATATTCTCGCGCCGGCGTTTCCTGCGGCGCTTTCGCAAAACTTTGGCGGCCTATACCGTTTCGTGCTCAACAAATGGTATTTTGATGAACTCTACGACGCGATCTTCGTAAAGCCGACGCTGCGTATCGCAAAATTCGCGTGGCATTTCGGTGACGAACAGGTGATCGACGGTGTGCCGAACGGCCTCGCGACCCTCACCTCGGATGCCTCCACCCAGACGGTCAAAATGCAAACCGGCTCCATCGCACTGTACGCGTTCATCATGCTGATCGGCCTGCTCGCCTTCCTCAGCCTCTTCCTCTGGGTGCGATAACCATGAATCAGGCCGGTTTCCCGATCCTTTCGCTCATTACGTTCCTGCCTATGCTGGGCGTGCTCTACCTCGCCACACTGCGCGGCGAGGAAGCCGCCATTGCCCGTAATGCGCGCTATGCAGCGCTCTGGACGAGCCTCGTCGTCCTGGCACTCGGCATTTATCTCTGGACCCGGTTCGATCCTTCCCAGGCAGGCTTCCAATTTGTCGAGGCGGTGCCTTGGCTCACAGGGGTGAATGTCGAGTATCGTATGGGCGTCGATGGCATCAGCCTGTTGCTCGTGCTGCTAACCGTGTTCTTAACCCCCATCGCCATTCTATCGAGCTGGTCCATCACCAAGCGCGTTCGTGAATTCATGATCGCGTTTCTCCTGCTCGAGACCATGACGATCGGCATGTTCTGCGCGTTGGACTTCGTGGTGTTTTATATCTTCTTCGAGGCCGTGCTGATTCCGATGTATCTCATCATCGGCGTCTGGGGAGGCGAGCGGCGTATCTATGCCGCGGTGAAATTCTTCATCTTCACCCTCGCCGGCTCGCTTTTCATGCTGCTGGCGCTGGTATGGATGTGGCGCAACGCGGGCACGACCGACATTGTCACGCTGCTCCACACGCCCATCCCGCAAAATGTACAGATGTGGTTGTTTGTCGCTTTTCTCGCCTCGTTCGGCGTGAAGGCTGCCGTCTGGCCGCTGCACACCTGGCTGCCGGATGCCTACGGTCAAGCGCCGTTGCCGGGCACCATCATGCTGGCTGCGGTCCTCTCAAAAATGGGCGCTTACGGCTTCCTGCGCTTTGCCGTGCCGATGCTCCCCCAGGCCGCGGCCGCAGCTGAGCCGCTGATGTTCACGCTCGGCGTGGTTGCCGTCATCTACATCTCCTTCGTGGCGCTGGCGCAGACCGATATGAAGCGCATGATCGCCTACTCCTCCGTCGCGCATATGGGCGTCATCATCATCGGAATTTTTACCTTTACCGTAGAAGGCATCGAAGGTGCGCTGTTCCAGATGCTTTCCCACGGCATCGTCATCGCTGGCTTGTTCGTCTGCACGGGCGTATTGCTTTCGCGCGGTGAAACACTGGTGCTCTCGCGCCTAGGCGGGCTGGCCGCCCGTATGCCGGTCTATGCGGCGTTGCTGATGCTCTTTTCGCTCGCAAATATGGGCCTGCCCGGAACATCGGGCTTCGTGGGCGAAATTCTCGTCATTGTCGGCGCCATGAAGGTGAATTTCTGGGTTTCCCTGCTCGGCGCCGCCGGCATGGTGCTGGGTGCGGCCTATATGCTTGTGCTGCTCCGCGCCGTGCTGTTCGATAAGTTTACCCGTCCTGAACTCGGCCATTTGAAAGATTTGAAGGCGAGCGAATACGCGATGCTGGTCCCGCTCGCCGGCGCCGTACTCTGGCTGGGCATTTATCCCAGCAACTTCACACATATTTTCGATGCTCCGGTAACCGCGATGGTCCAGGCGCATATCGCCGCCATCACCCCCCACACCGCGATTGCCATGGTGACAAAATGAATAGCTTGTTCTCCGCCCTCATCCCGGCGCTGCTGCTTGGTCTGGGCGGCATGGCGCTCCTTATCTTTGGTGTCCTGTCCAAACGCGACCCGTCGACGGCGACGACTTTCGGTGCCCTCATCCTTTTCGCGCTCGCGGCGGTTTTTTCTTTCTCGGCTCCGGATGGCTTCATCTTTGGCGGGCTGCTGAAAATCAGCATGTTTACCCGATACGCGGAGTTGCTGGTGTATCTCGGCGCTGCTGCGGCGCTCATTCTATCGCTCGATTATAATCGTCGCGAGGCAATCGCACGCTTCGAGTATCCTGTGCTCGTCATTTTCGCTGTGCTGGGCATGATCGTCATGATCTCCGCGGCCGATCTGATGACGCTTTATGTTGGATTCGAGTTGCAATCCCTGGCGCTCTATATTTGCGCCGCCACAGCGCGGGACTCGCTGCGCTCCACTGAGGCGGGCCTGAAATACTTCGTCCTCGGCGCACTAGCCTCTGGCCTGCTTATCTACGGCATTTCCCTGGTCTATGGATTCGCCGGCACCACGAATTTTCTCTCCCTGGCTACCATCCTGTCGGGCAGTGCGGGTTACGGCACCGTTGTCGGCATCGTTTTTGTTTTGGTCGGTCTCGCGTTCAAAATCTCGGCGGCGCCTTTTCATATGTGGACGCCGGACGTGTATGAGGGCTCGCCATCGCCCGTCACGGCGCTCTTCGGCACTGCCCCCAAAATCGCCACCATGGCGCTGTTGCTTGCCGTTATGCTTGGCCCGTTCGGCCATCTTGTCGCGCAGTGGCAGATGCTCATCGAGATCCTCAGCGTCGTTTCCATGGCGCTCGGTGCACTGGCCGCGATTGGCCAGACCAATATCAAGCGCCTGCTGGCTTATTCCTCCATCGGCCATATGGGCTACGCTCTCATCGGCCTCGCGGCGGGGACCGAGGCTGGAGTGCAGGCGACACTGGTTTACCTCGCCATCTATGTCGTCATGTCCTTCGGCGCATTTGCGTGCGTTATTGCCATGCGCCGCGCGGGGCAAGCCGTGGAGACCATTGCCGATCTTGCCGGCCTTTCCACCGAGAAGCCAGGATTTGCCTTGGCGCTCGCCATCTTCATGTGGGCCATGGCCGGTATTCCACCGCTTTCCGGCTTCTTCGGCAAGCTCTACGTGTTCTCCGCAGCCATAAATGCGGGATTGGACACACTGGCCGTTGTCGGTGTTGTCACCAGCATCGTGGGCGCCTTCTATTATCTGCGTGTGATCAAGGTGATGTATTTTGACGTCGGCAAGCCCGGCTTCGACAAAACCGCGCCTGGCGTGCGCTTCATCATGGCGATTGGGGCCGTGGCGACCTGCCTTTTCGTGTTCATCCCCGGGCCGCTGGTTGAAGCCGCCGACGCCGCCGCGAAAGCGTTGATGGGGTGATCCCCTGGCGGTTGGAGATTTTCGAGGAACTCGCATCGACCTCGGATTTCTGCGCCGCGCGGGCCAAGCAGAGTGAGCCTGAGGGGCTCGCCGTGCTTGCGCTCAAACAAACCGCTGGTCGTGGCAGCCGTGGCCGCAGTTGGCAGGCGCCGGAAGGTAATCTCAACCTCTCCGTTCTGCTGCGCCCTGCAAGGCCCGCGGCGCAGGCCGGTATATTCTCCCTCCTCGCCGGCATTGCCATCGCGGAGGCCATCGAATCGTTCTTTGCGCCGCCCACCATGTTGAAATGGCCGAACGACCTCCTGATCGGCGGGGCAAAGCTCGCAGGCGTTCTTATCGATGCCGCGCCACAGGGTACAACACTCGATTGGCTTATTGTCGGCATCGGGATGAACCTTCGCCAGGCTCCGCGGATCGAAGGCCGCGCCACCACCGCGCTCAAAGCCCACGGCGTAGAGGTTGCGCCGCAGGAAGCCGCGAGCGCCATTCTCCAGCGTCTTTCGCACTGGCACGACGCGCATGCCGAGGCCATCCAGCAGGCTTGGCTCGCCCGCGCGCATCCAATTGGCACGCCAATCGAAATACGTGATGCGCGTGGCAGTCGGACCGGAAGCTTCGCAGGGCTATCTCCGACCGGTGAATTGCTGTTGCAGACCAAAAATCGTATCGAGCCCATCAGCACCGGCGACATCCTGCTTGGGCTGGCCTGAGTGGCGGAAGGGGAACCAATTCATGCTTTTAGTCATTGACGCCGGTAATACCAATATCGTCTTTGCTGTGCATGACGGCACGGAATGGCAGGGCACGTGGCGCCTTGCGACGTCTTCCCAGCGGACGTCCGATGAATACGGTGTATGGCTGCAAGCATTGCTTTCGCGATCGGGGATCACGCCCGATCAGGTCGATGGCGCGGTGATTGGCACCGTTGTTCCCGCCGCGCTTTACCATCTACGCCGCCTCTGCCGGGAATGGTTCGATGTTGAGCCGCTGGTTGCAAGCTCCGTGCTGGATTGGGGCTTTGAGATTAGGATGGACAATCCGGAGGAAGTCGGCGCCGACCGTCTGCTCAACGCGCTCGCCGCCCATAATCATTATGGCGGGCCCTTGGTCGTGGTGGATTTCGGCACGGCCACGACTTTTGACGTAGTGGACGCCAAGGGCGCGTATCTGGGCGGCGTCATCTCACCCGGTATCAACCTCTCGATCGAGGCGCTGCATCAGGCCGCCGCCCGGCTACCCCGCATCGGTATCGGTCGCCCTCAATCCGTTATCGGCCGTAATACGGTCTCGGCCATGCGCTCTGGCACGTATTGGGGCTATATCGGCCTTATCGAATACCTGCTTACGCGTATTGAGGGCGAGTTCGGTTCAAAACTCAAAGCCATCGCCACGGGTGGCCTCGCGCCGCTCTTCGCCGAAGGCACGGTGAAATTTGACAAAATCGACCCAGATCTCACTCTGGATGGCTTGCGCTTGCTTTCGCTGCGCAACGCACCGCCGCCTTTGCCCCGCGACCGCGCGCGGTTTATCGAAACCGAGTAACCCAAGACGTTTTAGGAGTTGATTAACAGATGACAAAATCCACCGGCAAAACTCCGGCACCGGACCGGGGCGATGCCCAGGGCGGGTTCATATTCGTGCCGCTTGGCGGCACGGGCGAAATCGGCATGAATTTCAACCTTTATGGTTGCGACGGGTCATGGATCGCAGTCGATTGCGGCATGGGTTTCTCGGGCCCGGAATCCCCCGAGGCTGAAATTCTCCTGCCGGACCCGGCTTTCATCGCCGGTCAGCGGGACGCCTTGCTCGGCCTCGTCATCACACATGCGCACGAGGACCACATCGGCGGCATCGCCCGGCTTTGGCCCCAGCTCCGCTGTCCCGTTTACGCCACGCCTTTTGCCGCCGCCGTCATCCGGCGGAAGCTCGCCGAGGCCGGGCTGGGCCGCGAAGTAAAACTCCATGTCATTAAGCCAGGCGGAGCATTCAAGCTCGGCCCGTTCGGGCTGCGCTACATCCAGATGACCCATTCTACGCCGGAAATGCAGGCCATCGCCATCACCACAAGCTACGGCACCGTACTGCACACGGGCGATTGGAAATTCGACCCAGACCCCGTCATCGGTGCGCTGCCCGATGAAGCAGCGCTGAAGGCTCTGGGCGATGCGGGCGTACTCGCCATTGTCTCGGATTCCACCAATGCCATGGTCGAGGGGCATTCAGGCTCGGAGGCGGACGTCAAAAAAAGCCTCAAAGCCTTAATCTCCGGTCTGCATGGCCGTGTCGCCGTCACCTGCTTCGCGAGCAATGTTGCTCGTGTTTCTAGCGTTATCGCAGCGGGGGAGGCGGCGGGGCGCCATGTGGCACTTGTTGGCCGCAGCCTCGGGAATTATGTCACTGCCGCGCAGGAGGCGGGCTACCTCCATAACGCTCCGGATTTCGTCCCGGATGAAGATATCGGCTCGATCCCAGACGATAATCTGCTGTTGCTCGTGACCGGCAGTCAGGGTGAACCGCGTTCGGCGATGGCTCGCATCGCGGCCGATACCCATCGCTACGCGGTACTTGGCGAAGGCGACACTGCAATCTTTTCCTCGCGCATGATCCCCGGCAATGAGCGCGCCATTACCGCCGTGCAGGACGCGCTCGTGCGCCGTGGCGTGGACGTTATCACCGATGAGGACGAGTTCACTCATGTCTCTGGCCATCCCGCGCGGGATGAATTGCTGAAACTCTATAAACTGGTTCGTCCGAAATATATCGTGCCCACCCATGGCGAGTGGCGTCACCTCTCTTCCCAGGCCGCTTTGGCAGAAGAAGCAGGCATTATTCCGCTGCTACTGGAAAACGGCGACGTCCTCCAATTTGCCCCCAGCCTGCCTGCGGTGGTGGATTCCGTGCCAACGGGGCGTCTCGCGGTAGACGGAGAACGGATCGTGCCTCTCAAGGGCGGCGTGCTGGCGGCGCGCCGGCGCATGTTGTTCAACGGTGTGGTCATGGGCAGTTTTGCAGCCGACAGTTCTGGCCGCTTGCTCGGACAGGCCCGTATTTCCGCCCCTGGACTGTTGGATGATACGGATGGCAAGTTGCGACTGGAGGTTGAAGAAGAGTTCCTTGAACTGCTATCTGATCTTCCTTCTGCGCTCCGAATCCAGGATGCTGCCTTTACCGATGCTGCGCGCGCGGTCCTGCGCCGGATCATTGGTAAACGCTTCGGTAAGCGTCCCATCGTCGAAGTGCATATTTTGAGAATTTAATTGATTAAAATTCAACCAATGATTTGATTAAAATAAACCCATAAGACTGAATACGTATCAAAATACGCCTAAACGCCTAAATTTCATGCGGATCAAAAACGTTTTCTGCTGGACGGAGAGGTATTGTGCGTTGCATTATGATTTCAGGATGAGGTTTGGTTCTTCATCCTGCCGTGTGACTGGCGTTTCCTCCCTGAACTTGGCCCGCCGCCTTATGGGCTGGCGGGCTTCTTTCTGTTTAGTAAGGAAGTAGCCCGCCGATGAATGCAAAATCCGAGATCACGGATCTCACCATCTGCCGCGCTGCGTTCGCGGCCTGGGTCTTCACCTATCACCTCGATCTCTATCTCAATTTCTCTGCCTGGCTTGGGCCATTTGCGGGCCTTATCCGCCACGGCTATCTCGGCGTAGATGGATTTTTCCTGCTCTCGGGTCTGATTCTTGCCCAGGCGCATCCGGAACTCTCCAGATCGACTGCCGGTGCGTATCAATTCCTCGGCAGAAGGCTGGCCCGCATCTATCCCGTTCACCTCGCCATTATCCTTATTTTCGGCGTGGTTTTTCTGGCTGGAGCGGCCACGGGTCACCTGCCGCGGGATGCGCACCGTTTCGCTTTCGCGCCGCTTCTACAAAATCTCCTGCTGGTGCAAGATTGGGGCTTTTCCGGCCAAGGCGCATGGAACTACCCGTCCTGGTCGGTCAGCGCCGAATGGGCCGGCTATTTGCTGTTTCCCCTGCTCTGGCGGATCACGGGCTATTTCGAGTGGTATGTCGCCATTCAGGTGACGATCGCCGCGTTCACTCTGCTCGGCCTTATTGCGACCTGGGACCATCACACGCTGAACTTGTCCTTCGGCCAAGGACTTCTTCGCTTTTTCCCGGAATTTGTCATCGGTCTCAGCACTGCGCGTTTCCTTCCCCGCTGGGCAGATAATGCCCCGATCCGCAGCTTTCTGGCTGCTGGCGTCGCCCTCATTCTCATCGGCACATGCACGGGGGCAGACCTTGCCGGCGTGCTTGGCATCTGGGCGCTCCTCATCGCCTTCGCCATGCAGTCGGACGCCGGGCATCCGCCTGTCCTCGGCCATCGTCCGCTTTTGAATCGCCTAGGGCGGCTCTCCTATGCTTTTTATATGAGCTTTGCCGTTCCTGAGTTGCTGCTCACCCAATGGTTCCGCGAGCAGAGCGTCAGCCCAGCCAGCCACGGCTTCATTTTCGCCGCCGGGATGCTCATCATCACCCTATTTCTGGCTGTCACACTCCACGTGACCGTCGAAATTCCGTGCCGCCGCGCCATTGGACTTTGGTTCGACCGGGCTCGTGCACCCGGGGCGGTTGGACTAGTTCGCGATCCGCTCTAAACAGCACCAAGTTCATATCAAGGTTTTCTAATGCGCCTCTCCCACAGCCTGATCCCCACCCTCAAGGAAACCCCTGCCGAAGCGCAGATCGCTTCGCACCGGCTCATGCTGCGTGCCGGGCTGGTCCGGCAGATGGCATCTGGTATTTACGCATGGCTGCCGGCAGGCCTGCGGGTGCTGGACAAAATCGCCCAGATCGTCCGCGAGGAGCAGGATTCGGCTGGCGCGCAGGAAATGCTGATGCCGACCATTCAGAGCGCAGATCTCTGGCGCGAAAGCGGGCGCTACGATGCCTATGGCAAGGAGATGCTACGCATCACCGACCGGCATGAGCGCGAGTTGCTCTTCGGTCCCACAAATGAGGAAATGATCACTGCTATTCTGCGCGATTCCACGAAAAGCTACCGTGACCTCCCACAAATTCTTTACCATATTCAATGGAAATTCCGCGACGAGGTCCGCCCGCGCTTCGGCGTGCTGCGCGGCCGCGAATTCCTGATGAAGGACGCCTATAGCTTCGATTTGGACTATGCGGGCGCGCTCGTCGCCTATAAAAAAATGATGCTGGCTTACATGCGCACCTTTCAGCGCATCGGTGTGACCGCCATCCCGATGCGCGCGGATACTGGGCAGATCGGCGGCGATCTTAGCCATGAATTCCATATCTTGGCCCCCACCGGTGAGAGTGGCGTATTCTATGATGCCGATTTCGAGGCGGGGGACTCTCTCGCCGCCAACGATATCGAATCCTTCTATGAGAAAATGACAACACTCTATGCCGCAACGGATGAGAAACATGATACCGATGCCTGGGCGAAAATCCCGGAAACCCGCCGTCGTGAGGGCAGGGGCATCGAGGTTGGGCAGATATTCTATTTCGGCAAAAAATACTCGGAATCGATGAATTTTGGGGTTATCGGTCCTGACGGCAGCAAAATATTTCCCGAGATGGGCAGCTACGGCATCGGCGTCTCCCGGCTCGTCGGCGCGATCATTGAAGCGCGGCATGATGATGCCGGTATTATATGGCCGGACGCCATCGCCCCCTTCCGCACCGCCATCCTCAACCTGCGCCAGGGCGATGCCGCAACTGATAAAATCTGCGAAGAGCTGCACGAAAAGCTGGGTCCCGATTGCCTTTATGACGACCGTGAGGAGCGGGCAGGAGCCAAATTTGCCGAGGCCGATCTCATGGGACATCCCTGGCAGATCATTGTCGGCCCGCGCGGCGCGGCCAACGGGGTGGTCGAGTTGAAGCGCCGGGCAACTGGAGAGCGCTTGGAACTTTCTGTCGCAAACGCGCTCGCAAAAGTCCTGGCCTGATGTTCAACGCCTTCGAGCGTAAAATCGCTGCGCGCTATCTGCGCGCCCGCCGCGGCGAACGTTTTGTCTCTGTCATTGCCATCTTTTCCCTCGTTGGAATTGCGCTTGGCGTTGCGACCCTGATTATTGTCATGAGCGTGATGAACGGCTTCCGCCAAGAATTGCTCTCCCAGATACTGGGCCTCAACGGCGACATCGGCGTCTATGGCGCGGGCGCGCCGCTTACAAATTACGACGATATCAGCTCAAAAATCCGCACAATCTCTGGCGTGACCGCTGCCTTTCCAATCGTTCAGGACGAGGTGCTGATGTCCGGGCCACAGGGCGGCGCCGTAGGCGGCATTGCCAGAGGCATCACGCCGGATGGATTGGCCGCCTTGCCGACCGTCTCCAACCATGTCGTTTCGGGAAATCTGAAAGACCTTACGGGCGACAACACTATTGCGATTGGTGGAAGCCTTGCCTCGCAGTTTAATCTCAGCGTCGGTTCCAATATCACGCTTATTTTGCCGCAGGGCAAAGCCACCATCATCGGCACGATTCCCAGCATCCAGTCTTTCCGCGTCGTCGCGATCTTCCAAACTGGCATGCAACAATATGATTCGAGCTTCGTCTTCCTGCCGCTCGTCGCCGCGCAAACGCTCTTTCAGCAACCCAACGCCGCCACACAAATTCAGGTTTTCGTGACGGATCCGGACCATGACGACGGGATCAAGCAGGCCATCGTCAACGCCCTGCCCAATACGCCGGTGAACATTCAGGACTGGCGCCAGAACAACGATTCCTTCCTCGCCGCCGTGACGGTCGAGGGCAATGTGATGTTCCTGATCCTCACCCTCATCATCGTGGTCGCGGCGTTCAACGTCATCTCCTCGCTGATTATGATGGTAAAGGACAAAGCGCGCGACATCGCGATCTTGCGCACCATGGGGGCAGGTTCAGGCGCTATATTACGAATCTTCCTTATGTGCGGCGCGTCGGTTGGTATTCTCGGTACGCTGATTGGTTTTGGTCTCGGCGTCGTGTTCTGCGCTTATATTGAGCAGATCAAGGAATTCGTCTCGAAACTCACCGGCACGCCGCTATTTGACCCTACGGTATACTACCTCGAATCGCTTCCCGCGAAGCTGGATTGGCATCAGGTGACGGAAGTCCTGCTGATGTCCTTTGCACTATCCATCCTGGCCACAATTTATCCCAGCTGGCGCGCCGCCCGCATCGACCCCATCGAGGCCCTCCGCCGTGAATGATATTTTGGAGCTCCA
>Ga0116227_10006529_pt1 | contig 23552 bp, 21 predicted proteins | sample S1TSphgellanicum_FD_89693 | JGI IMG/M metagenome (GOLD analysis project Ga0116227, IMG submission 89693) | Host-associated microbial communities from peat moss isolated from Minnesota, USA - S1T2_Fb - Sphagnum magellanicum MG | ecosystem: Host-associated > Plants > Peat moss > Unclassified...
AAAAAGGGCCAAGGCAAGCACGCGAACGCCTCGGGTCTTTGTCTTGGGCATGCGTAAAGTCTCGGGCATGCGTAAAAAGCTCCAAATCAACGGGGAAACGGCGGTCGCACGGTCCTGAGGCAGGATTCGGGCGTAAGTGTGCCCTGCCATTCACCTTACAGCGATTCCACAAAACCTGCACGCCGGCCGAGGCAAAGGCGGCGAGCCGAAGGTGGCGCCCCCCGGACGGAGCCGGCCCTCGCGAATTGACAAGGGCAGACCCCAACCATATCTCTGCCGGAGTCGCTCAACAGCAGTTTTCGTGAAAACAGGTCGCATTCGCGGGCTAATCCATGTTGCCGCGGCAATCGTCCCGTTCGGTGATGAGGGTCTTCTCGCGCTGGCGCCTTCTCTGTGGCCGGCGCCCACGCCGCACCTGCCGGGTCAGAAAGGTTCTCGCTTATGCTGAGCACTCTCGCGAAGAAGATTTTCGGTTCGGCGAATGACCGCCGCCTCAAGGGGTATCGGCCGAAGGTCGCTGCGATCAATGCGCTCGAGCCGGAACTGCTGAAACTCTCCGACGAAGAGCTGCGCGCCCGCACGGACAAGTTCCGCGCCGAGCTTGCCGCCGGCAAGACGCTCGACGACCTCCTCGTGCCGGCTTTCGCGACGGTGCGCGAGGCGGCGCGCCGCGTCCTCGGTCAGCGCCATTTCGACGTGCAGCTCGTCGGCGGCATGGTGCTGCATGAAGGCGCGATCGCCGAAATGCGAACCGGCGAAGGCAAGACGCTCGTCGCGACGCTCGCGACCTATCTGAATGCGCTGGCTGGCAAGGGCGTGCATGTCGTCACCGTCAATGACTATCTCGCCCGTCGCGATGCCGAGTGGATGGGCCGCGTCTATCGCTTCCTCGGCCTCACGACCGGCATCATCGTGCATGGGCTCGACGACGAGCAACGCCATGCCGGCTACGCCGCGGATATAACCTACGGCACGAATAACGAATTCGGCTTCGACTATCTGCGCGACAATATGAAATACGAGCTCGCCCAGATGGTCCAGCGTGGCCACAGTTTCGCGATCGTCGACGAGGTCGACTCGATCCTCATCGACGAGGCCCGCACGCCGCTGATCATTTCGGGTCCCTCCGACGACCGGTCCGAGCTCTATAATGCGATCGACAAGGTGCTGCCGCGCCTCGTGCGCGAAGATTACGACATCGACGAGAAGCAGCGCACCACCAACCTCACCGAGGTCGGCAACGAGCACATGGAAGAGCTGCTTGCCGAGATCGGCATCTTGACCGAGGGCTCGCTCTACGAGGCCGCGAACGTCACTCTAGTGCATCACGTGAACCAAGCGCTGCGCGCGCATATGCTGTTTCAGCGCGACAAGGATTATATCGTGCGCAACGGCGAGGTCGTCATCATCGACGAGTTCACCGGCCGCATGATGCCGGGGCGGCGCTTCTCGGAAGGCCTGCATCAGGCGCTCGAGGCCAAAGAGCATGTGACCGTCCAGCCGGAAAACGTGACGCTCGCCTCGATCACCTTCCAAAACTATTTCCGCCTCTACACGAAGCTTGCCGGCATGACGGGCACGGCGGCGACCGAGGCCAATGAGTTCGCGGAGATCTATAAGCTCGACGTCGTCGAGATTCCGACCAACCGCCCGGTTCAGCGCTTCGACGAGGATGACGAGGTCTATCGCTCGGCCGAAGAGAAGCTGCGCGCCGTCGGCCGCGAGATCGAGGCGGCCAACGAAAAGCTGCAGCCGATGCTGGTCGGCACGACCTCGATCGAGAAATCCGAGCAGCTCGCCGACTATCTCGTCAGCCGCGGCTATAAGCCGATCGACTTTACCGGACCCGAGGCGCTGCAAGAGCTCTATGCCGCGGCGCGGGCGGGCAAGCCGTCAAAGCTCTTTGCCGTGCTGAACGCCCGCTTCCACGAGCAAGAGGCCTATATCATCGCCGAAGCCGGCGTCCCCGGCGCGATCACGGTTGCGACCAACATGGCCGGGCGCGGCACCGATATCCAGCTCGGCGGCAATGTCGAGATGCGGGTGCAGCAGGAATGCGCGGCCGTGCCAGAGGGGCCGGAGCGCGCGGCGAAGGAAGCGGAGATCCGCGCCGAGGTGGAGCAGTTCCGCGCGCAGGCCAAAGCCGCGGGCGGCCTCTATATCATCGGCACCGAACGGCATGAGAGCCGCCGCATCGACAATCAGTTGCGCGGCCGTGCCGGCCGCCAGGGCGATCCCGGCCGCTCGAAATTTTTCCTGTCCATGAAGGACGACCTGATGCGCATCTTCGGGTCGGAGCGCATGGAGGGGATGCTGGTCAAGCTCGGCCTGAAGGAGGACGAGGCGATCGTCCATCCCTGGATCAACAAGGCGCTGGAGAAGGCGCAGCAGAAGGTCGAAGCGCGCAATTTCGACATGCGCAAGAATATCCTCAAATACGACAACGTGATGAACGACCAGCGCAAGGTCGTCTTCGAGCAGCGCCGCGAGATGATGGCGCAGGACTCGCTCGAGGAGATGATCACCGATATGCGCGAAGGCGTGGTCGACGATCTCGTCGCCAAATACGCGCCGCACGACGCTTATCCCGAAGCTTGGGATATCGAGGGATTGTCGAAGGCGATCGATTCCAGCCTCAACCTCGCCTTGCCTTTGGCCGACTGGCAAAAGGAAGAGGGCATCACCGACGACGAATTGCGCGAGCGGCTGCAGAAGGCCGCGGAGGAGGGCTATGCCGCACGGGTCGCGAAGAATAGCCCGGAGCTGATGCGCTATGTCGAGAAGCAGATCGTGCTGCAAGTCCTCGATCAGCTCTGGCGCGAGCACCTCGTCACGCTCGACCATTTGCGTCAGGTGATCGGCTGGCGTGGCCTGGCGCAGCGCGATCCGCTCAATGAATACAAGTCCGAAGCCTTCGAGCTCTTCGGTGAGCTGATCACGCATCTGCGCGAGGTCACGACGGGACAGCTATCGCGCGTCGAGGTCGCGTTCGAGCCGAACGAGCCGCAATTGCCACCGATGCAGGCATCGCATTTCGAGCCGCTCGGCATGGCCGAGATGGCGATGCAGGAGATAAGCGCCAATGGCAGCGCGGTGCTCGGCGAATTTCCCGAGCAGGAGTTTTCGGCCTCTTTCGCGCCGAGCCAGGCGGCGACGGCACCGCGCAGCGCCGCCGATCCCGCAACTTGGGGCAAGGTCGGCCGCAACGAGCCCTGCCCCTGCGGCTCCGGCAAGAAATTCAAGCATTGCCACGGGGCGGTGGCATGAGGCTAAACCCTCTCCCATAGGGAGAAGGTCTTCCCACGCCATACAGGTTTTCTCATGGGCTTCAAATGCGGGATCGTCGGCTTGCCAAATGTCGGCAAATCGACCCTTTTCAATGCGCTGACGCAGACTGCCGCAGCGCAGGCGGCGAATTATCCGTTCTGCACGATCGAGCCGAATGTCGGCGATGTCGCCGTGCCCGATGACCGCTTGGAAAAGCTCGCGGCCATCGCGCATTCGAAGGAGATCATTCCGACGCGGTTGACCTTCGTCGATATCGCCGGCCTCGTGCGCGGCGCCTCGAAGGGGGAGGGCCTCGGCAATCAGTTTCTCGCCACTATCCGCGAATGCGACGCGATCGCGCATGTGGTGCGCTGTTTCGAAGATCCCGACATTACCCATGTCGAGGGCAAGATCGCGCCCATCGCGGATATCGAGACGATCGAGACCGAGCTGATGCTCGCCGATCTCGAAAGCCTCGAGAAGCGGGTGGTGCCTTTGGAGAAGAAAGCGAAAACCGGCGACAAGGACGCGAAGGAGCTCTTCGATCTGATGAGCCGCTGCCTCGTGCTCCTGCGCGAAGGCACGCCAGCGCGCCGCGTGGAGGTGAGGCCCGAGGAGCGCAAGACCTTCAATGGCCTCGGGCTCCTGTCGTCGAAGCCGGTGCTCTATGTCTGCAATGTCGAGGAGGCTTCGGCCGACAAAGGCAACGCCTTCTCGGCTGCGGTTGCCGCACGCGCCGCCGAGGAGGGGGCGGCCGCGGTCGTCGTCTCGGCCAAGATCGAAAGCGAGATCGCGATCTTGCCGCCCGAGGACCAGCGGGATTACCTCGAAGCGGTCGGGCTCACGGAGCCGGGATTGAACCGCGTCATTCGCGCCGGCTATGCGCTGTTGCGGCTCATCACCTATTTCACGGTCGGACCGAAGGAAGCCCGCGCCTGGACCATTGCGGAGGGCACTAAAGGACCGCAGGCTGCCGGCGTCATCCATACCGATTTCGAAAAAGGCTTTATTCGCGCCGAAACGATCGCTTATGAGGATTATATCGCCGGAAACGGCGAGACCGGCGCGCGCGAAGCGGGCAAGTTCCGGCTCGAAGGCAAGGATTATGTTGTCGCCGACGGCGACATCTTGCATTTTCGCTTTGCGAACTAAGGCCTGTTCTTTTGAAGCAAGAGAGCGGGTCCGCCGCTTCAGCGCTGCCAGAGCATCCCGCCTTCGGATGGAATCATGTGAAGGCTGAGAAGATCATTTAGATTCAAAAAGTTACAACATAGATCAGCGCGCCGAAGCGTATCCGCGTCGACTCGCTGCGTTCTCACGCGCACCTTGCCTCACATTAGAGCATCCCGCCTTCAAATGGAATCATGTGAAGGCGGACAAGATGCTCTAGATTCATAAAGTTAGAGCATCGTTCGGCGCGCAAAACCGCGCACACTTTTGCGCACGATGCTCTAGCGCCTGTTGATTTTAACGCCGCTCGATCGGACCCTGATAGATGAACGGCCCCGTCGGGCGCGCCACGCCGCCTGACGGCTCGATCGAGGCTTCGATCGTCCCACGGTCGAGCTGGAGGTCATCAGGGAGGGAAAGCTCAGTTACACCCGTATCGGCGATCGTGCCCAAGGACTTCGGATCGCCATTGGCTTCGCGATACCAGAGCTGCACGCATTTGCCGGCCGGCACGCCGGAAGCTGGTGCCTGCACCAGCAAAGAATGAGCCGTCGGATTGATGCGCACGGTCATGGCCTGCTCAGCGCCCTGCTTCAGGACGGCAACATAGGTCTGCGGCGAGGCTTTTGCCGGTGCGTCCACCGCGCCGGCATTGTCGAGCGAAATAGCCCCCGCACCGCGTTCGCCGGAGGCCACGGAGACCGTGCCGTCATTGCCGGGCCGCCCGGCGGCCGCCTCGATATGCGCGGTGCGTTCGTTGGAACGCGTGGTCCCGCTCTCGGCTTTTTCGGCTGGCTTCGAAGGTGCCGGTCCAGGCAGGTCCGCCTGCGCCGTGGTCACGGAGGAGCCGTCGGACTTCGGTGCGGCACCGAAATCCTTGACGATGAAAAACAGTGCAAGGCCGGCCGCGAGGCTGCTGATCGCCGTAAGGCCAACCCGTCGGCCAGGGCTGACGCGCGGCCGAAACGCGACGACATTCGTGCGCCGATCGACGGCAGAGACCGTGCGTGCGCGGATCGCCGCCCATGAGGCAGCATTCGGCGTGACAGGCTCGAGCGATTCCGCGAGCCCGCTCAATCGCCGCGCCAGAAAGGCCGCTTCGACCTGCAAGGCGGGATCGTTGGCGAGCGCAGCAGCGACCGTCCGGCGTTCAGCCGCATCGAGCGTGCCGAGCACGTATTCCGCGAGTTCAATGGACCGCTCTTCACTCATGAATGCGCCTTCAGGCAGGTCGTGAGGGCCGCGAGGCCTCGGTGAAGCCAAGTCTTGATCGTATTGACGGGCTTGTCATAGCGCGTCGCGAGTTCCTCGCGCGAATAACCCTCATAATAAGCGAGAAGGATGAGATCGCGACTCTGCTCCTCGAGCTTATCCAGGCAAAAGTGCAGCGCATCGCCATCGAGCATCTTCGCCTCGTAATTGGTCGGATCGGTGATGCGGTCGAGCCAATCGGAGCCGTCTTCGTTGGGGGCAAGCGTGACAGGTGTCTTGAGCCGGACGACGTCGATCGCCCGATGGCGCGCGATCGACGCGAGCCACGCGAAGGCTGCACCCTCGACGGGGGTGTAGCGCCCGGCATTCGTCCAGACCCGGACGTAGACATCTTGCAGAATTTCCTCAGCTATTGCTCGTGTCGGCACCAAACGGACCAGGAGAGCCAAAAGTTTCGGCGACGTTGCGGCGTAGAGCGCCTCGAATGCGGCATGATCGCCCTTTCCGATCGCAATGATGAGCTTTGCGAGGTCCGGGCTTGGCGGGCTCAAGTAAAATCCTCGCTTTGGTGCTGCAGCCGTGCGGGCGATGCGGGCGCGGACAGCATTGCCGATCTCGCGGCTTTTTAACAGATCGCATCTGTTCGCGCATACGTTCGGCGCTTCGCGACGGCGCTCCGATTGCCAGAAACTGCGCGCATGACCTATCATCGGGACCGTCATCGGGTCGACTGAGATCCGGCAGGCTTTATCGACATGTTCGCCCGGCATTATTGACGGGGTGCAGGTCTTGGAAAGGGCATGCTATGCGTCTACACGCTGCGGTCGTATTTTTGGGCGCCTTCGGCTTTTGGCTGGGGTGCCAGGCCGCGCAAGCCGACGACGTCATGATGAATATGAGCGGCTTGGTGCCGAAGCTTCTTCCCAGCGTCGTGAGCATTGTGACCAAATCTCTGGCAAAGCCGTCGGAAGCCGGGGCGAGCGCGAGCGCAAGCCAAATGGATCTCAAGGAGAGCTACGGCACCGGCTTCATCATCGATCCGCAAGGCTATATCGCAACGAACCGGCATGTGATCGACAATGCCTACGATGTCGTCGTCACCCTCAACGATGGCACGCGCCTCAGCGCGACTGTGGTCGGGCACGGACGCAACTATGATCTCGCTTTGTTGAAGGTCGATCCCATCTATCCGCTCGAAGCTGCGCATTTTGGCGACAGCGATGCGATGCAAGTGGGGGATCCGGTGCTTGCGATCGGCAATCCGTTCGGCCTCGGCATCGCGGTGAGCGGCGGCATCGTCTCCGGTCTCGATCGCGACCTGCATTTCTCGCGTTTCGATGCTTTCATCCAAACCGATGCCGCGATCAATCACGGCAATTCCGGCGGTCCGCTCTTCAATACGAATGGAGAGGTTATCGGCATCAACACTGCGCTTTACAGCAACAATACAGGCGGCGGCTCGGTCGGCATCGGTTACGCGATTCCGGCGAGCGCGGCGCGGCTCCTGCTGCCTTTGCTGAAGCAATACGGCTATTTGCGCTTCGGCTCGCTGGAAGTTGCGGTGCAGGTCATGCGTCCCGATCTCGCCGACGCTCTCGGCGTTCCGCAAAAGGGCGTGCTTATCGACAGCATCGGGCCGGAGAGCAGCGCGGCGGGCAAGCTCCAGCTCGGAGACATCGTGCTCAAGGCCGGCGGACAAGAGGTGAACCGCCCGCACGACTTCTACCGCCGCGTCGCCGAAGCTCTCGACCAGCAGATCGGCCTCGAGATCTGGCGCAGGGGCAAGATCATGCGCGTCGAGGTCACCCCGACCCAGTCGCCGGGCGAAGCACCTGAGGCATCGAAGGAGATGCCGCATCCGACTGCTGAGGATCCGCAAATGATGCAGCGCGGCACCGAGGTCGCGCCGTTGACGCCGGACAGCCGAAAGCGCTTCAATCTATCTCCCGATCAAACCGGCGTCGTCGTGACGAAGGTTCTGCCGCATAGTCTCGGCGCCGCTGCGGGGCTTTCGGTCGGCGATGTGATCGTGGCGCTGCAGATGGAGCCGGTGAAGGATCCGGCGGATGCAACGCGCATTATCGAAAAGGCCAAAGCCGAAGGCCGGCATTTCATCGTCGGCCTCGTCAAGGGCACCAATGGGATGCGCTTCGTGACGACAGCCATGCCGACACATCCATGATCACAAGAACCGGCGAATAGGGTGCGCAAGGCCTGCGTCATCGGCTATCCGGCAAAACATTCGCGCTCGCCGCTCGTCCATGGCTATTGGCTGCGTCAGCTCGGCGTGTCTGGCGATTATATCAAGGCGGAAGTCCCTCCCGACGCATTCACGCGCTTCATCGCCGAGCTGCCGAAGCAGGGTTTCGTCGGCGCCAATGTCACAATCCCGCACAAGCAGGCCGCCTTCGCGCTTTGCGCCGAGGCGACGCCCGCCGCGAAACGCCTCGAGGCCGTCAATACAATCTGGCTCGACGGCGATAGGCTCTACGGCGACAATACGGATGGGGCAGGCTTTCTCGGCGCGCTGGACCAGGAGGCGCCGGGCTGGGACGACCGCCTCGGCAAGGCGGTCGTCCTCGGCGCGGGCGGCGCAGCGCGCGCCGTGGTCGCGGCACTGCTTTCGCGCGCAGTCTCCACGCTCGTCGTCCTCAACCGCACGATGGCGCGCAGCGCCGAGCTCGCGCAATTGTTCGGCGCTACGGTGACCGCCGTCGCTTGGGACGACCGTGCGGATGCGCTCGCGAACGCCGATCTTCTCGTCAACGCGACGTCGCTCGGCATGGCCGGACAGCCGGCGCTCGATCTCGACCTCGCCGCCTTGCCGCAAGGCGCCGTGGTGTTCGACCTCGTCTATGTGCCGCTCGAAACTTCGTTTCTCGTCAACGCGCGCGCACGCGGCTTGCGTGGAGTGGGCGGCCTCGGCATGCTGCTGCATCAGGCGGTGCCTGGGTTCGAGCGATGGTTCGGGCGCAGGCCGCAGGTGACGGCAGAGCTCAGGGCTTTGATCGAGGCCGATATTCGAGGCGCGAGCTGATGTTTCGGCTCGGCCTCACCGGCTCGATCGGCATGGGCAAGTCGACCACGGCGGCGATGTTTCGCGCCGCCGGCATCCGCGTCTATGACGCGGATGCAAGCGTCCATGCGCTCTATCGCGGCGCTGCCGCGCCGCTCGTCGAAGCGGCTTTTCCCGGCACCTTGTGCGATGGAATCGTCGATCGCACGATCCTCGCGGCGCGCGTCCTTGCGGACCCGGAAGCATTGAAAGCGCTCGAGGCGATCGTCCACCCTTTGGTGCGCGCCGCGCGGCAAAAATTCGTCGAAGATGCAGCAGCAGCCGGCGCTGCGCTCGTAGTGCTCGATATTCCTCTCCTCTTCGAAACGGGCGGCGAGCGGGAGGTCGACGCCGTGGCCCTCGTCACGGCCTCCGAATCAGTGCAAAAATCCCGCGTCGCGCAGCGCCCGGGCATGACGGACGCGCGGCTTCAGGCCATACTCGCGAAGCAGATGCCGGACGCTGAAAAGCGCCGTCGCGCGCATTTCATCATCGATACGGGCCGCGGTCTCGCCGCGGCCGAGGGTCAGGTTCATGCCGTGCTGCGTGCCTTGGCAGGCGCAGCCGGCAGAAGAATGTGAGCGAGCATGCGGGAAATCGTTTTCGACACCGAAACGACGGGGCTCGATCCGGCCGATGGCCATCGCGTCGTCGAGATCGGATGCCTCGAGCTTCTCAACATGATCCCGACCGGCCAGACCTTTCACGTCTATCTCGATCCCCAGCGCGATATGCCGGAAGAAGCCTTCCGGGTGCATGGAATTTCGGCCTCTTTCCTTGCCGGCAAGCCGGTCTTCGCCGACATCGCGGAAAATTTTCTCGCCTTTATCGGCGATGCCAAGCTCGTCGCGCATAATGCCGAATTCGATCTTCGCTTCATCAATGCGGAGCTCGTCCGGCATGGCGCGGAACCGATCCACATCGAACGGATCGTGGACACGCTTGCTATGGCCCGACGGCGCCATCCAGGCTCTCCCAACAATCTCGACGCGCTTTGCCAGCGCTACGGGATCGATAATTCGCGGCGCACAAAGCACGGCGCGTTGCTCGATGCCGAGATCCTGGCTGAAATCTATGCCGAGCTGACGGGGGGGCGGCAGACGAGTCTTGCGCTCGCCGATCTCGGCAGCGCCGCGGCGCTGGCAGCCGGCACGCTTTTGACCGCACGGCCAAAGCCACCCGTCTCGACTCTCACCGGCGGCGAATGGCTGGCGCACGAGGCTTTCGTCGAAAGCCTCGGGGAAAAGGCGCTATGGCATCTTTATGCCCCGCCCGCGCCGCAGCAGAACCAAGTCGCCTAGGGTCTCCTATTTGAAGACGGGCAAGATGCCCTAGATTCAAAATGTTAGAGCATCGTTCGGCGCGCAAAACCGCGCGCACTTTTGCGCACGATGCTCTAAGCTGAGGCCCTTCGCCTGCCGGCGATGGGCCATCGGGGACCGCCTCTACATGAATTTCGCCAGCGACAATACGGTCGGCGCGAGCGCCAAGATCCTCGATGCGCTCGTCGCCGCCAACAAGGGCGCCACATCCGCCTATGGAACCGATCCTTACAGCATCGCCGCGGCGGCGAGGCTCAGCGAGGTTTTCGAGCACGAGACCGAGAGCTTTCTCGTGGCGACGGGAACCGCCGCGAATGCGCTGGCGCTCGGCGCCTTCTGCCCACCCTGGGGTGGCGTCTTCTGCCATGAAGGCGCGCATATCATCGAGGACGAATGCGGCGCCCCCGAAATGTTCACGGCCGGCGCCAAGCTCGTCGGCCTGAGCGGGCGCGCCGGCAAGATCACGCCACACGCCCTAGAGGCGGGGCTCGCGGCGTTTCCACGCGGGATCGTGAAGCAAGTTCAGCCGGCCGTCCTGTCTTTATCGCAAGCGACCGAAGCCGGCACGCTTTATACCCGCACCGAGATTGCAACGCTCGCCGAGCTCGCACACACGGCAGGGCTCACCGTCCATATGGATGGTGCCCGCTTCGCAAATGCGCTCGTGGCGCAGAACTGCACGCCGGCGGAGATGAGCTGGAAGGCTGGAATCGACGTTTTGTCCTTTGGCGCGACGAAGAATGGCGCCCTGACATGCGAAGCGGTGATCTTTTTCGAAAAAGCCCATGCATCGCAGTTTCCCTTTCAGCGCAAAAGAAGCGGCCATACGCTCTCGAAAGGCCGGCTCCTCGGCGCGCAGATGCTCGCTTATCTTGAAGACGGCCACTGGCTCGATCTCGCCCGAACCGCGAATGCGCATGCGGCACGGCTCGCCGACGGGCTTGCAAAAATCCCCGGTCTGCGGCTGCTCTGGCCACGCGAAGCAAACGAAATCTTCCTCGTGCTGCCGCACGCGGTCGATGCAGCTTTGAAGGCTGCCGGCGCGCAGTATTACGACTGGTCGTTGAGCGACACGGATGCGAAGGACGCCGGCCTTCGGCCCGACGAGGTGCTGGTCCGTCTCATCGCCTCCTTCGCGAGCGAAGCGGCCGATATAGAGCGGTTCCTCGCCGTAGCAGCGCAGGCCGCGGCGAGCCTCCCGCCGGCAGCTCGGCCTGCCGTTGGGCAGGTACCTTAACAGCTAACTTAAGCTTGCCGCATTGCGCGCCGACTTTCGCCGGATTCGTCGGCTGAGTTCGGGTTGCTTTTGCCGAGCGCCGCGAGCTCTGTGGGCTCGCGTGCCAGGAGGATGCGTGAATGAATGCGAAAAGCAAGAACGGGCGGTGTACTCCGGGTGTCAGGCCCTTTATCGGCATGGCCGGCTTGACGGCTGGCCTAGCGCTCGCGGTTTTTTCGTTTCCAGGGACCGCTACCGCGCAATATTCGGGCTGGGGTGGCTATTACGGCGCGCCGCCGCTGCCGCCCGGCGCCTACGGCTATCCTTACGGGCCTGGACCTGGGCCGGGCCCTGACGCCAGGCCTGAGCCAGGCCGATCCGACGCGCCACTTCCGAGCGCCTCTGTGCAGCGCATCGCAAATCAGCAAGGCTTGCGGCTCGTGACCGCGCCGCGCCGCAAGGGGCGGACTTATCTCGCCGAGGCCGAGGACCGGCGCGGCGAGCGCCACCGCCTTGTCGTCGACGCCTATCGCGGGACCCTCTTGCAGGACGTCCGCCTCGGACCGAAGGAAGGCGCGCCGCCGGCACGCAAGGCAGCCCGCCCGGCGCCCGCCGATGCGATGAAGCCGCCGGCCGCAGACGCACCTCGTCCCGCGGCGCCGGCTCCCTCGCCCGACGAGGCGAAGATCGCGCCTGCGCCTGCCCCAAAGCCAGTTACGCCCGCTGTCCCGGACACGCCTGCCCCACCGCGCGTCGTCGCGCCGGCCCCCGTCACAGCAGCGCCGGCGTCACCGGCGCCCGATGCCGGCGCGGCGGCTGCCGTCGTCGCACCGGCGCCCCCGCCGCCGCCTTCGGAAACGCCGGCACCCGCGCCTGCGCCGGGGGGCGAAGAGGCCAAATAGGCTCAATTAAAAAGGGCGTCTCGACGAGACGCCCTTTCTCGGGTTCAGCCCATCTCGGGCGATTAGGCGGCCGCTTTTTGCGGCTCGACCGATTGGATCATGCCCTTACCTATCGGAACGCGGCGCGGCTTCTGGGCTTCCGGCACCTGCCGGAGCAGGTCGACATGAAGGAGCCCGTTCTCGAGGGACGCGCCGCTCGCCTGGACATGGTCGGCGAGCTGGAAGCGTCGCTCGAAGGCGCGTCCGGCAATCCCCTGATAGAGGAACTCCTTCTTCGCCGCTTCACCCTCCGCATGGCTTTCTTTCGAGCCCCGGATGGTCAGCGTGTTTTCTTTCGTTTCGATCGAAAGCTCGGGCTCGGCGAACCCGGCGACCGCGAGCGTGATACGATAGGCGTTTTCGCCCGTGCGCTCGATATTGTAAGGCGGATAGGCCGGTGCCGCGTCGACCCCGGCGGCCTGATCGATGAGATTGAAGAGGCGATCAAAGCCGACCGTCGAACGGTAAAGCGGCGAAAGATCGAACTGACGCATGAGGGTTCTCCTTCAAAGAAGCGATTTCAAGCGAGACAGGTCGATCGACCGCTGCTCCGCTTGGATTTGCGCGTCCATATTTGGCCCGCGCATAAATTGATTTGGGTGCGGGATTTCCGCTTGCAAGAGGCGATCGCTGCAAAAATTCGTCCCTCGCACGTTGAAAGAACACGCCGCCCAGACCATGCTCTTTTTTTGTCGCGATGGAGCGCGCCCTCCTTGGACCTGATCGCCATTCCTGAAAACCCGGTCCCCGAAGGGGCGATCATATCTGCCGTGCGCGCCCGCGACGGCGCCGATCTGCGGGTGGCGCGATGGGTCACCGAGGGGTCGCGCGGCACAGTCGCGATGCTCACCGGTCGCGCCGAGTTCATCGAGAAATATTTCGAGGTCATCGGCGAGCTGCTGGCTCGCGGCTTCGATGTCGTCGCCATGGACTGGCGCGGCCAGGGTCTTTCGCTGCGCGAGCTCACCGATCCGCGCAAGGGCCATATCGACGATTTCGCGATCTACGAACGCGATCTCTACAGCCTGACGCAGCAGATCCTCGTGCCATTCTGCCCGCGACCCTGGTTCGGCCTCGGCCATTCGATGGGCGCCGCCATCCTGATCGCGCAATCGCAGGCCGGGCTATCGCCCTTCGATCGGCTGGTGCTGACCGCACCGATGATCGATTTGTGCCGGCTTCCGTTCCGGCGCTGGGCGCCGCTGCTTGCCGAAGGCCTCGACATTATCGGCCTCGGCGGCGCTTTCGTGCCGGGCGGCCGGGCCTCCTCGATCCTGACCGGCCCGTTCGCCGGCAATCCTCTAACGTCCGATCCGCGGCGCTTCGCCCGTACCGCCGCGATCGCCAAGGCGGCGCCGCAACTCACCGTCGGCGATCCGACGATCGGCTGGGCCAACGCCGCCTTTCGGCTGATGCGCCAATTTACCGATGCAGATTATCCCCGCCGCACGCCGACGCCGACGCTGATCTTTGCCGCCGGCGGCGACCGCGTGGTCTCGACGCCGGCCATCGAGCGTTTCGCCAGCCGCCTCAAGGTCGGCCGGTTCCTCACGATCCCGGCGGCCGAGCATGAGATCTTGATGGAGCGCGACCCCATCCGCGAGCTTTTCTGGGCGGGCTTCGACGCCTTTATCCCGGGGACCGCGCTGGCACCGGCGCCGGAAGCCGCACCGGGCAAAAGCCGCCGCTTCTGGTGGCGCGGCAAAGCCAAAACGCCCAAGGCCGCGGCAGAAGCGTCCGCGGCGCGCTTTAGCCCGATGCCTTAGAAATTCATTCAACTTCGGCAGACGGCCCATTATCAATGCGGAAGCCGCGCACACGACGGCGTAAGGGGGACACGAAATGAAAAGCTCGACGAAACATGCCGCATGGCTGGGCACGGCGCTCTTCGTCTTTGCCGCCGCATGGGCGTGGCAGGCGCTGGCGCAGACGGATGCCGGTTGGACCGCGCTCTTCGACGGCAAGAGCCTCAACAACTTCAATCCGATCGGCAATGCCGACTGGAAGCTCGAGGATGGCAGCGTCGTCGCCGACAAGGGGACCGGCTTTCTCGTCTCCAAGGCGACCTACACCGATTTCCAGATCCGTGCCGAGTTCTGGGTCGACGAGGAAGCCAATAGCGGTGTCTTCCTGCGTTGCAGCGATCCGAGCAAGGTCACCGCCGAGAACGCCTATGAAGTGAATATCTACGACAAGCGGCCGGAGCCGAGCTACGGAACCGGCGCAATCGTCAATGTCGCGAAAGTGTCGCCGATGCCGAAGGCGGCGGGCAAATGGAACACCTATGAGATTACGGCCAAAGGCGACAGTTTCACGGTCACGCTCAACGGCCAGAAGACGGTGGACGGCGTGCATGATTCGAAGCACGCGAGCGGACCGATCGCGTTGCAATATGCGTCGGGCGTGGTGAAGTTCCGCAAAGTGGAGATCAAGCCGCTCTGAGGATCGACGTCGGGCGTTTGCAACCGCGCTGGCTTCCCCGATGGCACATATCGGCTGATGAACGATCAACGGTTCGCCACAGCCCCCTCATCTTGAGGGTCGCAGCGCGGCCTCGCAGGTCGGAAGCTGCGGCAAGGGCAGAGAGGACTCTGGAATTATGAATGGCGCGGGCGCCGAGACCTTACCCGTCGACCTTTGGGTGGCGGTCGCGACCATTGTGATATGCATCGTGCTTTCGGCCTTTTTCGCGGCTTCGGAGACGGCGCTCACGGCAGCGTCACGGGCGCGCATGTACGCCCTCGAGAAAAACGGCGACGCGCGCGCCGGGCGCGTCACAAAGCTCCTCGCCGCCCGCGATCGGCTGATCGGCGCGATGCTACTGGGCAACACCCTCGTCAATATCGGCTCCTCGGCCTTCATGACGAGCGTGCTGGTGGCGCTCGTCGGCGATCACGGCGCGATCTATGCCACCGTGATCATGACGGTGCTGCTGCTCGTCTTCGCCGAGGTCATGCCGAAGACGGTCGCGGTCAATTACCCCGATCGGGTTTCGCTCCTCGTCGCCCGTGCCGTCTCGTTCTTCGTCGCGATCTTCGGGCCTATCCTCATCACCGTCGAGGCCTTGGTGCGCGGCCTGCTGCGCCTGTTCGGGCTGCGGGCCGGCATGCATCAATCGATGCTCTCGGGCCACGAGGAGCTGATGGGCGCCGTCGATCTCCTGCACCGCGAAGGCGGCGTGCCGCGCGCCGATCGCGATATGTTCGGTGGTCTCCTCGATCTCCATACGCTGGTCGTTTCCGACGTGATGGTGCATCGCGTGAAGATGCGCACCATCAATGCCGATCTGCCCCCAGCCCAGCTCGTGCGCGAGGTCGTCGCATCCCCCTATACGCGCATGCCGATCTGGCGCGGCAAGCCGGACAACATCGTCGGCGTGCTACATGCGAAGGATCTTTTGCGCGCCCTCGATCTGTCCGGCGATGTCGACGAGATAAAGGTCGAGACGATCGCTTTTGAGGCCTGGTTCGTGCCGGAATCGACGCCCTTGCAGGACCAGCTTCAGGCCTTTCTCAAACGCAAGACGCATTTCGCGCTGGTCGTCGACGAATATGGCGAGGTGATGGGTCTCGTCACCCTCGAAGACATCTTGGAGGAGATCGTCGGCGACATTACCGACGAGCACGATCTCGTGGCGCAAGGCGTGCGACCGCACCCCGACGGCTCGGTCACGGTCGACGGCTCCGTGCCGGTGCGCGACATCAACCGCGTGATGGGATGGGATCTGCCCGACGAGGACGCGACAACGATCGCCGGTCTCGTGATCCACGAAGCGCGCGCCATACCCGAAGCCGGGCAGGTCTTCGTCTTTCACGATTTCCGCTTCGAGGTGCTGCGCAAGACCCGCAACCGCATCACCTTGCTGAAGATGCAGCCGCAGCGCCGATGACACGCAGACGAGAACCTTGGCGCGACTTTAGAAGACGTAAGGATAAACGTAACGCTGGATGATGTCTTCGAGGAGAAAGATCAGAAGCAGCAGTATCACCGGCGAGATGTCGATGCCGCCGAGCGTCGGCAGCATGCGCCGGATCGGCCGCAGCACCGGCTCTGTGATCGCATTGAGCGCGCTCCAGATGGAGCGCACCACGTCGTTATAGATATTGATGACATTGAAGGCGATCAGCCAGGACAGGATCGCCACGATGATGATCACATAGCTATAAAGATGCAGGACCAGCAAAATGACGTCGAGAAGGGCGCGCATGAATGCCTCGAAGGGGCAGGGACGGGTTCGTTTACCGGGCTTGAGCCGAACCGGCAAGCTTGGGCGGGTGACAGATTAAGTATCTCCGGGCCATGAAGAGGCCCGATTTCACATCCCGCCGCGCATTGACAGTCGCTTGCGGCGCACCGTAAACACCGCACGGCTGGGGCTGTAGCTCAGATGGGAGAGCGCTGCAATCGCACTGCAGAGGTCAGGGGTTCGAATCCCCTCAGCTCCACCAGAGAGCTCGCTCGAGTCTCTCTAAGTTCCGGAAAAGCGGGCGGTGCGCCCTTGCTGGAACGCCGCTATTCCTTCGGCCTGATCATGCGATTGCATGCAGACGGTGTGCAGCTCGTTCTCATACATCAGCCCGGCTTCCAGCGGCATCGCCAGGGCCATGCGCGTCGCGGCCTTGATGGCTTGCGTCGCGATGGGGCTGAACCCGGCTATCTTGTTCGCGAGCGCCAGACCCTGCGCCTCGAGCGCATCTTCCGCGACGACCTGCTCGACCAATCCCATCTTCAAGGCCGTCTCGGCATCGACCGGATCGCCCGACAGCAGCATCAGCATGGCGCCGCCATAGCCGACGAGGCGCGGCAGCATTTGCGACGCACCGCCGCCGCCGAGCCAGCCGCGCGTCACTTCCGGCGCGCCGAGCCGCGCGCTTGCCGCGGCGATCCTTATGTCGGCGGCAATCGCCATCTCCAAGCCGCCGCCGAGCACCCAGCCTTGCAGCAAAGCGATGACCGGCTTGCGGATGTCGCGGATCACCCGGGCATATTCAATGCGGTTGCGAAATTCCCACGGGCCGGGCTTCTCGCCCAAAGCATTGAGATCGCTGCCGGCGGAAAAGGCGCGCTGTCCCGCGCCCGACAACAGCACGACACGCACCGCGGGATCGCGATCCGCATCGGCGCAAAATTGCGCCAGGGCGCGCGACATAGCCGGCGTCATCGCATTGAGCTTCTCGGGCCGATTGAGCACGATGCGCGCGACGCCTTCGGCAACCGCATAAGTGATGTGATCATCCGGTTGATCGCTCATGCGGCCTCGCGCCCTTTGCTTGCGCGGCGCTCGACCTCGCGGAGGATGGAAGACACGTCGAGGGTTCCATCGCCCGCCGCCACCAATGCGTCATACATGGCGATCACGGTCGGCAGCAGGGTCAATGTCACGCCGAGATCGCCGGCGAGGTCGGCCGCGGTGCGCATATCCTTCAATTGATACATGGCCGGACCGCCCGGGATGAAATTCTGCGTCACCATGCGCTCGCCATGCTGGCGCAAGATCGTCGATTCGGCGAAGCCGCCGAGCAAGGCGGTTCGCACGGCGGCGGGATCGGCGCCGCCGGCACGGGCAAAATGCAAGGCCTCGGCGATCGCCGTCATCGTGCCGCCGACAATGATCTGATTGGCGAGCTTCGCCAGTTGTCCGGTTCCGACCGGACCGATGCGGGTGACTCGCCCGAGCGGCGCGAAGACAGGCGCGAGCGCGGTAATCGCCGCCTCCGTGCCGCCGGCCATGATCGCGAGCGTCCCGTCGCGCGCGCCGGGCTCGCCGCCCGAGACCGGCGCGTCGATATAATCGATCCCGCGCGGCGCGAGGCGCTGCGCATGCGCCTGGCAGGTCGCAACGGGAATAGAGCTCATCACCACCAGGCTCGCGCCAGCCTTCAGCGAGTCGACCGGACTACGCCCCGTCGCATCGACGGAAAACATCACCTCGTCGATGACGGGTCCGGTGCTCAACATCACGATCGCCACATCGGCCGCGGCGAGCGCGTCGGACAGACAGTCGGCGAGCGCGACACCGACAGCCGCCGCCTTATCGCGCGTGCGATTCCAGACCGTGACGTTGAGTCCCGCGCCGGCGAGCCGGCGCGCCATGTGGCTGCCCATGATCCCGGTGCCGATCAAGCTTACCCGTGTCGCGGCAGTGCCCGCATTCATGGTTTTCCTCTCGGAGCCGCAGCGCGTCAGGCGCTGCGCGCGGCCCGCTTCACCGCAGTCAGCGCTTGGAACTCTTCGGACTTCTTGTAGAATGGATCAAGCGGATAGCAGCCCGAGACAATGCCGTTGCGCGGCGCGGTCGTGCAATCGCTAAAAGTTCGGCAAATGCGCTTCGTCTGCAAGCCCCGTCCCGTGACGATATCGCGCGGCAGCTCCGGATAGGAAAGCATCATGCGGCCGAGCCCGACGAAATCGGTCCAGCCTTGGCCGACCACGGCCTGCGCCACGTTCGGCAAGTATTCCTGCAGATAGGTATAGCCGCTCCCGACCACGATCAGCTCGGGAAAATGCTGCTTGATCGCGCGGGCGACCTCGAGCAGGCGCGCCACGCCGATCAGCGGATCTTCCGGCGGAAGATAGCCGTCGGAGGGCGGATACAAAGCCGGCCGCGTCACGTGCGGATTGTAATAGGGGCTGCCGGCGCTGACATTCAGCAAGGCGATGCCGAGCTCGCGCAAGATCGCGCAGAAGGCGAGCGGCTCGCTCATATCCCATGCAGCCGGCTCGGCGGATTTGGTGCCGAACCCCGTTCTATAGGGCAGACAATCGCCGAAAGGCTCCGGAACGCCAGGGCCGAGCATCTTGCCGTTCGAATGCGCGGGATCGGGACGAAACGGCACGAGATCGATGGCGCTGACGCGCACGCCGATCTCCAAGCCCGGCGCCTCGCTGCGTATTCCGGCGACGAGCTCGCGCAGGAAGCGCGTGCGGTTCTCCAGGCTGCCACCATAGGGGCCGGGACGCGTGACCGCGCTCAAAAACTCATGGCCGAGATAGCCATGGCAATGTTTGAGATCGACGAAATCGTAGCCGCATTCGCGCGCCCGCTTGGCGGCCAGAACATAATCTTCGATCAACTGGCCGATCTCGCCATCGCTCATCACCGGATGATCCGGCTTGGTGCCGAACTTCCGATCCAGGATCGGATGGTGGTAGAGAATCTTCGGCTCCAGCCGGGCCTTGTCGTTGGGACGGCAGAAGCGGCCGGAATGGGTGAGCTGCAGGCCGATCAGGAGATCGCCTTCGGGATTCTCGGCTTCCGGCGCGCAATGCGCCTCGATCAGGAGCTCGCGCAAAGCGCCGATCTCGGCTTGCGACTGCGCGGTCATGCAAAGCTGCAGCGGATTGGCGCGACCGTCATGGCGCACCGCGACCGCCTCGCCGCCCCAGATGAGCTTGGCGCCGCTTTGGCCGAAACGCTGCCACCGCCGCCGCGTATGATCGGTCGGCCGCCCGTCCGGCGTGCCGTCCCAACCCTCCATCGGCAGCATGGCGAAGCGATTGGTGAGCGTGCGGCCGCAAACATTCATCGGCGCGGCGAGCGGCGCCTGCGGCCCACTCGCGACGATGTCGTCGCAGGGCAGATCGAGGCCGAGCGCCGCGAGATGCTGGCGAAACGACGCGACGTCGAGGAAGTGGCCGATCTTGGGATAGTCGCCGAACTTCATGCCGCCCTCCCTATCCCGCGCCATCCCGCGAGCCGCCGCACGCCGTCGCGGCAATATTAGATTAACTGTTTGGTTAAATAGCCTGACATCCTCCGTCAAGCAAGCTACGGCCTGACGTAGCGCAGGATCATGTCGACGGCATGCGCGCGGCGCGCGGCATGGGCCTCGCGCGACATGAGCTCGCGGCCGAAGGCGAAAGCCAAGGTCGCGCCGTTGGAAAAATAGAAATAGCCGAGCGACGCGATCGAGAAATAGAGCTGAACCGGATCGATGCCGGGCCGGATCGTGCCCTCCGCGACGCCGACTTGCAGCAGCGCGGAGATCGTCGCTACGAGCGGCGACTGCATGTCGGGCACGCAAGCCGAGCGTTTGAGATAGCGCGCGCCATTGACGTTCTCACCGCTGAGCAGACCGATCAGGCGCGGATGGGTGCGAATGTAATCGAACTTGAATTCGACCAGCCGCCGCAGCGCTGCAAGCGGCGGAAGGTTGCCGAGATCGAGACGCTGCTCATGCGCGCGCATTTCCGAATAGGCGTGCTCGAGGACGGCGAGATAGAGCTCCTCCTTGCTTTTGAAGAAATAATAGATCATCGCCTTGTTGCATCCCGATACCTCAGCAATGCTATCGACGCGCGATCCGGCGAGCCCCTTTTCGGCAAATTCCCTAGCAGCCGCTTCGAGGATCTGCGGCCGCGTATTTTCGGCGGCAGGAAAAGGCCCGTTGGCTTTCGGTCCCCTGCGCTTGGCCGCCTCGCCCTTCGGCACCGGCGACGACGCACGCCGCGAAACCTTGCTTTCGGCGATCCGAGGGGTGGTTTCAGTCGGGTCGACTATGCGCACGTTTCAATCCTAGCAGACCGCGCATCGCGCGATGTCAAGTAAAGGCTTAGGCCAGCTCCGCCAGACGCGGCGAGCGAAGCGCGCGCGGCCGCACGGCGAGCATGGATTCGAGACCGATCGGTGCCGGCATGAAAAGCCGCGCGTCCATCGTCGCCAGCGTGGCCGCGATCTTCGGCCGAAACCCCATCCGGGCGAGGATGTCGCGCTCCATATCGATGCCGGGCGCGATCTCGAACAGCTCGACGCCGTCATCGGTGCGCCGGAAGACGGCTCGCTCGGTGACGTAGAGAACCTCCTGCCGCCGCGTCGCCGCATAGGCGCCGCTATAGGAAATCTGCTCGACCGCGCCGACGAATTTTTGGCCTTTTCCGTCGCGTTCGATGCGCGTGACGCCGTCGGGCCAGGCGATTTCGAGGCCGCCGGCCGTAAAAGTTCCGCTGAAGATCACCTTCTTGGCGTTCTGGCTGATATTCACGAAGCCGCCAATGCCGATGATACGTTCGCCGAAGCGGCTCACATTGACATTGCCGTGCCGGTCGACTTCCGCGAAAGACAGAAACGCCAGGTCGATGCCGCCGCCGTCATAGAAATCGAACTGATAGGGCTGGTCGATCATCGCGTGGAAATTGCGGCTGGCGCCGGGTTCGTTGCCGGTCGCAGGCGCCCCGCCGATCAAGCCCTGCTCGTTGGTCAGCACGACCTCGTCGAGAATGTTCTCTTCGGCGGCGATGGAGGCGATGCCTGTCGATATGCCGGAGCCGAGATTGCAGACCGCGCCGGGAAACAGCTCGAGCGCGGCGCGCCGCGCAATGACCTTGCGTGGATCGAGCGGCAGCTTGGCGATATGCGACAGCGGCACCCTGAGCTCGCCCGCATAGGCGGCGCTATAGTCGGTGAAATAGGTCTGCGTCTGTTCCGGCTCGACGACGACGAGATCGACGAGCATGCCGGGGATCTTGACCTGCTTGCCCGGCAATGTGCCGCGATTGGCAAGACGCTTGACCTGCACGACCACGAGTCCACCGGCCCGGCGCGCCGCCTGCGCCATAGACAGCATCTCGCCGAAAATGGCCTCCTGCTCCATGGTCACATTGCCATCCTCGTCGGCGGTGGTCCCGCGCAGGAAGGCGATGTCGACATGGAAGGGCTTGTAGAAGAGCCATTCGCGTCCGGCGAGCGTGACGAGCTCGACGAGATCCTCGCGCGCGCTCGGGCTTTGCCGGCCGCCGCCATGACGCGGATCGACCATCGTCTGCAGGCCGACATGGGTGATCAATCCCGGCCGGCCGGACGCCATTTCGCGCATCAATTGCGACAAGGCACCTTGCGGCAGCGTATAGGCCTCGATCCGGTCTTCGGCCGCCATTTTCGCGACTTCGGGACTGTCGACCAGGGTGCCGCAAATGATCCGCTTCAACAGCCCGTCATGGGCGATGTGACCGATCCCGCGCCCGGCCCGATCACCGAGACCGACCGGATGCAAGGAGGTGAGCGCGCGCGGCTGGCCTTCGGCGAGGAAGCGGCGTCCGACGGCGGCGATGAGGCTGTCGGGCACGGCATGTCCGGCGCCGGAGCCGCCGATCACGATCGTGTCGCCGGTGCGCACCAGACGGGCCACCTCATCCGCGCTCACCACCCGCATATCGATCCCTCCTCGGCATAGTCCGCGATTTGTGGTGGCCGTCGGCCGGCCCGCCGCGCATCCCGCCGCAGCATAGGGTCCGCGGCGCAAGGCTGTAGACACGTACTAACCAAATGGTTAGGTTAAATCGATCCTGGCGTCCAGGGCTCTGCCTTTCGCCTGCGCGCGGCGGGGTGGGCTGCCTGGAGAGATGCCGATGATCACCGGAACCACGCGGCTCTATGCGATCATCGGCGATCCCATCGCGCATGTGCGCACGCCGACGAGCTTCAACGAGCGCTTTGCGACACTCGGGATTGACGCGATCTGCGTTCCTATCCAAATCCCTGCCGATCGCTTCGACGCCGGCCTTCACGGCCTGAAAGCCATGCCCAATCTCGACGGCTTTATCGTCACGGCGCCGCATAAGGCTTCCGTGATACCGTTCTGCGACGAAATCGAGCCGGGCGCCAAGCTCGTCGGGGCCGTTAATACCGTGCGCCGCGATCCGGACGGCCGCTATATCGGCACCATGCTGGACGGCCGCGGCTTCGTCCAAGGCCTCAAGGCGGAAGGCCGCGATCCGCGCGGCCAATCGATCTTCATCTGCGGCGCCGGTGGTGTCGCGAGCGCAATCTCATTCGCCTTGGCCGAAGCGGGCATCGCCCGCATCACCTTGCGCGATCGGACCTTGGCACGCGCCGAGAGCCTCGCGGCGCGGATCGCCGCCGCTTATCCGGCCTGCAAAGTCGGCGTCGGCGATGCGCCCGCCGGCCATGACATCGCCCTCAACGCCACCCCCGTCGGTCTGCAAGCGGAAGATCCGCTGCCTTTTGAAATCGGCGAATTGTCGCCCGGCATGCTCGTCGCGGAAGTCTTGATGAAGCCGCCGACGACGGCGCTCCTCGTCGCCGCTGCCGAAGCCGGCCATCCGATTCACCAGGGCCGGCACATGCTCGATCACCAGCTCGGGCTGATGTTCGATTTCCTGAAAATCGAACAGCACCGAGCTTCGTAACCCGCCACCCTCACGCCTTGAACGTCTCGCGCAACCAGCCGACGAGCCGTGCTTGATCACTGAGAATGTCGAGCTCGGGTTCGCCGACACGGCGGAACCCATGCTTCTCGAGCAAATCCGCCATGCGCAATCCGCGGTTGGCGGGATTGATGACCGCCATCGTCTTCGTTGCGATCTCGATCGCGAGGGTGCGGGACATCGGTTTGGCGGTCGTCGGCATGGGT
>Ga0116227_10006530_pt1 | contig 23551 bp, 11 predicted proteins | sample S1TSphgellanicum_FD_89693 | JGI IMG/M metagenome (GOLD analysis project Ga0116227, IMG submission 89693) | Host-associated microbial communities from peat moss isolated from Minnesota, USA - S1T2_Fb - Sphagnum magellanicum MG | ecosystem: Host-associated > Plants > Peat moss > Unclassified...
ATCATAAATTTTAAATTTAATAGTTAAATAAATTTGGTAGTGGTGTTAATGACTAGTTTTTTTTTTTTTTTCTCTTCTTGGTTCCTTGTTTTCTTTGTTTTTTTTTTTTTTTTGTAAGGTTTTTGTTTTTGAAAATGCAATAAAATGAATATAATTACACAGGTTTGAAAGCTCCAAAGCTTGTGAAGTCTTTGAAAGCTCCAAAGTTTGTGAGATGTTTGTTGAAAGGTTTTAAATAGGTTATGTGATATATTGTTCTAGTGGGTTGTAATGTTGCCTTCCTATAAATGTTGGAATCATGAAATTTATTCCAATTTAAAATGATGGATTTCATAGTTCTTTAAAAAATAATATTGTTGAATTTTGTGATTAATATCACGCACTTAGTTTTTAATTAGCAATTGGTGCATACCACTCAAAATTGGTGTATGGATAACGATTTGCCAGAAAGCCCCCCCCCCATGCAAGCAACCATGTTTGGAATTATGATATTTATTTTTTAAAATAAATCAATTAAATAAATAAACACCGATCCAACAAGGAAAGGGAAGAACACAACTAGAAGACCAAAGTTAAAAACTAAAACAATGCCCCAAAATGAAAGGGAAGGAAAAAACAATCACTTGAATCCGAACTTCAAGTTTAAGTCCTAATTAAGAACTACAGTTCATCTCAAAATGGATGAAGATTGGGCTTTCTACAAGGCTACCACCACCTTCTACCCATAAATGCTCATAAAACCTCCAAAGGATGGCTTTTGTTGCATTTAACTAACCATGTCATATTAACACATCATGTAGAATATCATCTATTTGCTACTGCGAATAACAAATTACCATGATAACAAGAGGCAAAAACATATTTGTTCAATCATGGTAAAACTTGTCCTTTGCATGGACCACAATTATCATCATAATTCCCCTAAAAATGGTAGCTTTTGAAACTTGAACATGTTCAAATGGGATCAACAATGACAACATCAATTGGAATGTGAACCCCATATATGGATAAAATAATGTTAACACATCATCACAAAGATTGAAGCAAAGGCAAAAATGTTGGTATTTATTCATGGGAAACAATATAAAACCTAACATTTTTTACAATGGAAACAAAGGCATATTGAATGGCATCATGAGAAATTATATGTTCCCTTCCATGGGAACATTGTAGAAAGTGTATCCCCATCAAGTTTATGGGATGGCCACAAATGCAATGGGCTAAACCTTCAACCATTAGCTAGGGGAGACCCAACTTGGTGCATAATGCTGCAAAAAAAATGTTAGAAGCCATACAAAATGAAAGGATGACCGAGTGTGTAAATAACCATGCCCTTGAACCCATGCCTACACATGATTTCAAGCAATCACAATAAGAATAAAAAATCATGCTCAAAATGATGTTAAAAAAGGTGTGTTCATGCAATCTTTTTAATTTTTTTTTTAAAAGGTGATCCATTCCTCTATCCAAAAACTATTCAACATGGGGGATACAAGCTTGGGCTATAAAAGGAAAAAGGTCTCATGTCATCCTTTAATGGGCCTAGAATGGAAACATCCCCAAATTACATATTCATATAACCTCCAATAAGAACGAGCGACAATCCTCTAAAAATGAAAATGCAATGAATAGGGATATGAAAGCCCACCTCTTTAAATAGGTCATTGGGGCAACGGTTTGAACTAAAATGAACCCTACACCCCTTCTAGAAATTATGGGGGATGGGACTTATTGACAACTAAAAGGCCCTCAAAACATTCCAATAAAATTAGACTTAAAAACCTTCCAAATATTTGGATGAAAGCCAAATCAAAAGATGAAAAATAACACTTTAAGCTTTTAAGGGGGGAATATTATAGCAAATATGCAAGCCTTTGGGGAAAATATTGTGAAAGGATCCAAAAGGTCACCTAGATGTCCCCTAACCTCATGGGCTTTTCTACATGTTCCATGCATCCTCATCCAAAGCCTCGTGGAAAAAGGAAGACGCAAAGGTCAACGACCCAAAAGGCATTATTTAAACACTATTACCATCCTCATGAGTGTAGAAACCAACAAAAAGGGGAAAATTGGGATGTAGGTTGAAATGGGACCAAGTTGCATAGTTGCAAAACTAGATTATTAACCCCACCAAAACCAAATGGGATGCAAAATGTTCAAAAACACAAAGAGCCACTAAGGCAAGGCCAATGATGTCAATGTCATCATATGTGGGAAAGAACAAACATGAGAAAAAAAAAGTCCATTAAACAGTTCATAAAGCCTAGGAATGAGCCAAGGCAAAAAAAAACCTTCCCCATGGACCATTTTGTCATGTGCCAATGGAGAAATGGATAACCACAATGTCTCCCAAATGGGAATGATGACTAAATAATAAGGAGTTGCATGTCATAAAAGGCTTGAACAAATGGAAAAAGTTGGAGCAACTGCCACCTATTGTTTAAAGCTCCTAAAAATGACCTATAAAAGAGTATGTTGAAAGCATTTGCAATGTCTACATGCAACACCACCCACTCAAGATGTATGTTTAAAATTATTCAAATATTGTGCACCTCTTGGAAATATGCTTTATTGTTACATAAAAGATACCAAGAACAATTCGAAAAAATTGTTGACCAACTCCTCAAGGTCAAATGAATGTCAAAAGTGTTCAAATACCATGTTAAATGATCCACCTACTGAAAGATGGAACATATGAATAAATACAACCTTGAAAAATCAAGGGAAATGTCCAAATCTATGTTCAACTAAAACTACATCAAATAACTTGGGCTTGTTGATGACAATTTTAATGAGTGGAAGGTTTATAATTCACAAATAAATTTAGTTAATATGGGGGTCAAGGCCATGGGAGGAAGGGCTCTAACAATTTGAACATATTTTCCAACATGCCCCAAAGCTAATTAATTTCATCCAAGATGGCAAGGTTAAGGTGGGGTGGAACCCAAAAGGAGGGCACCCTCCAAAGGGAGCTTATTTTGGTAATGATGCAACAAGGGCATGGGTGCAAAGTAAATGTTTCACCTAAAATTCCTCCCAGTTATTTAAAATAAAAATATCATAAACACACTTTAATTTTTTTATCCCCAATAATCCCCCTTGAAAAGGGAGGAAAATACACCATTGTGAGAAGAGAAGGAACAAATGCCAAACAACAACATGTGAATGGTCTTAAACTAACAATCTGAAGGAAAACAAAAACAATATACACCTCACACCTCAAAACTATTGGGATACACAACCATAAATTTGGCTAGGGGAACACCAATGGATTTTAGATTCAAAAGCTGAACTCAAGCTAATGGGGGAAGAAGAAGGGCTTAAAAAGGAGCTAAAAACACCTTTTCACCACACGAGGTTAAACCTCAAAAGGCCTCACAATGCTTTTGGTGACGAACTAAGCCCAAACATGTAAATAAGGCCTTACATGTGAAATAGGGGACATCACACTAAGGTGCACTTGAATTCCCAAAAATAAACAAAGGATTAATTGTGACATGAGCAAGCAAAGGGGGCAAAAAAGTAATGGAGGGAACATTGCATAAGAAAAAAATGGAAGAGATGAAACAATAAAATGAACCCTTGAAAAAGCAATTGGGACCTCACTAAAAAAAGGGGAATGGAAAAAGGAAGAAAGGGCTTTGCCTTAACAAAGGAAAAAACTTCCATGGAAGCCAAACTTGGAAAATAAAAATAAACCAAAGGACCAAAAAAAATTAGGATAAAAAAAAAAACTAAGGGGGACAGGAGAAATTATGGAAAAAAAAATAATAATAAAGACCAAAAAAACTAAAGAAAAATTAAGGAGGAGCCTGAAACATTAAGGAGGAAACAAAAAATTAATAAATAAAGAAAAAACTAGGGGTGATTAAAAAACTAAAAGGCGAAAAATTAAACATGGGATTAACTAAATAACAAAAAAAAACTTAAAAAATATAGACAAAAGGCCATAAACATGGTAAAAATATGCTAGCCAGAATCATTTTTTTGATTTTTTAGAAAGTTTCCATAAAGTATACATTAAAATATTGAATTCATAATATTATTTAAGTCAATGATCAATAGTTATAAGTTATTTAATTTCATAATAACATTTTTTTTAAAAAGTTTTAATATGCATTTAAGTTTTTTTTTGGAATGCAAGTACCTAAAAGTACATGTCATAGTTCTACAAAATTAAATTATAAATACATGAAAGTAAAACATCAATTAGAATTATTATACTTTCAAATTGATGAAGGCTTGATGTGTATGGATATAGTTTCAACTTTTCATGTTATAATCATATTCTATCAAAGTTTTTTGAATTTTTTGAATAACCAACCAATTTAAAACATACTTTTCATCCACTTTTATTATATAGAAATCTTCAAATTTTATGTTCAACTTACAATAAACTCAATGACGTGTTATATGATTTCAAAATGCAACTTAAATAAGTTTTTAACATCTTTTTGAATGTTAATGTTGAAAAGAGATTTTTTTGAAATTAAATTTTCTTAAGACTATTTTTTTGGCATACTTTATCATGCTCAAGGGCCCAAAAGCAAAATGACATGATGCAAAAATGAAGAAAAAAGATGAAACTAAAGATGAAATTTAGGACAAAAGGAAAAACTAAGGATGAAATCCAAAACTAAACACTAACCCAAAAAAAACCTTCACCTAGTTTCAATGTGCATGTGACCTTAGTCACCATTGCCAACACAACATCCATCATCAACATGACCTCCATCACCATTGCCTCCTTTTTTTTAATGTTGTCGGGGCTTGTGATACATAAGGGAATTTTTTTTTTTGCAAGTTGTAGTAACAACACTAGTTGCTAGCTTCAATTTAATGAAGCAAATTCCATCCATGACAAAGTTTACAAAAACTTCAAGCTTACAAATTCAATGGCCACATCCAGGGTACGAACCATTTGGCAAACAACTTTTATCAAATTCATGGGATTTCTTCCATCCTTATTTCTATTACAATGCAAAAAAAAAGAAATATTAATACTTTTATTATTTTATGCACTTATAATTCACATGCCCATATATTTCTCTCGCAAATTTTCACCCAGTTTAAGGATTTATAAAATAAATTTGATAACTTTAATGTGCACAAGAATAAGCACATAAAAAGGCTTCACATCCATTATTATAGGTTTTGTAACTTTTATTCTCTACTATTTTCTTCATTCTTAAGTGGTAGCCCCATCTTTTCTTTTCTTTTTTTTAAGATTATCATTTTACAAACCAATCGCAACCCTAGGAAACAAAATTGTTCCAAGATTTTTGTAATTCCCTTTTTCATTTTCAATTTTCAACCATGGCCATTTCTAAATATCTTTATTGTTTCAAGTGCTCTTTGCCATTTCCATTTCTAAAGCTCATTACCATCATTGCCTACTTTCACCACCATTGTCACTTGTTTCATTGTTTTACATGTGTTACCATTATTGTGCCAATGCCCAAGCTCATTTTACTCATTTTGTTGTTTTTTTTAGATCATTCATCTTGTCATTTTAATGCTTGTATGTTGTTTTGTTCGGATCATTTGTCTTGCCTTCTTAATGTTTGGTTGTCTTTGCTACAACACTACTAAGGTCATACCTTGCCATGCTCAAGTTCTATGCCTACCATACCAAAATGTTCATCAAAAGGTCTTCAAGCTATGAAAAGTTGCCCTCCTCCATGTGAAAAATAGTTTCATCATAAATATTTTTCAATCAAACATAAGTTTTTACATAAATCAAAATAGATTGGTTATTTCTTTTGTGTTTATCTTGGTTGAATTTAAATTAATTCAACTTTTTTTACATATGTTTTTTCATAATTAACATAAATTATTTTTTTCATGTTTGTTTCGGTTTGAATAACAGATAAATTCAAATATAAAGTTTCCTTCATAATCAATATTGTAGGTTGTTATTCTAATGGTTGTTTGGGTTGAATTATATGAACATTAAAGAAATAACATTAAGTTTGCAAGATTGTTGCACTATTGTAGATCTAAAACTTCCTTTAGTTGTCATGCTTTCAAACAACACAAGGCATTAGTCTAATTTTTTTAGTGTATTTGGAGGGCACATTACCAACCAAAATTGATCCTCTATGACCAACAAGGCATTTTGAAAAACAAAACATGTGCTCTAAAGGGCAATTCATTTTTCCAAAAAAAAATTATTTTTTCCTATTGTGATACATGTCATGTATTATGAGGCAAAATGAAAAAAAAATGTTAGTGTTTTACACATGTAATGCTTTCATAATGAAACATTCCTAAAATAAAGGCCCTTAGGTTCCACCTTGAATGAGTGTTTATTTCAAGAATGTCTTGTTCTTCAAACAACAACCTACACATACCCATAGTAATATCCATTAATGCACCATAAAAAATGGATGATGTATGGATAGGAAACATTTTTTCATTGGTATTCTTGTACCATAGTTAACAAAAATAGTTACTTATTACTAACCATATGCATGCATCACCTATTAACTAGGAAAGGCCTTACTTACCTACATAATAAACATTTACAATTTCTACCAAGTGCATAATCCATTTTGACCTACCATTATTCCCTTACACTTATGATCATAAAACCATTCCTTAATTATTAGTTCACATTTTAAGTTTATTTCAATAGTGAAATTATGCAAATACATGATTGATTGCATCAATGTTTCCTTGTTGAAAATGTAATATTTTTAGCATTTTTCAACATTAAATTTTGAAGTTCAAACTACTTTAGTATTATTCAACTTTATGCAATCTACTTTATACAACCTTATTAAAAGGTCAAACTTTCATAAGAAGAAATCTTGTCTTTTCCACTGCCCAAATTCATTAGGTTTTTAGTGAAATGTTTTTTAGTCATTTTGGATAGTCACATGTTGCACTAAATAATTTTTAATTAAAAAATTATGACCTGAATATATGAGGTCCCAAATTAATATGAAGTGGAATAACATGCTACGTCATCACACACACACACACACATATAGGATTGTGGAGTCATAGATTACATTTTTTGTCACACCATGCCATGACAAATTTATGTTGTGAATTAATTTAAGTTTAAAATAAAAAATTGTCGACAAATTTTTTTTGACACCATTTAAAGCATGATGTATATGTTTGTAAATTACATTTGTACAAGATATATTAGAACATGCATCTATCAAGGATTCAACCCAAAACCTCATGGAAACACCCTAAGGTCTTAACCACCAAACCACTTCAACATTTTATAAATAAAGATGAAAAACTTTAACTTATCATGTTTGACATGAAATTGTTTAAGAAATTCAAACTTTAACATATATTTTCTTTTGCAAAATGTATTCAAATGTTATAAACAAAAAGATGATCTTGAAATTTATTCAATAATGCATTCAAACAAATTATTATAATTTACAAAAATTTAATTTACAATGTAAAAAAAAGAACTTAAAATGACATTTCATAAATAAATCAACTAATATCTTTTTGTTTAAATTGATGTTAAATCTTTGTAAATTCAATGTGAATTCAAAAGTGCATTTATTAAATTTTTATATATTTTTAAATACATAAAAATATGTCCATTTTTTGAAAAAATTCCATGTTCTTATTTATGCATATGATTATATATATTACAATGTTGTTAAAATGGTAATCATCCAAAAGAAGAAACATTAATTAAATAGTAAATATAACCATTTAATTATTAAGATCATATTTTTAAAACAAGATTAATCATACATTAATACTAATTATTAATTACACGACTTTGGAAAAAAACACAACATATATATAGTAAGATACATTTTACATTTGTTTGTTTTGTAAAAGGAAACACAATTTAATTTGGAAACACCCCCGCGCCCACAATCAACATATATTTTTTTGGTTTCAAATTTTCTTAACTTGACAATTCTTGTTGGGAAAAAAAAAAAGTGTAAATCCCCCAAAAAATGTAAACAACAAAAAAAATTGTCAAAAAATTGAAATAAAATTTTAAAAAAAGATTATTTTTAATAAATAATTTTTTAAAAAAAAGTATAATGATTCTAGCATTAAACACATAAAAAATTATAATATCAAATTTATCATCATTTAAAAAGTCATCCATTTTTTTGAAAATTTAAAATAAATATTAATGATGAATTGATTTTTTTGGTGATGAATTTCCACCATTTTGCAAACATAAGAAAGGCCATCAATATCAATAAGAGATTTTTTTTTGGGGTACATTTATATTTTTTTAAATGATATAATTCTACAATGGATTTTAAGTTTCTAGCCAAAATTAACAAATTTGTACATCCATATATGGCTTATAGCCAAAACATGGTTAGATTTTTTTATGGATGATCTTGAAAAATATTTTAAAAATCATTGACATAATTATTATTATCACTATATATTCATTCGTTTATTCATTTTTTAAATGAAAATTTTAATTCATCTCTTAATTTAAACATAAAGTTGTAATAAAACAAGTTAATAGAAATTGATAAACCATGTTTTAAATAATAATAATAAGTATGAAATATTGATTTTTTCATAATAATAATAGTTTTTATAAAATTTTAAATTTTTAATCCATTTTTTGAACATGGTTTTTTTTTTCATAAAGTAGGAATCAAATGGGAAAAAATTAAGGATTATTTTTGTATTTTTTTGGTGTGGCATCATGAACAATAATAATAAACTTGTACATGATGCCTAAAACAAACTAAGCGGAAATATACATTTTAATTTACATAAATGTACAATAATTCAATATATGAAAATTTTGTTATTTAAAGGCGCACATGCATTCTAAACTTTGGATGGATTAACATTTTAACATAATCATTAACCCATTCAAATATAAATGTGAAATTTCTCAAAAAAATTTACATCCATTTAAAAAGATTATGGTGAGTGCAAAATTCAATTCATGAATAATGGATTTAACAACATTCAAAGTGAATGATTCAACTCATGTGCAAATGTAAATAATTCAAAAGATGCGAAAAAAATTTACTAACCCATTCAAATATAAATATGAAACATGAAGTTGTTATGTGTGTTTTCATATATATTAGTAAGTGCAATATGCAATGTTTGAATAAAGATTTCAATAAGCACAAGGTGGATGATTCGACTCATGTAAAAATGTCGATAGTTTAAAAAATGTGAAAAAAATCACTGAACCATTCAAGTATAATTGCAAAATATTGAGTTGCATGTGTTTAATATATTATAATAAATGAAAAATGTAATTTGTGAATAATGGTTTCAATATGTTAAAAGTGAATGGTTCAACTCTGATAATTGAAGATTTGTGAAAAAAAATCATAACTTCATTTCAATATAAATGTGGGGTTTTAAATTGTTACATCTGTTTTAATGGATAATGTAAAATGTAAAATGCAACTTCTAAGTAATGGTTTCAACATGTTAAAAGTTAATAATTCAATTCATGTATCATGTTGGTATTAAAGAAATGTCAAAAAGTTCACTAACCCATTATAATGCATTGTGAAAATAAAGTTAAAAGTTATCTCAATTTTCACATCAATAATTTAAAATTATTAAATAATTGAATAAAGTCGAAATTATATTCATAGGTGAACAACATAGTGAACTTAATAACTATGATAATATTAGCCATTTTTTTGTGCAATAAGCCACTTGCAAATTTAAGATGGCCAAATGTAGTTGAAATGCAATCAAATCAAACAATAGTCGCATTGTATGGGGGTGGAAAAGGATAAGATTTCTTCTTATGTTTTTAAATGAAGATTTTTCAAACTTTTGAAATTTAATGATTTAGGTCTAAATAATAGGTCCACCAATAGCAATATAATGACTTAGAAATAATAATTTGAAGTTCAAACTAAATGTGAAATTGATTTGGAACTATAAATATCCATATAATACATTTTTTATAGGCCCAATGAATAAATAAGGATGATTTTATTAACACATACATGTGACAACATTTAATTTATCTTTGCTTTACACTCTTTAAGATTTCATGTTTATTAATGACCATGGGGAAATAACTTGCACAATATTTAAAATGTGATAGACATGGGTAGAAAGCTTTAGGTGGGAACCTTTTTTTTTTTGTGTTTACAAAATATGTGAATAAAAATATAAAGTTTCATATATTGATTGTTGAATAAAATTTATAATTGAATTAATTATATAATAGGGCTATTTTTATTATGAAAATAAAAATATAATAAATACAAGGTATTTTTAAAATAAATTTTTGTGTTAAAAATATAGAAAATATATAATATGGATAAAAATAAAATAAAATAAAATAATTAATCAGTTCAACTATTAGGTTAATACATGATTTATCATTAATAAGTCTAATTAATGAGTTAAAAATAAAATAACTGTAGTAAATAAAATAATAACATAATGGAACATTAGGTGAAAAATATGACAATTGGGCTATGTATTTAAAGGTGGCAAAGATCATGTAGACTATACATGTGGACTATATTGATAAAATGCATATCGAATGTTTTTTTCCATTCTATAATCTTATATGTTTAAGTTATAGGACAAATGCATCATTGAATGGTACCATTGTGAACCACCTCATTAGAAAGGTGAACATAATCAAATTTTAATTTAATATTTTAAATTTGTGATTTTTATTATTGATTTGCATCACATTGGCTTGGTGTTCCCCACTTATATATACATTATGGAAAGATTCTAAACAATTACAAAGGTTACCCAAGTAAGAGATATGTGTTCCTAAAAGGTTCATGACATGTGTTTCTAAAATTCTTGACCCCAAGTATCATTAAGTGTCAAGTTGCACCACTATAAAAAAATTGTTCAATTTATCAACAACAGTCATTAGGGTACAACCCAAATTTTTGATTGAAACAAAAAAATGATAATTATTACTAATTTTTAAACATCAATGCAATGGCCCTTCAAAACCTTTTAATCTTGACTTTCAAAAATTGCTCAAAAATTTGTGGGTGCTTCAATCCACTATTTATTAAATAAATAAATAAGAGGATTATTTGAAGCCTTCTTAGATATTAAAAGCATTAAAAAGGTGAAAAAACATGTTTTTTTGTGTTTTTGAACAAATCAACCCCAAGTGTTATTTTGTTGAATCTTTTTTCTTGACCACTCATTTAAAATATCAAAGTTAATTTTTTAAAAATCTAATTCAAGTTTCAAAATTTACATGACTTAAATAATATTGTGATATTAAATTTGAAATGAATTTTTTTCCTTATGCGAATCTTATGTCATCCTCAAGTTGGATGAGTATTTGGGTGTGACATTCATAATGGTACCACCCAAGGACAAATTTGCCATCTAATGGAAATCATTCCAAGCTTACTTAAACGTTTCTAGCTATATGTTTATTAAAATAAATTTTAAATGAATTGTTAAATATTAAAATTGATTAATAAATGCAATAGCATTTTAGATCACATGTAGTCCATCACATTAATAATGTGTGTCAAAGATGTGATTACTTGTTGGATTGTACAAAACATAACCATATAAATGGATCTTTAGCAATATCAATAACAAAAAAATTTCACCAATCTCCAAAAACTCACATTGTTTTGAAACATGACAATTCAAACTAAAAGTATTCATGAGGTGGTGATTGACATTAAATACGTTGAAGCACAATGGTGACATGAAATATTTTAAGTGGGAAACTATTTTGCTATAATCAATGATGGGAAGTGACATGTGAATGACAACTATGAATGTGAATACAAAAAATCTTGATCATGAGATTTAATGATGGGCCCTTACCATTGACCAATTCCTTCATCATATTTAGCAATCTACTAACCCTAATCCATAGCCATCCAATTTTAGTCAAATCAACATTTCAAAAAGTTTTGAATCAAACAAAACATGTCATAGCTACTAATGAGAGGTGGCAAACTAACAAAATTTTGTCAATTAAAAACAATTGTTACCTACACAACATTTAATGAAATGAACTTTGGGAAGGTATGAAATAAAATCATACTGAAGTCAAATTATTTAAGACACATATCAAAGTTTTGTCACAACATCATCCTTTTCAATATTCCTTTAATTACCTAGCTTTATTTTATCATACCAGAGACACAAAATGGATGATATATTGATGGAATCTAAAATTATGATGGTTTAAAATATTGTATAGTAAAATATTTCACATTTTTTATTCATTAATAGTTATGGGGATCCAAATATAAGGAAAAAAAAAATCATTAAATACTAGGTCCTTTTCATCCTAAATGGTACACCTTAAAGGATTTTCACCTTACCTAAGATTCTATAACACCCCTAATAAATGTATATATTATTGCAATCAAAGAATAAGACTTAGTGGCATATGCATATGTGTTATTTTATATTTCACAATAAACCAACCTTTATATATATATCTAACATTATAACTTTAAAGAGCACTAGTTCCATTACCATAATAATTATCATAATGGTTTTAATTGTAGGTTGTTTTGAATTTACATATCAAGTTCATTATAGTTTTGATGAACCTCCCCCATCTCTCCCAAAATTCATGTGAAAATAAGATTTTAAACATTTCATGTTTCAAGGGAATTAAATATTAGGAAACATATTCTACAATAATAGGGAACATGTAAATTTTCACACTAAATATTGATTTATTTTTGCCCTTCCAATCTCACATTGATCTTATAAAAGAATCAAGTTGATAGATCATCTCAAGGGTTAATCCATGTAATACATTGGTTCATCATTTTGGAACATTGTTAATGCCTATAATTGATGACCATTGTTGTTTAGAAAAAAAAACTCCAATCATTGAAATTTAATTTGTGAAAACAACACATAAAATTTTGTAAATGTGACATTTTATTTAAGGCGGGGGGATTTTTGTTTTAAAATGATTGTTTAAAATATCCAAAATGTAATGGTCAAACATTCAACAAAATTCTTTAAATTATAGGATTAATTAAAAATGTCTATTTTGGTGTCAAAATACATTTTAATTAAAATGTAACAAATATTTTTAGGTATTAGATTAAATCATATCCATACCAATTAATGTATTTTAAACTAGTGTCCTTGAAGGGTGATTGAAAATTAAATTGGCTTATTTTGGGCAAATACAACCTTCACAAAATTCATATTTAAATTTTAAAATGAAAAAAATAAAAATAACCAAGATTAAGTGGGGATTATGTGATGATTAGTGAATTAATAAAGTTTAGATGAACTAGACGCCATCTAGATAATTTTTTGACATATATGTTAGGGAAAAAATCTAATAAAATTTTATTTGAATAGGGACTTTTGAAATTAAAGTTAAAATTTGATTATTCATAATTTCATATGTCGCAACCCTAACTTTGGGTTCATGACCAAGGTAAAGGCTTACAAGGTTGCGGGCCAAGAGGGAAGCTCGGGGGTCACATCTCATGTTCCCAGGAGTGCAAAATAGTGTGAGAGAATGAACATTCACACTCCTAAGTGAACTCCCATGTTGGGAGTTGGAGTCCCAATGGACTTTTGAATTTTTAGAGGGCGATCGCAGGGGTCAAAACCCATTGGATTGAAAAGTTCTTTATATCATTGGAAAGTTATTGAAACTTAGATGTCTAAAATGGGCTCGCATCACCCATTTGGACATTGGAAACACAAGTTATGGCCAAAAGAAAGGCCGGGAGTCAAATTGGAAGTTTGACTTTTGAACATTAAAAGTTAGAAATTGACCCAATTTTCTTGTGTGCAAGTGGCGTGTGACATACCGTTGGAAATATCTCGACAAGGGCTATAACGTTGCTTCAGACCTCATTTCAATTGGAGGTCTATACACAAAGTTATGGGGCCCCAAAGTCGTGGAAGTCCCAATTTTGGGAATTTCGGGACTCCCATTTGGGAGTTTCAGGACTCCCATTTGGGAATCTCGGGACAAAATGCCATTTGGATGTGGGCCTCATGGAGGGGCACAAAATATACTATAAGGGGGAAGGTGGTGGGTTCCCCCAAGTCCGGGTCATGGCGAGTCTTGTGAGTCCGAGTTTGCCCATGGCTCGTACTAGCACCAAAAGTGTTCCAATTATGCACTAACTAACATGTTGTTTGGTTCTGTAGGTCCATGTGAATGATTAGTTGTTTGTCATTCTTCCTAGTCCCATCCTAGAGCTCTAGCACGCCCCTCTATTTTCGAAATGCTTTAAGCCAGGGGACGTGCCCTAACTCCGTGCTCTTTTGTTGTTTTCACTTCAGACTCACCTTTGAGTCTATCAAGGAGCTTGGGGGCGCATCACCATATTAATATAATGTTTTTGGGGATTCATGTTTTTATAACATATAACATACCTTAAATTAATATTTGGCAGTGTGATATTGAAATATTTATTTATTTGTGAAAACAAACATTAACGACCCCAATTTTAATATTCCATAATTCCTAGCCTTTCAAAGGAATAAGTACAAACAATGTTCCTTATGTTTTGTATTTGTAATGTTATCCCATTAATGGTGATAGTGGAAAACCTTGAAAATGATAAGGGTTTGATTGCCATGGATTTCAACATTAATAAATTATTGTTTTATGTTTGGCAAAACTTAAATTGTGAATTAATTTGTGTCAAAAATTAGTTGTAGGTTCAATATATCACATATCAAATCCTTATAAAACATCTTGAATGAAAATGATATTTAAAAACACATTTGAATCATCATGCATATTTGATATCACAATCCATGATTTCATTTCAAGTAAAATTCATTATTATACATTTGGTGTATATTTATTGAATTGAACATCATTATATAGGTATTTTTATTCAAGTTGGTAATTTTAATTTGTAATTATTTTTGTCACATTGATGATTTTACCATATGTTTATACCATTTAACAAAAGCACATTTCACAAAAAGTTCATAATGACATAAAAATGATCCACCCTAATTTTTATAATTACCCAAACCAACTATTTTTACGATTACAATTTTAACAATCTTCCATAACAACTAATCATAAGTGTAGGTAGTTGTATGTTCAACTATTTTAAAATAGCACCCAATTTTGTAATTGTAGATGTTACTATGTACATTGTGCATGCATGGTACATATTAGATTGAAGCAAGATGAAAATTTATTTGATGTCATCCACATATAGTCTTGATTCCTATGACAATTGATTTTAATTGAATTATTTTTCTATTGACTACACTTAACTAATTGCACCATTTATAATGTCATTTTCAAATTATATTGCAAGTGAATAATCCAATATTGGGATTTACATGTTTCATTGTTTCCAAAACATTTTAAAAATCCATTTGTGCTTTGTGCTCTCTAGGCATGGTGTTTATTCACTGATCATTATAAGGTTTTGATATTTGTGTTCATTTAAATTAATTAACCAAGTATTTTTGAAGACCATCAAACTAGTCAATATCTAACCTACATTATTTTTATAAACATTAATTGATAAATTACAAGCACACAACGTCATTGCAAGAATCACACAAATAGAATTAAATGTCAAATTTTCAAAATCATTATTTAGAATAAAGTTGTTAAGTATAATAGGGAAAATATAAGGATCATCAAAATCAAATGCAATAATTCCCAAAATTTGGCAAGTACAAATTAACATCATCTTGTCTATAAGGTGAGACACCTCTATTGTTAGTTTCATTATTCGCTCATTGACAATGAAATAAAGCAAGGGGTGATGAAATTTATTTATAATCCATGTGCAATATACATCAAATGTTTGAATATGTTCATTGAACATTAAAATTTCATACACACACACATCCAATTTATTGAATATGAATATTTCAAAGAACAATAATAAATTGAATTTTTGAACATAATCAAATTTCAAAAGAGTTTTCCTACAAATTGATTAATTTTCTTTGCATATTATGTTTAATTAAATGAAAACATTTGCTTTATTTGAAAAATAAATGAAAAAGGAAATGCATTTCAAAGTTCAAATGTGTAAAAAGATTTGAAATGAACATGTTTATCAAAATGTGTTTTTATTACAAAACAAAAGTGTGGTGAATTAGTTAATGGACATGATATGTGGCCATGGAGATTAGAGGTCCACCTCATATTGTCACATTGTCCTTACAACCTATCACTTAAGGGGCTAGGTTAGTGGTGATTTGATTACTTATGGTCAATGACCTAGTAGGCAAGTGATATATAAGTAATTTAGGTGATGGTTAGTTGGTAAGTAGGATGTAGATACCTACATTATTATGTACGTACCTATTTTCCCATTCACATACCTATTACATATTTGCTTATTTATGTATTTATGTATTTGTTTACCTACATACTTATTTATGACCTGCTTACCTATCTACTACCCACCTGACACAAAAATCTATTGTTGAAGTTATTCAAAAAATTATAATAAACCTTTTTCGCGCAAGAATCCATAATTGGTATTTTCTTCAAAAGATCAGTTCCCCCAAAAAAAATTTTGTTAACTTCGTGTGTATATTCCAACTAATGTCTTTGGTCATTTATCCAAAAGGATTAAAGGGATTTGCAATCACATATGTTCATTACAACTAAAAATCAATCGATAATCCAATTGTAAATACACACATTTCTTTTCATAAGGCCTCCCATTTTTCAAAAATATTTGATATGATTTACATGACAATAAAAACACATTTGTATATTCAAAACTTATAAACCTACCTCATTTACACCTAGAAAATTCTTTTATATTAAATTAAAATGGGCACAATTTTCGGATCTCATTTGGATCTTGCAGCCATATTGGATGTCTATATTAATGGAATGTGATTACAAATTTGAAATAGCAGTAAAAACACTACACTTCTAAATAAATAATAGATGTACCATTTTGGCCCCATTGGGCTTTAAAGGTTAGACCATATAATTGTTGTACAAGTCAAATATTTGAAAACAATCATCAATGATAAATTGCAATCTAGGAGATACATTTCAATACAAATTGACATGAATGTAACAAAAAATTTGAGTAGTTTGATCCTTCTCAATTTAATCTTCAAAAATATTCTTATTCGTTAGAATGTTAACTTTTGTATTTTAAGATGATCAAACTTTTATATTGTAAGCATAATGCTGAATTTTTTTTATCACATGTTGAAATAATTTCAAATATTTGTAAAATTATGCCAATCAAACTTGATTTATAAAGGATTTATGATCTAGCTATTAGAATCATAATAAATTTGAGTACATGTCAAATGAATCCCAAAAATGGATATACATGTAGTAATCGCACTTTATGATCCTTGAATTGTACCATATAAAACTTGAAAACTAATTTTTAAAATATTTCAAAAACTTGCTATATGTAGACAAATTGCTGAAGGAGGAACGATCAAACTAAGAACATGAAGGAAAAATTGTTGAGAAAAAAAAGATCTATCCTATCATGTTATGGTAATATCCACTATTTGACACAAACAATGGCATTTGTTGCCACCAACAACTAAATTAAAATGATCTTGACTTTGGCAAGTAGTTGCATTTGAAGCATAAAAGCACATTTTAAGCTTTGTGACCACCAAGTTCCATCTTCACCTTCTTTTGTCACCAACAAGATCCCAAAATAACACTTTCTCATCACCAAACTTTTAAATATCATCTAAATTTATCGTAATGCACATTACATAACCAAAATTCATTTGAAAATTTTTAAACTCTATAACCACTTGATTAATATATTCTAATCATGTGCAACATATTAAAGTTGACTTAACATACGAACTTTTAAACCAAAATTATACTAACTTTGTAATCACAATAACCATTCATTTGAAATATCAAGATATTCAAAACCAAGTTGGATTAGATGTCTTCTAATGCCATGTTAGAGCTACATCTATAATAACATAATATTTTCCAATATTAAAAAATGATGAAATGTTAATACAACTCAAAACTTTTTAATGTTCATTTTATAAACTACATGCTAAAAAGGTCTTATTATTATTATTTTAAACTTAAAAAAAGAAGTCAAGAAGAAATTATAACCATTAAACTTAATAAGGTTGCCACATTTGATATAACCAATATTATAATCATTACTATTGCCACCATTGTTACAAATTACATTTGATCATCTTTTAAAAATGGAAAACAAAAAAAAAATCTCAATTTCATTACCAAAAATTAGTAAATAAATAATCATTAACTTGCCCCATTATAAATCTTTGAAGATTTGGAAATTGTAATTAAAGTATCCAATATTTTGTCAAGTTTTAAGGATTTTCGAGAATGTCCATTATTTTAATTTGAAGGCCAACACAAAGAACATCATGATGACATTCATCTTGTATATGGGGTTCTTTTCTTACAAGTGTTGTTGATTTTGATTTGTTTTTCTTTTGCAATTTTATCATCTCCGATCTAGTGGTATCTTTGCATTTATCTGGTATTATTTGTGAATTTTCATTTGCCATAAGAATACCAAGATATGACAATCATTTAATTATCATCATCATCATCTAATCAATATATTTATTTTGAACATGCATTTAAATACCCTCCATGTAATAAACCTAACATATATACCTAAATGAACATTTAATGTGTATTAGGCCAAAGGATTCACAAAAACACTCAAAATGATTTTACATGAATACAAACTTTGATCACACCAATTCACATTCACAATGTAAAAACTTTGGTAATGAAATGATGGCAAGGGTTGAAGGTCATAACCAATGTCAAGTTCAATAATTTGGATTTATAAAAAATCATTAGTTTCATTTTTAAAAGTTATTTCAAACATTGGAATGATGAACATGAGAATTGAAATACTTGTTCTAGTTTTTTGAAAAACATTGATATCAAAGAACCCCTTGTCTTGCCTATTTGAAATACAAAAACAATTGATAATGAATTCACTGTTTTATAGTTGATTTATAAATAAATAAAAATTGATAATCATGGCTATATAATACAATAAGGTCTTTGATTTTTTGAAAACCATAATTATGAATCCTAAGAATTGTCTTGACAATGATGGGGGGGGGGGGGGGGGGGGTCTTGTTTGTAATAATCATCCAACATAAGTCATAACATGCAATTCATGTCATCTTATGATGGACCAATGCATGCAATGTATGTGCCAAGATGATTTATAAAAACACATTTGAAATTGTTGTTCATTTGATAAGGAAAGATCAATAGGTGCCCAATGGTGGTATTCAATGCAAATTTTCACATCTAGCCAATAAGAAAGAAAATTAATGCAACCATATGAAGGCTATTTTTGGAAAAATATGGCCCAAAATTTCCACATTTCAATGAAAAAGTAAATTGAAATTGCTAGATGTAGACAATAGGCTCCAACACAATGCCAAAATATAACAAAGTTCCAAAAGTTTTTAACTTTCTCTTCTAACCTATAGGAAAATTTGGTTAAGTCCTTTTGTGGATGGTCATTAAACCACCTACCTTAGAAAATTGCAAAGAAAAATGTTGGTGCCTGTAGCTTTTAAGAAAATATTCATTTTTTTTTGCATTTGATTGATTTTTTTCATAACAATAGATCATCTAAATGTCAAGAATTTCATTTCATGTGTGTGTGTGTGTGTGTGTGTGTGGTTATTCATTTTGAATTGTCCATGCATTCCTCACAACATGAAAGATCTGGAGAAAAATGTTGTGTTCTTACAACCTTAATCTTAAACATAAAATAAATATGGCATTAGCTATAACTAACATAATGAACATTCTTCATGTTTATGCAATAAATATTGTGTCATTTTTGAAGTTGGATTGGATATATTTTCATATTATTCTTGTATCAAATTTGATTTCTTGTATTGTATTTTCACAATAACCCAATTTGTTCACTTGTAATTGTTGACACTTTATAAGAATTTCTCACTAAACATGGGGTCGATCTTCATTATATAAGGAGTCAAAGAAAGTTGTTAAAGCAGAACGATTTTTTTTAATAGTAGATATGTTTATGTTTTGACATGAATCTATAGTTCTAGTGATCATTCCAAGTTGGGCTAAATGACTCATTTGAATGTTAAGATTTAAAAAAATATATATATTAATCCATTTAAGGTTTTGATTTTAATTAAGGACAATTAAAATGGACTAATTGTTATGTTAGATAATGTCCATGTTGTGAAAGGACTCTTGATTTTCTTGATACAAATTTGTTGATTAAAAAAAGGTGATAAGAAATTATAATTAATGCAATAAAAATTTTAATTATTTAAAAATGTGTCATTTGAATTGTTCATTCATACATTTGAATTCTCATCTTGTAAGAATTTTAACATACCTTTATCACATGTAAATAGGGTACAATATAAATGATGTACACAATAATGTTGTGGTAATGAACATATTTTGGTATGATTTGAAAATTTGACCATTTTAAAAGTAAAACATAGATATTATTTTCAAAAAAAAGAAAATTCAACATAGTTGTGCAACATTAATGAAATATTGCTCGCCAAGGATCAACATATTTAACAAACAAAATTTTAAAATCATTATATGAAAAATTGATTTTCAAACAAAAACAACTTTCAATTTATTTCTTAAGTAATGCCTTCAGATCCTATGAGATCATTTTGATGTCAAGCTGATGATTGTCCATAAGTTGAATTAACCAAATAGGGCTATTAATAAAACAAGAAAGGAAAATAAGAGCATCCTTATATTTTTTGGCTATAAACTTGAACTGTGTACAAAAATTTGGTAATTTGTAAAGATATTTTTTGAGTTTAAAAAATGGTGATTCATTCTAAAGAAATCATTGAATTTATGACCCAAAATGTTTTAAAATTTTTAATAATCCAAAATTTCACACAAAAAGTTGATTTATGTGTTGATTCTAGTTGAAAATATGGATAAATACAATCAATGTCCAATGGAAGGCAATAAAAATGAAAGAAATTGGAAAAAAAACCAATCATAGTAGTGAATAACATCCATTCTATGAGCCTAAGATGTAACCAAATAAAAGTCATAAATTTGACATTTGACATTTTGTTTACCTATATTTTTAAAAATTATTTAGATGTACATTGCAAAGAAATTCAACTATGTAAAATGTTTTAAATGCTTACTAAATTTCCAATTCCATTCAAAGATTTTTTTTAAATTTATTTTTTTGGAAGCATGCACTTCATTGATAACAAGAATCACCTTCTCAATCCATCTTTGCTCAAAACCAACTTCAATTTGAAAACAAATATCCCAAGAAATTACATAGACTATGTTTGTTCTTGCAATTGTTCTCACATAACATGTTTAGCACATAATTTGATTTTCCATGTTTTCTACGTCATGTGATTAATCAATCCTCATTACAAATAGTCATTCCAACGCCCAATTCTAGAATTTCCTTTTCCAATTTGTATGCATATGTCAATGATATTTTTCATACATTCCAATACCATTCTCTACCTAGTTGAGGTCAAAGCAAAACATGGGAAGGTAAACTTTAGGTTATTATTAGCCTTGGAGATTTTTTTCATGTTTTAATAGACCTATAGATAAATCTATTCAAGGTTGTTTTATTTGGAGATCATAGGATGGTCGTGATTTTCCCAATTGAATTTAACTAATTTTATGTAGGGTTTAGGGTTTACCCATGACTATTGTTGTTGGCTTGATTATCATGATTAACATCAAGGCATATAATACAACTCAATAGTATTCTTATTTGAAGGGTCATGACATAAGTTTATATTTAATACCAAAACAACCATGTGCATTACCATATAGGTAATAAGGTAGCCTAGTTTCCACATGGATAAAATTAATTAATTTTTAAAAAATTAATTAATTTTTATGAATTTAAAACTACTATCATTTCATGATCTATCATGATATTTTCTTAGGAGGAATGAAATTATTTTGATTGTTGCCTATGATAATTAAGATCGTTTTCAGCACCTCATCTTCACGTTTTCACAAAAAAAATCATTTCATTAACTTAAAGACCATTTAATGAAGGAACTGACCCTAAGATAAAATATCTTATAACATAGACAAATGTTTGTGGAATAATTCATTAATTTTTAAAAAATTTCATTTCAACAAAAGAAATATTCTTGAAAATTCAATACAATCCTTCACAATTTACTATTATTTGGTTTTTAAAAAATCAACATTTCTGAAAATGATGTAATTAGTGTCAAGGCTACCAAGGTACTAAGGTAATTAAAATTGTATTCCATAACAAAATGTTCGTATTTTTAGGGAGCAACTCATGAACGGGTTGGTATTCCCTTATTATATGTCAATCTTCAAGTTGGGAGGTTTATATTAATTTTCAATAAAAATTATATTTAAGTACCTAAAGAACACGAACCTTTTTTAAACATGATAACACCCCGATCCAAGTTCAATATATGTAATTAACTAATTAATTAATTAAAAAAGATAAATAAAATAAAATTTAATTAATATATATATTATGCATTCCTCCTTTATCATGTGATGGGATATTCAAATAAGAATTAACTAGATGACAATAAATGCTTGTGCATATTAACATGCCTCTTTTATTGACTTGCAAAAGTCTTCCAAAACTTTTAATTTGGGGGGGCGGGGGGGCGGGGGATGTGAATGACAATCCTCATATTCATCCAATGGATGACAAACAATAGGTATTGTAATATTACAATACCTATTGGTAGTGTGATTGGATGGATGAATGTGGTACTAGTTTTCCATACCCATTGGCTCCTCTATTGTTGAATGAAAATGAATGATATCATGTCCAACAAATACACTACTAGTTTTTATTATTATTTACATTTCCAGTTGTAGGGTTTAAGGATTTAGTAATTGAGGGTCAGTTCTGAAAGGTTTTTTTTAAAAAAAAATTAAAAAAATACTGGAAATACAAAATGTAAATCAAATTTCAATTCATTTATTTTTGAAATAATTTATTTCAATTTATTATTTTGAAATAAATTTTATATCATTTATTTTGAAATTTAGATATAAATTGAAATGTACCTAGCAAAAAAAAGGGAAATGTGCTTAGGGTTTAAGGCTTAAGCTTTTAGGGCTAAGCTTTTAAGTTTCAAGCTTGAGTCTTCAAGCTTTAGGGCTAAGGTTGAAGTTTCAAGCTTGAGTCTTTAAGCTTTAGGGCTAAGGTTGAAGTTTCAAGCTTGAGTCTTTAAGCTTTAGGGCTAAGTTTTAAGTTTCAAGCTTGAGTCTTTAAGCTTTAGGGCTAAGGTTGAAGTTTCAAGCTTGGGTCTTTAAGCTTTAGGGCAAATGTTTAAGTTTCAAGCTTGAGTCTTTAAGCTTTAGGGCTAAGGTTTAAAGTTTCAAGCTTGAGGGGTTAGAGTTTTTAAGCTTTGGGGTTCAGGGTTAGAACTTAGGGTTAATAATGTCTTCAATCTCCAATCAATTTTGCTCAAGTGCCCACTTGAGTTTTTAAGAAGTTAAAAGAGTGAATAAGGGAGCTTTGTCTAGGCTACAATGGGGCGAGGTTGGGGGAGAGGGGTGGGGAGGGCGGGGGGGGGGGAATGACTAATACTAACCCCTGGCCAGTGCTCCCCCTGACACTCGCTTAAT
>Ga0116227_10006536_pt1 | contig 23520 bp, 19 predicted proteins | sample S1TSphgellanicum_FD_89693 | JGI IMG/M metagenome (GOLD analysis project Ga0116227, IMG submission 89693) | Host-associated microbial communities from peat moss isolated from Minnesota, USA - S1T2_Fb - Sphagnum magellanicum MG | ecosystem: Host-associated > Plants > Peat moss > Unclassified...
ACACGAAGAACAAAGAAGAAACAAAAAATAAGGACCGCACAGGAAGAAAAAAAAAAAAAAACAAAGAAAAAAGCGGGGGGGGGGGGGGGGGGGAATGCCAAGGTTGAGGAGCACCCAACTCCTGTACACGATCTGTTTGCATAGGACCAAGGGTTCTGGGTTTTAGAAACTGAAGGAAAGAGAGCTAGAGATGCCCTTGAAGAATTGAAGAAAGAGCAACGATTTTCTTGGTGTCTTCTAGTCCTCACCAAGAACTGCTTGGAGGAAGCTGTGCTATGGGTGTCCTTGTACGCAAAAGCTCCAAAAAGAAAACCCTGACTCTTCGTTTCTCACTGGCATATCAGGACACAAAACTTGGACCCCCGATAAGGACTGGGTTCGGCAAACTCAGTCCCGGAGAGAAGCACAAATAAAAGATTACACAAACAACCAATGCGAGCTAGTGACACTTCTTCTTCACCACAAAAGTATGTATTTCTCTGCAGAAGAAAAAGCGTACTTACGCGGGCAGTTTAGCACCAAGAGCTGTGTGGAATTTGTTGAGCGTGTCCAAGAAAAGCTCCTTGCTGGCCACGACTTCCTGGTGCGTAGCCAAAGCAGGGGGGTAAAGAGCCCGAAGTTGCACAGTGCTATCCACAACACCTCCTCCTCCTCCTAGCGTCATCGCGACACGACCCGACTCGCCAGCTGAAGCCATGGTCCCAGCAGCAACAGCAGCCGTAGTAGCAGTAGCAGCGACGACACCATTCTGGTCTGCTTGCACCACAACTGGCCGATAAAATTCTTGGCCATCTCCTACAGACGCTACAGACGCCACCGCCTGCATTGTCCCCAATCCACCACCTTACAAACACGACCAAATTCCTTCTAGTTCTTGTGTTTCTAAGTCACACAAGCGAGTGCTCTCTCTTTCGCTCGCTCGCCCGCCCGCGGGCTCTCGCTCTCTGTGTCAGGCTCGCGTTCAGGAAAATGTTAATGGGGGGAAATCGGAACGAGCGCCAAACCCTAGGGGACGTTCGCGCTCAAGTGCCGGAACGTCCGCCGACAAGCGAGCGCGCAGTTTGGGGGGGAAGCGGAGCTGACGAGAACACGGTACCCATTTCTGTTTTTTTTTTTTTTTTTTGGTCGAAATCCTCAAATGGCGAAACCACCCCCCAAATTTCTGGCAAAAGCTCCCGTTTTTTTCTCAAACATAATTCGCCAAACTACTTCTTCCAGTTTGCCATTTGTTTTCAGTAGGGGATTTTATTTTTAAAATATTAAATGGCATTTGGTAAAATGGCGGCGTCTCAGTTATGATCTGCCATTAGTGGGCCGTTTGAGCTTTTACTGTGGTAATAAAGAGAGAGAGAGAGAGAGAGCTAGATAGGTTCTAAGTATTTCCACTCTAGCCTTTTTTTTTTTTTACTTACTTCTTGATTTTTTTACCGTACCTTTTACTCTCACGCATCCCCGCATCAGTCTAGACTGGTTGAATAGGTGCTTACTAGCTGTTCGTTTGAGTGATCTGGACCGTCCAAAGTGAAATGCCAGATCGGTATTCGTATTCCCTTCTCTCGCTAATTAATGGGTCGAAAATTATCAAAGAATTAATGATATGAATTTAGATTTTCAGATAATTAATCATTTCGATTCTTAAAATTATTTATTTGAATTAATTATCTAAACTAGTTATTTGAATTATTTATTCTTATTCACTTAATTAGCTAGTTACTAAATGTCGATATTTTAATTATATAATTAAATATTAATCTAAATTAATTAGTCTCATTCAGATTATTTTTTGGTTAGTTAATTTAAATAACTAATTAAAATATTGAAATTCAGATATTGAATGATCAATTGTGAATTTGGGTTGAAAACATTGTCATCAAATAATTAATTATTTAAAATTTTTGAATTGATGATTAATTATTTATATTATTATTTTTGAATTATTTTAATTTATAATTTTATTTAATTATTATAAATTAATTATTTGATTCAATGCATAAACTAAATTTTTGAATTAAATTGATTAAGTTAGGTTCATTGTTAAAATTTTACTCTAATTAATTGGTTCATAATACTTAAGTAAATCAAATAATAATTAATATGTAATAGTCAATAAGCCATTAAAATTTTATTACATATTAAGTGTTAAATATGAATTTGTCTAGTTATTAATTGATTAATAAATGAACAATAGTCACAAAATAGTGGAAAAATAATAATTTTATAATGACAACATATTGGCATAAATAGTTATATCAATCGGAATTAGAATTAACAATTAGTTACAATTGTCATAGGATCTAATGGGTGGTGGAATTGTGTACACATGGCATGGTCATATGTGTCAATGTTTTACATTAGTTGCAATGTAATTATTACATTTACACCAATTGTAATGTAATTACCACATATTATTAATGCACGTATTATTAAAAACTCAAACATGATTGATTACATCTATATGTAAGATGTGTAATTACATCATATAAGTGTCCCATTTGCAGTTAAATTGCAACAATAATATAACTCCTTGATTTTCTAACATGACATTTTATTTATTAATTGTTTGTATTTCCATCTTTTAGTTGTAATGTAGTTGTATAATAATTGTGTTGGAGCTCTAATTCTAAAGTAGTGTGGTTTCAATGGACATGATTTTTCATAGTATCATTCCTTTCTTCTTTTTTTCTTATATATATATCTTCTTATAATGTAAGAAATTATGGAATCATTCACCAATAGCCTTGATTGCAACATTAGACTTGATTATAATACTAAACCATCTTTGATTGAGCATAATTATATCCTCCTTTTCAATGTTCCTTTGAATCATTTGTTTCATTTAGGAAAAATGTATCTTGAGCTCATTTTGATATATTTTCTTCTTTCTCCTTTGCTTTAAGTTTTTTTGCTTTTGTTTTCAACCTTCTTGTCCACTACCTTTTATTTCAAAATTGCCAATTATTGGTATATGTGGTCACATGTGAATTGGAACAACTACAAGTGACTCCTTGACATGGGTTCTCTTTGCTCAATTATGGCATTGAAAATATGTCAACCAATCTAATAGCTCCTTGGGTCTAACTTGGAACAATGAGATTTTTTAATTCCTTACTAAGATCCTCCAAGTTCACCAGTATTTCATCTTGTTCATTGTTGTTTGCTAGGGTTGCAAGGTTGTAAGGCATTTCTATGTAGTATCAAAGTGTGGGCAAAAAAATGCATTCAACTATAAGAAAAATTGTTGGAGGCATTTTTTAAAAAAATCCTTGCAATATTCAACAAGTATGTAACTATTACAACCTTATTTTTAATATTAGTAGAATGATCTATTGCATTTGAAGGGTACAAATTTCATCATGATCCTCATTTTATATTGTAATGAACAATTCACTTGAATTAAACTTGCCTTATACACATTTAAATGGATAGAGCAGATGTGAAAACCATGTTTAGCCCAAATGTAAAATTGCTTGTTCCATTGCCTTTATTGAGACATGTGACCCATGGCCATTTAAAATCAAAATGTAATAGTTTTTTTGAGAAATTCAACTTTGGTACAAATTTGTTACAAAAATACAACCATTACATGATAAATTTACCAAGTTTCATAGGTTTGTGCAAAATTTGGTTTTCATAAATTTTTACAAAAATTGCACAAATTCCATGTTATCGTTAATATGAATGAAATTTTTATGTATTCAATATTTTAAATATTTAAACATATGAAAAATTATTTTTGAATGACATATTTGAATGTTCAAATTTAATATAAAAAACCACATTTTTTGTGTAAAATTTCATCACAATAATTGCACGAATTTAGTTAAAATGTAAATCATATGTATTTCATATCAAAACATCATAAGTAGAAAAACACTTTGTTTATATAAATATAATATATATTTTTCATGCCATTTTTACATTTTGAAGCCCATGGATTTTACACAACATGTTATTTTACGATTTTTGCATGCATTTTATTGAAATTTCATGATATTGGAGGTTTGTGATGTAGGTAAAGAAATATCTTGTCATCCAAGTTTTCTTTTGTGTGGTCATGCATGTTTTTGGTCTACATACCTTTATGTATTATTCCTACATCCTTGAATCTCTAAAATTTTTAAAGATATGCAAGTTTATCTTTACTACATTAACAACACAATTAATAGTTAACCAGTCCCAAGACTTAAGGATGGTGCTATAAACATTATCAAAACTTTGCTTAACCAAAACCTAGGCATTAAATTGTCATCCTACTTGCAAGTTAGTTTAATTGAAATTCCAAATGTGATCTAATGGGTACTTGTGTTGTGTGTACATCTTTTCCAAGTTGAAGGAAAAGACATGGCATGTTTGGATAGTTAACCATTTTGCTTAAAAAAAATTTTGCCCTTTTGTAAGATGGATGTTAATTTATGGATGTTGTTTATTGAAATAATAATATCAACTATTTCCTCCACCATTTTGAAATGACTTGGGTTTGGTTTGTGCAATTTCATCTACTTTTAGTTTGAATTATTGAAAGGTGATGGATAAGCTAGCCTTTTGCATCGTCAAAATGTAGGTGATTATTGTTTAATCTTATTTTTTTGTTAACACACCTTATAGACCCATTTTCTTTGTTTTGGTTCAACCATTGAAGTGATACGAAAATGAGGTTAAAAGGGATGTTCCAATATCTATTGACCTTTGCCAAAGATGTGTGTCCCCTCTCCATTGTATCGTTACATATTTTACATGTTGATATGTACATTTGCCAATTTTAGATGCATTATGCAATCTATTAATCTTTGTTAAATTATGTGTTGTTATGTGGTAGGATTAGGTTGTTATTCCTTTTATCTTGTTGTGGTAGGTTGGGATTACCTTTTATCTTGTGTTGATAAGGTGGCATGTTATGGTTGTTGGTTCTCTTAATCTTCATAGTCTTGACCCAAAACCCCACTTTGTCACTTCCTTGGCACATTGAAACAAGTCATAAGGTAATTTACTAATGATTAATTCTAGTATGTTATGGTAAAAAATGCATGCTTATTGAATTCACATATTCATTTTAGCCATGTTCCTCATAATCCCAATCTCCAAGCATTAGAGGGTGTTTGTTCAAGTGCTACAAGTGGTAAAAATTGATATTTCTTATATGAAGACCAAAAGATTAGATAATGTGTTAAATTTGGATAGTGTTGAATTGCATTAATTTTCATTTTTCATAAGAAACAAATAACTTATAAAAGTTAACAAAGTTCTTCTCATTTAAGCTGATATCGACTATTGATGTGCAAGCAATGAGAGTGCATTTCAAAATGTGACAATGTGGGAGGGAAGGAAATCTACAACCTAAGTTATTCCTAAAGCTTGGTGACACTTATAAAATTGTCAATTGTTAAAACCAACAATAAAAAAAAGGTATTTTTGAATATTTAATTATGTATTCTTACATTAATTTTGGTATGCCATTTAGATTTGTTTTATTTTACACTATTCCTACTTCAAGCTTTTCTACATCATATTTAATCCCAAATTCAACATTTACTATTTCTACTTCATTCTGGATCTCATATGTAACAATATTTATTTCCACTTCCTTTCAAATCCCACTTGTTAAAGGTCTCACTTTTAATCCATTTTTCAAAATAATGGTGGCAACAATTAGGAGTTTTAAAAAAATTTGCAATTCTTCATCTAAATTTTATGATAGGGATGACATGTTTGGGAAGATTATAAACTTTAAATATTCCACAAGCTCCAAATTGGCTTTCATTACAAATGTTCAATATCATGAAATGTCAATAAAATGCATGTGAAAATCATAAATCAATATGTTTGTGCAAAAATTGTGGGCTTCACAATGTAAAAATGGCACAATTTTTAAATAAAATAACATAATATATATAATGTTTATATATAACTATATAAATGATGTGTCTTTTATATGTATTTGATGTGAAGTACATATGATTTACATTTAATATGTGCAATTATCATGATGTAATTTTGCATAAAAGTATGTGATTTTTCATATTAAACATGAATATTCTTGATCATTCAAAAATAATGTCTCATCCACTTGAATATTTAAAATATATTGAGTATGTACAATTTTATCTCCCAAACACTTTAGCTTTCAATTTTTTTGTTAAACCCAAAAAAATTCAAACACATTTGCATTCATGGGTGACTTTTTGAGTGGTTGTCAACATATAATAAATCCAACATTAATGTTTCAACTAAAAATCATTGTTCAAGCACTAGTTATAAATCAGTGATGGTTGGTTTCACCCTACTAATTTTTTGAATTATTTTTTTAATTTGTGAATGTTTTTCATATTTGCTTATTTGACAATGATATGTTGCTAAAATTTTCTTTATGGAAACTAGATAAGAACTTTGAAATATATAGGTACACAAAAGTTTTTATGGGCATCATTCATTAGCCCATCCCAAAAAAAATGTTTTCAAAACTTTCAACATCCATTTTCGTCATTCCAAAAACATTGTACATGCACACTTGTGTTGGGTTTTAAAAGCAATTTTTTTTCAAATATATGGGACAAAATGTGAGGTTATTAAAAACAACATGGGGGACACAAAGGAACAATGGGGACCAACATAATTAACATTTGGCACAACATATGGTATAAATGTAAGGAACACGTGTACAAAACACAGATCAAGATGGGAACAAAATAAAAAACATGTGGCAAAACACATGAAACCCACCAAAAAAAAAAAACTAATAATATTAAAAACATAAATGTGAAAATTTGATAAAGAAAACCCCAAAGCCAAAAAAAAATATTATGTGCCCTTCCCCTCACCTTAAAAAAGAAAAAAAAAGATTGGGCTTGTTTTACTCATATTGGGTCACTTTGATGAATGCTTGTAAAATGTTAATGTGGCTTGTGTGGTTGAACATAGATTATAATAATGAATGAAGTTTGAAAGGGCAAATGGTACACCTTTTTTAAGCTTACATCCAAAAACCCAATTTTTGTTCATAATTTTATTTTTGATTTTCATTAAAAGTATATTTCTTTTATTTTGATTTGCCATAGTCAAGACACAAGTGGTTGAATGGAGTTGAAGTATCCAAACTTATCATAGGAAATAAGGTTTACATGAGTTTCATCTTGTAATTTTGCTATAATTTGTGTTGGCACAAACTTTTAAAGGTAGGAGTGGTTACATATGCAATACAAAATGATGTTCAATTTTTGAAGAAATTGATATTTTATGGTTAGGAACTTATTTGTTTTCATTTTTGTGTGTGGTTTTCAATGACAACAATGAAAATGTGATCAAATTGTTCTACATGGTGACAAGATTGACAATTCAATGCTTTTTAGTGTTTTGCATTGTGTTTAATGAGAAGATTTTCAAGAATTTAAAAGTTTTTAAAAGAAAAAATTGGAATGGTACTTAGATAAATAGGTAGATGATGAAGAGGCAACATTTGATAGTTGATAATTGTTCTTGGAAAAAAATTTATGTGGTGTTGGAAGTTGGTCACATTGTAGCCATTTTATTAGTGTGGAAGTTGAAAGGATTTGATTCTTTTTGTTGGAAAAATGTTAGTTAAAAATTAAACATTTGAATTTTGGGAAGGCATAAATTGATGGTTTTGGTGGTATTTGGAATAATTTAGATATTCAAGTTGATGAAATAAATGTGTAAAATAATAAAAGGAATTTATTGTGGAAGGAAGGTAACAAATTTGTGTTTGAATTAAATATTCTAACAATTTCCAAATCTTTGAGATTCTGCATATTTGTGGTTCTATATTATGTAATGTTTTGTTGATGTTCAAAGCAATGATTTTTTTGGGTTTTGTGGCTTAAGTATGTGATAGTTTTTGGACTTGAATATTTTTGTGTTGTTTTGTTACGCATTTGAAAATTTGAAGATGTTTGTAAACCATTGAACAAATGTATATGGGAAATTTCCAATTGGTGTTAATTTATAAAAATTGATCATATATTTATGTAATAAATGTTTAATCATTTTTAAAAGATGGAAATGGATTTTGTAAGGGGTTCAATATTGATGATGACACAAATTGTAACCTTTTCCTTTTTTGGTTAGAATCTTTTGTAAATGTTGAAGTTTTGATGGTTTTAATTTATTGATGTGAATAAGGAAGTTTTTATATTGAACAATGACACCTTCATCTTTGGAAGGTGGGTCCAATTGCATTATAAGAAGTCAATGTAATCATAACCATTGTTTATTTTACATGTTATATTTATACAAACACATTTTTGATACATTAATCCAACATAAAGATAAGTTTGAAAATAAGAAAATAAATATAAAATATCTTTCATCGCATTTTAAAGCCCATAACCAATCTTTTTTAATACTTATAAAACATAGTGAAAAATTGTTATAAATTATTTAAACATTATCTACACATTGTGTAAACATAATGTTTTCACATTATCAAAACATGACTGAAGACACTATTGTCAACTCCTTTTAGCACAATTAGATCCAACTTTAATTATCTTCCATTAACATGACATCCCCAAGTTGAAGGTGTGGCTTACATTCCTTTCCATTAGCATTAAATGCCCATGTTGAAAGTGTACCTAAAAGTGCAAGTTTTGCAAATCTATAAAACATTTGAAATCAAAACCAAAAAAATCAAACATCCAAAGTTGGAAATGCAACTAATGAGAAGACATTCTAACATGTTATTCAAACTTGTCAAAGAGTTTCATATTGTTGACCTTCTTTAATTCAAAACTAACTCAAAGATGGTGGTCAAAATCAATGGTTAAAAAAATTGGGCTCTCAATGGATTCTTCCTTTCAAAAAGTTTTAAAAAATAGTTATTTATTTGATGAAACATTATCTAAACATGTTTTAAGTTTAAAACTTTGCAATTTTGTATATTTTACACTTGAAAGAAAGGTTTACAAAATGAAAACTACATTAGGACAAGTTAGGTTTTTTGGAACTTGTGAACATAGTAAAAATATAATTGTTTTTGGTCCTAAATGTTGGCCTTTTCCTTGTCTTCATGTAAGAAGTTTCTTTCTTTGTGTAATCCCAATTTTTTAAACAATGTATTCCATTTGTGTCTAGTAATAACATTTGAGTTCCTCAAATCATCATGAAAGGTTAGAATGATTTCTCAAAACCAAATTGAGTTCCCCAAAATTGTGAAGGCAAATCATTCCTAATTAGATAGAAATAATAATCTCCATGAAATAAAATTTTGTATGAAAAATGATGTCCTCTTCATCAAATCTACATTTTTGAAAAAGAATTATGTGAAATGCGCGAGTTGGGAAACATCAATTATTGTAGTACCTTGGTAACTTTGACACATGCATGTTGAATAATTAATTTATTATGAAAATTTCATTTTGCCAATTAAAATATTTCTCAAGATTCAATATTTTTCTTTCACCAAAATCTTTCTCTTTGAAATTAAAATAATAATAATTCAAAATTTCTGAAAATAATATAATTAGTGTGGAAATTGCAAAGGTATGTACGTTATGGTAGGGGCATATTGTAGTAGTATATAGATTGACTTAGGCAATTGTTAAAAATCATGGATCTAATTAATAATGTATGCCTTTTTTAAATTTCTCTAGAGAAATGCCACAAAATTTTTTACCGGTTGTAATTTCATGTGCCATAATATCACACTTCACATTGTCCTATTCCCATTACAAAAGGGTCCAAAAGGTCTTGGCAGGTTCACACGCTCCAGGACCCACATTGGCTTCTTTGTCATCATCTTCCAATCATTGCCAGATACGTGGCACAAAAGAGTGGATATATTATGCCACATCATCACAAAAAATACTTTTGATTTTCATTGCATGTCATCATCAACCTACTTTTCTAAGGGTCCTAGGTTCGTAGGTACCTAGTGTTGGACTCACTAGTAAGTCACATATAACCCCCCAGACCCTTCCCTTCCCTTTCCCCCCAACCCCACCCCCAACTCTTTTCTTTAAGTGTTAACATGCAACCCACAAAGCTTGGCAAGAATTTTTCTGATGTTGTAAAATAGTACCAACATAAGCATAATGAATGAATGAGGAGGTTGTGACGTGCAAGCTTTTGCAACATTATGTCATACATAACCATCGTTCATGAAACTCTTGATTTATGGTTAAGTTGTGAGTAAACAAGCCAAACCTTTCAACCCTCCAACCTCAAAACCCTAAATCTTAAACCCTACTAAGTAGTTGATGCACAAGGTATCATCCATGGCCCAATGATTTTGTAGCCCTTCATTTGCTTGGATGAAATCATGGCACCTTGATTCTCATGACGGATGGATGTTTAAGGTTATGCATCTCAACTGTTCATAGTAGTAACTCACACACACTCTCATTCTAGGTTTTGAGTAGATTAACTTCTTCCCAACATAAATTTTTTTTCACCTTTGATGTTCCATTTGGAGACTATGTGTTATTGAAACCAGTTTGGGCGGGTTGGTGGGTGTTTGATTTTTTTTTAATACCCGTCAATTTCCAAATTTGCATTTTTCAAAACTTCAAAGAACCACCTAGTTTTCATGAAAGAAACACGAAATACTCTGCATTTTCTTAAGTGACGATTTGAACTTTTCAAAAGAAGAAGAAGAAGAGAACCATGGTTACATATTTACCCTCCTCATACACTATGACATTTCTAAGAGGTTTCTACATTTTTTGGATATTCTTCTAAAGGTGTGTTCACACTTGGTATTAGGGACTCTAGTGTTGAGGTCCTCCCCCCCCCTAACACCAGGCTAACCATTTAGGACTTAAACCTAGTTATCATGAAAAATTTATGTTAAGTTAACAACATTCACCTAACATCAAGCTATCATCCTTTTAATATTAGATGCCACTTAGGATACCACCTAGATTTTCATTTAACACTAACTTCACATCAAGTGTGAATGCACCATAAGTTGCTCAATTATTTTTCAAAACACCTTACAATTTTTTTTCAGTTTTTTAATTTTTTTAAAAAAATTTTTTCCCCTCATGACAGCCATTGAGTACCTACCCACCGAGTAGGCTATATCACAAGACAAAAAAAAAAGAAAAAAAAATGAAAAAATGAAAAAATTGGTGCACATCTTTATAATAGTCTTTATGCTTGGTAAAGCCCCCCATTAAAATTGAGCTTGGGCTTGGTTCTACCTCACATGGTGGGCCCTAATTCCGGTAAAGTACCCAGTTTCCTGGGGCTTTCTACACAATTTTTTTTTCTCTACAGTATAGGTAGGTGGTATGTCCCAAATTCCATTGATTGGTTGGGGGGGTTATTCTAAGGTAGTCTAGTTTGAGTCAAAAGAAAGGAAGAAAAGGGGGGGGGGGGCTTGGGGGGGGGGTTGGGGAGGGGTAAATCGGAATGAATGTTTTTCCATCTGGCCGTTGAGCTCGCTCCGAAGCTAACGCTGCGACGTCAACGTTCAGTTAACAGATAACGAGGGCAGATGAGTTCTGTAGCTTCCTTCTTTGAGTGTACAAGTCTGTTTGATGAGTTTGGTATTTTTTGATTCCATGTGCCTTTTCTTTGCGTGGTGCGCAGCGAGCAATTGCAACGCATTTTCGTAAGAAACCAAGGAAGGGAGGGTTTGCATCGATGATGCTGTCGCCTCGATCGATCGTTTGTTTTGTATCGCAGTGGACGGAGGGAGCGAGGGAGCGAGCAGGCGCGCTGGCTGGACGGTTGGCGCTTGCCAAAGAGAGACGAATCGTAAGGGTTTTGTAAGCAGTTGTGAAAAAAAGGAACGAGGAGGAGGAGGAGGAGGACGAGGAATATTTTACTTGTTTTGGTTTTTTGCCAAGGGCCTGAGCGTTGTGGCAATGCAGGCGGTGCCGGTGGTAGTCACTCCGGCGGCCGCGGTAGTAGGAGTCCAAGAAGTGGAGGAGCAGGCGGCAGGCGACGTGCAGCAGCAAGCAGATCAAAATGGCGGGACTATTGTTGCAGTTGCTGCTGCTCCTCCTCTTCCTCCTGCGGCCGCCGCCGCCGCTGCCGCCGTCGTGGCTCCTCCTTCTCCTGCTGTGCGTCCCTTGCCTTCTCTTCAGGCAGCGGTCGGTGTCATCGGTACCGTGACGTCGGGCGTCGTGCCTCTGCTGCCGCGACAAATTGTGTACCCGTTAGCGCTTGCCAAGCATGAGGAAGTGGTGGCCAGTAAGGAGCTCTTCTTCGACACGCTCAACAAATTCCACACCACACTTGGCACCAGACTTACGTAAGTTTGTCGTAACCTGAAAACGATAGATTGAGTCGTCGTCGTTCAAAGCCTCAATTCGCCGTTTCTTTCGCGCTTCTGAGACGCTTTTTTTGTTTCAGTGTTCCTTTGTGTCCAGTAATGGCCTTGGTTCCATTGTCCATTTTCTGAGTTCTTTGAGTGATCCGGAGTCTGTGCGCTGCGAATTTCCAGACGAAACAGAAATCCAGGACCCCGGTTTCTGTTCTTAGCGTATAGCCGTTTTGCTGGCAATTGGATTGATTCTTGGTAACCTAACTTTTCCTCTCTGGGAAGGCTCCTTGGGGCCTACTGACTGCTGACTCAAGTCATGGCAATAATATTATGAAGAAGAAAGAAGAATAGTTTTTTGGCTTTCTTGCAACAGCTTTTTGTGATGCTTTCTCCACCATTTCAAGTTCTCTGTTGGCAGCTAAAGTTTCATCATGTGGGGGATGATGTTTTCCACAATATCTCACAAATAAAAAAATCAATAAAACTGGCACATTTCACATGATAACACTGCTCACGGTGGTGTTGTTATACATGAAAGCTGTTTGCTGGGGGGATTTGAAAGCCCACATGGTTTTTACATGAAACCTAGCTTTTGAAGAAAATCAGAGAGCTTGAAATTTATACATCCTTCAATATGGTGTATCTCATTGTAAGAAGCAAGTTAGGAACAGCAGGAGGTTGAGACCATTTCAGCATTCTCCACTAGCTTCAAAGACAAAGAATAGTGTTCTCTCTTTTTGAGTTTGCAAAGACAATGATTCATCTTTCTTCCCTGGAGTATGGGAACTCTTTCACACTAGGTGAAGCTGGTTTGTAGTCTGTTAGAGCTGTAGTTTATGAATTTGGCACTAGCAGGAATGCTGAGGGGATAGTTGTAGGTGGCAACCAGAAAATTTGCCTCTCCTTAGCAGCTAAACTCTAAGGTACTGGTTTATGGATGTGCCGTGTTGAATTATGCCTCTGTTCTTGCAAACTCCTACCTCCTGTCAAAAAAATTCTAAGATCCTAAGTCTCCAAGTGTCAGATCATATCTTGGCTGATTCTGGACTGCAGCCCTGGATTTCAGAGAATCCCTCTCTTACAGGCATGTAGTTCTTCATCCCACATAAATGGGACATTCCAAGGTCTTTCAGTACTACAACTCACATGGTACATTCAATCAGAAATAGTTGGAATGATCATGTCTTCAGATAGCCATGGTTGCTCTAGTTCTGGGTAAGGAGGTTCTGACTGAGTGATTTGTACATACATGAGTTGCAGTCATCGTGCCCTGGAACAAGTAGCTTATATGCAAGAATCTGGTATGGAACTGAAAGTCATGTAGCTGTAGCTCTGGATTTATCCTTTCAGGCAATTGTCCAGTAATATAGGAAGCTGTCAATCTGCTGCTCTGCAATGTACATGTTATATGTCATTGCAACAAGGAGATCATAGGCAGTATACTCTTCCAATTAAGAAGACTCAATTGCTGTGAAATGTAGCTTTTTATTGGTGTCTGAGACTCTAGAGTTTATTTTGTGACATTTGTATGCTCCTCTTGGCATTGATGCCAAACTATTGGAATGGTGCAGAAAGAAGAGGAAAAAGGGAAGAGCTGCAGAGGTTCAAAGCTTCCAAGAGAGTCTCCAGGGGTAAGGGTGATTCAAGAATCTTTGATTTGTCAAGGCTTTGGAATTCCAAAGTTGTATTTTTATTTTTGATTTGATATGGCTATTTGCATCCCAACAGTTCCATGGGGTAGTTGCTTTCTTAGAGCTCAGATGTTCACCCTGATGCCATGCACCATGATTGAGATTGAGTATTTTTGGTCTCCTAAGTGGGTTTGCATTGTTCTTTTGAGTTTGTGTTTCCAATCATTCATTAGGTACAGGTGCTAATCACTATCAGGTGTGATTGCTCAGTGAACCTGAAGGTTGTAGATTTGACAGCCTAGTTATTCCAAATAATGAGGAAATGAAGTTCATATCAGATTTTCTCTCTAGTGAGAACTCTCTATTTCCTTTTATTCTGCTAAGGAATGGGCAACAAATTGGTTTTGTTCAGGATTCCAAAAATAGCAGGCAAGGATCTTGACTTGCACCTTCTCTACATTGAAGTCACATCACGAGGTGGCTCCCAACAGGTGCTTATACTCTACCTGCTCAGTTGAAATTTTGTCTATATCTTGTGGTTGGCAATATTAATTGTGATTCTATGTGAACGAAGTGACTATATGCTCAGTGATAACATTTTTGATGGGTGTCTGGAATCATGCATGTGGTTGCTGAAATTTTGTTCTTTTTTTGTCTGGTTAAGTATTTCACCCTTTGGAGTTGGAGCTTGCTAAACATGGAGAATGTTGCACTTGAGAAAGCAGGTCATCAAGGATAGAAAATGGAAGGAGCTTACAGTTGCCTTCAATTTTCCAAGTACAGCTAGTGGTGCTGCCTATATATTGCGCAAGTATTACATTGGGCTCCTTCATCATTATGAACAAGTCTACTATTTTCGAGCTCAGGGCCCATTGGTCCCACCTCCAAGTAGGTGACAATACCTTAAAAGATATCAACATATTGTAGATGGCCATCTTGACAGTGCATTCTCTAACAGTGGTTTTTGTAAGAAAGTGTCAGGGCAATCCATTAAACTTTCAATGACCATTGTGGTAGTTTGGTTGCCAGTTTCCTTGCCAGGGCCGACTGCAATGAGCATTGTGAGAGATCCCACCAGCTATTCAGTGTCAGAAACAGTGCCCGGTGTGAGGAACATAAGGAAACGAAATATATTGCCAATACAAGTGCTGCCAGGTCTTTTGACTATCCTCTGGTTTGCTGTTTATTTACACCAGAATTTTCTCACTTTTCTTTTTGCTCAAGTTACTGTTGGTTTTCCACTTAACCTTGGCCAAGTTGAAATTGATGTCCAGGTTAAGGGTTTTGTTTCATCACTGATATTGTGCATGTGCTCCAGTGAAAGGGCTTATATTGTGAACTTCGAAACTTATTCTTTGATGGTGTCACTCAAAAGAGCTTTGTGAAATGTCTCAATTCCTGTGTTGCAAAAAATTCCAGGATGGTGAAAGCATCTCCATGTTATTGACTGGTTGGTTTCCTTGGTACAGTGGTAGATCCAGCCCTGTCAATTGGAAGTACGGTTACTGGTGCAATTGAAGGCAAGTTTGACCAAGGGTACCTTGTCAGCATCACAATGGGTACAGAGAAACTAAGAGGGGTGCTATACCATTTGCCACAATTGCATAGAGGCTTGCAGCATGCCAGTGTGCCTAATTATGCAGGAACACTTGGTGCGGAGCCTCAAAAACCCAATGGAGAGGAACCAAGTGATAAGGTCCATGGGCGAAAGCGCAAACGCAAAGGGAAGGATCCAAATGCTCCACGTGCTAATCGGTCAGGTTATAACTTCTTCTTTGGGGAGCAGCGTATGAAACTCAAAGAGATATATCCAGACAAAGATAAGGAATTGAGTCGCATGATAGGGGATGCCTGGAATAAGCTCACTGAGGAGGAAAGAATTGTGAGTTTTCATTGCTCATTAAATCCATCTATCTTTGCTGCTCTTGCTTTTGGTGTCTTGATTGTACCTGATGTCATATTGGAGTGACCTATCACTGTATCCCCAACATGCATCCTTTGACAATCTTGTCACTTGACTCATAGCATAGTCACTCATGTTCTGGCAATACTCTGTTTTGGTTATTCAGCCATATCAAGAGCAAGGTGTGAAAGACAAGGAGAGGTATCTGAAGGAAATGAAGGAGTACAGGGAGTTGCTGAAGGTTCACCAAGGAGTTATACCAGCAGATATCCCTATGCTGAGAAAAAAGAAGAAAAGGAAGAACATAGAGGAAAAGCCATCAGAGGTAGCCACCAATGGCACCCATCAAAATGAGACAGTTGCATTAGAGACAGCACTGGAACCTCCCTTCAGAGCAGGAGCTGCACCCCAAGAGCTGAATGTCAGCACTTCTGCCATGCCTAAGCTTGAAGACAAGGATTCTGTTTTGCATGACCTGCCAGTCTCCTCCATCACTCCAGTTCAGGAGAGTTTTGAGGGAAATACTGAGTCGGAAGGCATCTCCAAACAAGGGGCTCATTAGTTGTCCATGCTTTGAAGGTTGACCAAGAGCCTTCAAGCATATGCGCAACGACTAACACATGCTGGAATGCAGCCCTGTTGAGATCAGGTGGCTGGCAATATTTGAAACATTGTCCCTTTGTTTATTCTCGGTAAGTTTCGACAGGAGATTGGCCCCCCATGCTGTACCATAGACCTTTCTAGTCACAACTGACTCTTGTTGGCCATTGCTGGAGACAACCAGGTGGAAACATCAATATGCGTCCTAGGGAGCAATTTTACTTTCTTTGGGAATTCAGTTCCCTCTTACATTAGTTGGGGTCAATACTCTCAAAGGTATCACTCACTCATCATGGGGCATGCTCAAGCTGTCTGAATGATGTTGAAGGCTTTCCAATTCCAGTTTAATACATGGCAGAAGATCAAATGGCCACAGGGCAGGCAATCAGGTCAGAATTTCAGATGTAGATGCAATTTCTCTATTCTGCTAGTCAGTGGCTCTTCATCGTATGTACTCAATTTTTCACCTGCCAGTCAAGTTTTGACGTGTTTTGACTTGTTTTTTGCAATGCGATCACAGGGTTTGGGTTCCTGCATGGCATGGAATTGTGGTTGTTTTTTGTACCTGGCTACAAATGCATGTTATAACTACTAGGTATGTGTTGTCTACAATCCATTGGCTTGGCCATGATGGAAACCACCTAAGATTGATCAGAATTGTTTCAGTTCTAATGCCAGCAAATGAAGTAAGTACCCATGGCAACTTAGAAGCCTTATGGTTCCTAACTTCATATGCCAGGAATAAGAGAAGCAGGTGTGACTGTTCTTTTGAAAATTTGAATAACCACCCAACATTTCGTAAATATCAGTGTTGTTCAAATGCCAAATGTCATGGCAAATTGTCAAAACAAAATGCGCTAAACTAGGAGTAGCTCTCCTGTCCTATAGAATGCATAACCAACACTTTAAAGGACCGATATAAGTAGCCATTGAAATCTCAGAGGTCATACTAAATTGCCAAAAGAAAATGTTGTAAACTAGGATTACCTCTACTCTATTGCAGAATGCACTACAAACACATAATCTTGTCAACTAAGCGCACCTTTGTTGTACTACAAATTGCATGTACTACAAACATGGAAGCCAAGGTAGAGTACTCATTGAAATGCAACTAGTAAAATAACCATGGAAATGCAATATGCTTTCGGGGATTGGCAAAAAACCTTTGTTCTACTACAAAATGAATGTACCACAAACACCCAAGCCAAGGTAGAGTACCCATTGAAACGCAACTAATAAAATACCCATGGAAATGTAATATGCTTTTGGGGATTGCCAAAAAAAAAAAAACCTGGTAAATTGGGAGTAACTTCATTTGATTACAAATTGCATCTGCAACATTTACAAAAGCCCAATCAAAATAGCACACATTGAAATGTCAAATGTAATAGCAAACTGGGAAAAAAAATGTTGGAAATTGGGATTAGTTATTTTTTACAATAGACCAACCATTGCAATGACTAAAAATGATTCCAAATTCAAAACCAACATGTCACTCATTAAATTATAGGGCAATCATTTTCAAAGTATTTGGTCGTTTCAATATTTTCATCATTATTATCCAATAGCTCCTCTTTGGCATTGAAAAACTCTTCCATCCCTTTAACAACAAGGTAGTTCGTCCTACATCATTTGGGCACATCTTCAAAATCATAACAAGCTTGTAATTTTGCACTCCCAATTAACATTGTTGCAAACTAATCAAAATGCTGACAAAGCTAAAAATGCCTTTTTGTTTCAATTTGTGGCTTTTGAATACCCAAAATAATCGAACAAAAAATGTAAAAGTAAAAAACTATTTGTCACCGCTCTTCCTCTATTACTATGGTGATTTTTCCAATCAATCCTTCCACCACTACAATGGTGATTTTACATCAATTTCATTGAAAGGTATACTATGATACAAAGACAAATCAATTTTCACCAAGGAGAGACTAACTTCTTCAATAAAAAATACAATTCCCAATAAGAAGACATCAAAATTAAATATAAAAAATGAAAGGTTTTCTGTGAATTCAAGGTCCAAATGTTTTCAAGTTTTCATCGAAAAAGGCACCAACACTTGTTGATCACATATATCCACAAATTGCCATTGTTCTTTCCTTGGTGGCATACTCCATAACACATTGAAGCCCTTTAAACCATGGATCAAGTTGCAATGCAAATCAACATTGGAACATGTAGCAAATGACAAAAAAGGTCCCTAACATTATGATGACATCAAGACCCATTCTTACATATATAATCTCCAATCAAGCTCAAATTTCCCACATGTAAAACGAGAAATAATAGTTACTTGAACATAATATTCCTTCCATAGTTTACTACTAATTGAAAAATCAATGAACAAAACATCCAAAAACAACCAGTACCCTCTAGTTTAATTCAAAATTCATTGTTTCATGACAAGGCCCAAGGTTTTTCTCATTGTTTTAGCAATTACCCATGTAGATTGTAACAACACCCAAGCTTGTAGCCTAGATGTTTCGATTGTAACAAAGGTTAATGATTACAAAATAATATAGGGTTTCTTAAAACAAAACAACCTGTGATGCAAACCAAATATTTATAGGTGTATTTAGTTTTCATGGCTTCAAGCCGACCAATTTACATGCAAGTTCCAATTCTTGCTTCTTCTTCCTTGATTTCTTTATCCAAATTGTTGTTTTTTTGCAAGACTTGAGTTTCGATCGCATTTATCTTCTTCATCCCATATTCAATCTTAGTATCATTAGTGACATATTGACATGCATTAAATATTACATGCCCAAAACATGTGCCACTAAAAGGTGTAAAAATCTACAATGGTAGACAAGATACAACACTTGTTAATGCAAAAGTAATGGTGTCAAAATGCTTTCATCCTTAACATACACTATGATTTTATTTGTAAGACAACTAAGAAAGATTTCATTGGCACAACTAATGTTGCTCTAGAAGTGTTAGGAACTTCAAAAGGTGCTTGCATGATACAATATAACAAAAAAATAATAACAATTTGATAGCTTTCACTACAACACATTTTATATATTGTTTTATTTGGAGAGGATTTTGGGGTGGAGATTTGTAATTAAAGGTGGATAACATTCTAAACTCTCATTATGTTGTGAAATTGGTGCACATATGAACAATTCAATTGTTAATTGGAATACATTTTTAACTCGCAAAAGTTTGTATCACCATTGCAACTTAACAAAAAGGATTAAAAAATAATTTTAGTGGGAATTTGTTCATAAATTTTGTTACAAATAGAAAGACAACCATAATGAACAATCTTTTCCATCAAAACGGTCAATTTGTCAAGTTGTGAAATTCAAATAAGATGATACATAAATATTTGGTAATACATTATCTTGATGGTTACAATATTTTTAGGTTATAAAATGTTCGCCCATTGAAGGTGTAGTTGTGCTAAGTGTTGTTTTTATCATCCTACAAAAAATATATATATATTAAAATGAATGAAATATGAAACATGGTGAAACATGGTGTTTTAAAAAAACCTTCATAAAAGTATTGGTGTACATCTACATAAAAAATAATAATTATGAATTAATTGCATATTCATGGATTATATGACTTGTGTTATTTTTAAAACCCAAATCAACTATATGAATTTTTTTAAACAATTGAAAATGAGTGAAATATTATGTGTTACTACTTTTAATATTATATGTATTTTTAATTTTGAAAAAAACTATTTACATTTTATCATGCACTTGCCCCAAACAATTGTACAATAACATGACAAGACACCCATTCATTGTTAATAAAATTGATAACAAATGCAAATGTGTTAAACCAAATTCTAAACATTCAATTATCAAATGGAGAAGTGGTTGTTGTGTGACCAAAAAATGAGGTTTTGCAAATCTATCAACTATCCTATTTGTATTGCTTAAAATTAAAACTATTATTAAAAGATAAAATCCTATAGTATCCACCTCACCACCTCAAGACATAATTCATACACATGCCGATTTTTATTTATAAGGTCTTGGAAACATGATCCTAGTGACCAACACCAAACCAAATTATATTTTAGCACCAAACTATAAAATGCAACACACACTAATTATCATGATTTTCAACACACCAGAAACAATGGATCAAAGCTTTCTTTTCATTCACCTCTCGAGTTTTTAGACAATTATCATCCCATTTTCACAAAAACAAAAATCCAAAACTTACACCCTTGGTTCTTTAACAATGAATTCCCATAACAACGTTTCCTTACTTTTTAATCCCACAACTAAAATGACTTCAATCTATAATCTTATGTAATGAGATTTATCAAATTCATAAACTTAGACTCTTTCATCCTTTCCATTTTTTCGATTTCAAATTAAGGAAAACAAATTACTTTTGACCCTGTTCTACAATTTCATATGAATCTATATTTACGTAATGGAATTAATTTCGATACAACTTCTATGAAAATCATAAAATCAACTAGCAACATTTAACAACATTATCATTAAAAAAATTGTACTTAGTTTTTCTATGTCTCTTATCCAGTTCCTTGTCTCCCTTAAATTCTTCACTCCATACATCAGCTCCAAGCTTCTTGCATTTCCTTCACATAAAATCCTCCGCAAATAACATATATAAAAACCTTATCAACCAACACATAAACCATGTATAAAAAGACAAGAGTAATGACAATGCCATTGCTAGCTGCCATCTCCTTTTTCCATTCAAGGACAAATTGCCAAAAAGTTGACAATCACCATCTCCATGCAAAAAGAGTAAAAAGCTGAAACCCTAAATATGTCGTGCTCTCACATGACATGTATTTAGGTTACAATTGCACATTATGCAATGATTGGGAACACATACTACTCCCTCACCTTAGCCAATATAGTTGGGATATGCTTTCAAACAAGTTATTTGTGAAATGGAAATCTATCACATTACCACATCAGAAAACACCATAACCAAAGGTTTCAACCATAACCAATGGCATATACCTTTTAACAATCAACAATACCAAATCTTCAATGAACATTTGTTGAATAAGGTCATTCAACTTGTAAGGAATTTGGTTGGAGAAGAAATCAATAATTGTGTTCAAAGCCATAATCTTCCTTTTCTTCCTTTTTTTGTTGAACTTTTTAAATTTCATTTGTTGCCTTCTTTTGCAATTTGTACTAATATGAAACAACACCATGTTCATTAGCAATGTGTTTTTTCATGTTCATGATACCATGGGAAGAATTATAATAAAAAACATTTAAAAAAAATTTCATCGTGCTATTGGTACTAAATGTTGACCTATGTGGTGGCACATGATGACACATTTCATGTTTTGAGGTATTTGGATATAGATAACACCATAAGGATTGTTGAAGATGAAAAATATTAATATTTCATAGATGTTTTGTAGCTAAACTAGTTAACATTCCATGTTGTTTCCCCTTTAGCATTGGCCTCATTGTTTACCATCTATATGATTTATGTTTCATTCATAGTAATGGCTGACTGTTATATAAATTCCCTTGTCACTTTGATGATGGTAAGTTTTTTGGTCTCCTCATTGATCTCTTCACAATGCACAATATAATGAGTGATCAAGTTCACAGGAGATAGAAACCTACTAAACATTATAAACAAAGTGCCATCATGTGTAATCACACCTTAAAATCATGAAGACTTAACAAAGTGTGTTCTAAACAATCTCATCACAAAAACACAATGCACAACTTGCATAACTTGATAAAGGAAGAATGGAAAACCTATGTCACTCTATGAAGATGAAACCCATAACAACAATGGTCATGAAAGTCACCCACCAAAAAAAAAATAAAAATAGAAAAAACAAACCACCAAACTAAAATTATGATGATAACATCAAGATGCATCTTATTTACGACAATGTGAAAAAATTGTGACATTTAGATTGAAAACACAAAACATAAACATTGCAATTGAAAATTGTAAGTTGAATTTAGAAACTTACATAAAACAAAAATTCATCATGAAGTTTGATGCCTAGTAGTTGGTAGTTGCATTGAAAGCTAGGCACTAACAAATAGAAATCATGACATAATTGAAGTTGCCCTAACTTTCAAGGCTCACACACAAAAAAAAAACCCATAGTCCTAAAAAAAAAAAAAGATTGATACTAAAGGATAAAACAACCAAAATGCTTAAGTACCAAATATTAACTCTAGTGTCCAAACCCTAAGACCAAACTAATTTGATCTCCAACCAATTTTTGCAAATATGATCCCAACTATATATGGGTATCAAGACATGTATTAAATAATTAAATACGAATTACTTTAAGTCTAATAATAACACTTGGTGAAATATTCTTCAAAACTTGTGGGACCAAATGAACATTGTTCCCATGTGAGTGTGTGTGTGTGTGTCTCTCTCCTTTATAGGAAGAGCCAACAAAGCCCAACATTCTTGGGGTGGGGAGGGGCCCCAAACAACAAAAAAAAAAAAACCAACAACAACAACAAAAAGAAAAATCCAAAATTTGATATTTTCAACAATAAAAACAAGGGCCAAATTTTTTGATTGGAAAAAAAAAAGAAAAATCCAAATTTGAGATTTTCAACGATAAAAACAAGGGCCAAATTTTTTGATTGGAAAAAACAGAAGAAAAATCCAAATTTTGAGATTTTCAACAATAAAAACAAGGGCCAAATTTTTTGATTGGAAAAAAAAGAAGAAAAATCCAAAATTTGAGATTTTCAACAATAAAAACAAGGGCCAAATTTTTTGATTGGAAAAAAAAAAAAAAAAAAAGTTCACAGATAATCCAAGGTTTTTCTACTAGCAAGACAAACTTCACAGATAAACCCTAAATCTCTCTCTCTCTCTCTCTCTCTCTTTGAACAGAACTGGCCTGAAGGGTTTTTTAAAAAAAACATGGTGGGAGGATCATCCCCACATAGATAGCCCTTGTACCTTGGACCTATTGAAATTAATGCCATTGGATTTGATCCCAGATATATAATAGCCAAAGATAGGAGTGGTTGGGGGGGGGAAGGGGGGGATTGGGGGTTCAGAGAATGATGATAAGATAAAACCCCATTATTGTGGCTGGCCACCATCCCCACCCACTTCCCCCCCAAACAAGCTCACCCATTTGTGTTGGAGTTTCTTAGCCACAATAAAGCAATTTTATTTTTTTTTGGGGTCAATTTAGT
>Ga0116227_10006537_pt1 | contig 23515 bp, 17 predicted proteins | sample S1TSphgellanicum_FD_89693 | JGI IMG/M metagenome (GOLD analysis project Ga0116227, IMG submission 89693) | Host-associated microbial communities from peat moss isolated from Minnesota, USA - S1T2_Fb - Sphagnum magellanicum MG | ecosystem: Host-associated > Plants > Peat moss > Unclassified...
AAAAAAAAAAAAAAAAAAAAAAAAATTACCAAAATTTCAAACTTCAAAATGAAAATGAGATTAAACTTTAAAATCTTTCCATGTAAATTATGTCCATTCAATATTGATGTTTGTTTCAAACATTGAAATACCTCATGCACATTGCTAAAAATTGATTACATTATCCAAGTTTGAAAAACTTGGATTTTCTTAAATAATATAATTATTTACAACTTTATATTCATTTGTATGGTTAAAGAAAAGACAATGAAACTGTGGTTTCAATTTTTAAATATGCACAACAAATTCTAAGATGGTTAGAAAACTTTATTTTTTAGTACAAATGTGAAAAGAAAAATTTATGATCTTTCATAAAACCAACAAACTTTCATCCAATATAACTTGAGTTCATAGGAGAACCTTAAATGTAATACTTTATTTTCAGGACAAAACCTCTCGTGGCAGAGCTGCTTTTTATACTTAAAGGGCATGATTTTCATGGGACTTTGCCTCTTCTTGGGATGTATGAAGTGACTCTTATTATGGGAATGCACCCACCATGGGGCTATAACTTAAGTTATAACTCCATTCATAGTCCAATGGAAGGGCAAATGCATGGTCTGAATTAAAATCATCATATTTTGGATATTTTGGGAGTTTTATGGAGTTAAACATGTTCATATATTCCTAATGGCCTTACTTGAAGTTTCATTTAGTTGTTCCCAATGGTGTTTCCAATGAATATATAGATACAGAAGTGTCCCAAAAGCTTGGTCACATCAGCAAGAAATTGTAAATATTGAACACTGGGGATTTTAATTGACAATGTGGCATTCAATTGTTTGTATGTGATTAGGTTTATGGCATTTGAAGCAACATTTGAAACATAATGCATAAAGAAAAATTCATACTAGACCATCTATCATCCTAAGCTAACTTTTTTCCATGGTGCATAATATTGACTTTCTCCTTCACTTCCATATCACCTCATCCCTTCCTCCAAAATTAAACAAATTAGTTGTGTTACTAAAGCTACTTATACATTCCCATATTTTTCCAAAATGTTAATCTTCACATAACTATGGAACACTATAGTCTCAAATCCATTGTTCTTGCTTGTATGTTCAATTGTAAATTTCTTCAAATTAGTGCCCATTATGGCTTTCGATCATGTTTGTAAGAAAATTTCAAAGCTTCTTCTTGCTTGTATGTTCAATTGTAAATTTCTTCAGATTAGTACACATTATCACTTGCAATCATGTTTGTAAGAAAATTTCAAAGCTTACATATCCAGGTGAATGAAGTACAAAGATGGGATGGATGAAGTGCAAAACAAGCTGATTAAAGCCAAGTTAACTATTACACCTACTACTACACTTCATCTAGTAAAAACACATGGGATACTCAAGACAAGCTCGGCCATGAAGTATGTATCCCATCTTACTATTTCATTTTCATTTTCCTTATGTCGTTTTTCCCTTTTTTTTTTTTTTTGCATTCACTTTTCTTCTTTATTCTTTACACCATTTTAGGACGCACTTTTCTTCTCATGATTTATCTCCATTCTTTTGAGAATGGCCTCTAGCAAAACACTCATGGGGATATTCAAGACATGCCCAGCCACAAAGTATATATCCCATCTTACTATTCATTTTTCATTTTCCTTCTATTTTGTATTTTGTTTTGCATGTATTTTTCTTCTGTCTCCTTTACACCATTTTAGGATGCACTTTTCTTCTCATGATTATCTCCATTGTTTTGAGAATGCCCTTTCCCTCTTTTGCTTTTGGGGAAAGGAAACAAGGTCAAAACCTTTTTAGTAGTTTAAAAAGTTACATACAAAATAGGCATCCCATTTGTTGCCCCCACAAACCATATTGTCATTCTACCTTTGCCCCATTCTAATCCTTACCAATCCAGAAGAGTGTAAGGTGTATAGAACCCCACAACATTTTTTTTTTGGGGTGTCTTATGTTTCAGCTCCTTGCCATAAGTTTAGCCCAAATTTATATACCTTATCTACGACTCACGGCCGACACTAATTAATTTTTAAGAGGGCCAGCTGAAAAAAATAAAAATAAAATGAAGAATTTTTTTCCAAAATTCTAGAAAATTGAAACCAGTTCAAAAACACAAGATAATTTTGAAACTTACTTAAATTATCTTGTGTTATCATACTTATCATACTTTAAAATTATTGTTGAATTTCTGAAATATTGAGATTGAGGCTGCCATTCCTTTCTTTTCAAAAAATTAATCATTTCAACAAGATTTGCCAAATGTCAATCGCAGGTATGGTATTAACATACCAAGTAAGGCATTTAAATTATTGTTGCTTAATATTTATTAAATAATGGAAAAGCATATTAGGCAAATGTATTTGGAATTTCAGTCAAATTAAGCATTTAGGATTTTATTTGTTTTGGAACTAGGCTAATCAATTGATGGTGGGTGGAATCAACCTACAGGACTTCGAGTTTTAGGGTTTTGCATATATACTGAATTTTGTCATCAGCATTCTGAGGGGTTAAGTATGGCATTCATTCCTGCTATTTTGTTGAAGTTTGAAGAGTTGTGCCGATATGGTAGTATTTTTTAAAAAAATTATTATGTTTTACAATTCATGCATAGGCTAAAGGTGCCAATGCGCACTATTTATTCATTGTTCTTGCTTTGAAGTAACTCTAGTTTATTAGAGGATTTTGCAAAATTTTGAGGAAGTTAGACCATTTCCCTTTTGATTTATTTCCACCTAACTGATAGGTGTTTGTTTATTTTTGTGTAATTTGTTTCGTTTGGATGTGACCAGACTATAAATCCCCCCCTCCTCCCCCAATGTCTTTTCATGATTTTTGAAAGAATGGAGCAAAAGCTATTGAATTTTAAATGATATTCATATTTGGAAGTTAATTTGTTTTTAAAATGATATTTTCACAGTTAAGCCTGCTTTGACTGGATCAGTATTGGGATGGGTGACCTTACAGGAGGTTTTTAATCCATGGGATTCTGAGTCCAAGTTTTAAAATTTCCTTAGGGTTGTACATAGGCCCTAAAGAATCCTACTCAAAGAAAGGGAAGGTACCAGAGTAGGTGCCAGCCATGCCCCATGGCTAGGCTTCAAACCAGTTAAAAACCCGGACCAGGGAACCTCAGTTACCAGGGAGTCTTAGGCATAGAGCCTGAATGACTCTCCTTGGAGGATCACGTCCTTTGGTAGAGGCCTAAGCAAAGAAGCTAAGGTCCTTGGGTAGAGTCCTAAGTAGGTAGATTCGACTCCAGTCCCTCAAATTGAACTACTTAAAATTTTCCAAACACTGCTTTGCCAATAGATTCTAACTGGTTACTATTGGGCCCCTGTGCCATTGATCCAAGTATAGTAAACCTCCTGTAAGGTGGTCATCCCAATAATATATGCAAGTACAAAGTGGGCTTAATTTCAAAATTCTTATGGAACACCTTGCTAAATTAAATTTAAAACTGATTTCCAAAGACAAAAAAGCTAATTTCCAGAGATGAAAAATCACTCTAAAATCAACAACTCTAAACTCAATACCTTTTCCTCCCTTGGTTTGAAAATTGTGAAATGACAATCATGCAACACAGGCCCCACTGTTGGAGAGATTGATTATTTACAATGTGGCCACATTCAAAGGAAACAAAACAAACACCTATCTTGATATGTATATAGAATTTCTCTAAGTCATGCACTAGGTCAGCCAAAACAAATAAAACGGTAATCTGTGAATCTGTCCCTAAACCTACTTATGTAGTGGCGGTGCACCTAAGTACTTAGCCATAAACACAACTGCATCATTAGGTCAGAGGAAGATTACAAGGCCACCTGCTATGTCAAGAAAAAAAGAACGAAATAACCCAAAACACCCATTCCTCAAGAAATTGTAAACACTAATGATTTGTCTCAAAGGACAAATCTAAAAAACCCATAAGCACCCTTTCTCTCCCACACAACCAAATAACTGAAAAACCACTCCACAGAATTGAGATTCAAACCACTGCAGAGAGAGTGAGTTTTTCAAGCCTTGCCTTGCCCTTGCCCAAGCCTTCTTGACTTTCCCAAACCAAAAGAAGAGAAAGATTGACACAAGAACCCAAACACTAGTTTAATGTACACCATATTTTACAACAGCCTGCAAAGAAAATTTCGCTTCAGAGGAGTAGTAGTACTTAAGACTCTAGAGTAATTTTGATATCACTGCGGCAGCAGATTTTTAAAATGTAAGCCAGGGGAAGAAAACTAACTTGCTTAGTTTTGAAGAACTTCGCAAGCCCTTCTTGCTTGTGAAAGCGACTCAGAGAGCTTTGCTGCGGCTCTTGGTTGCTTCTCTCCCCACCAAGAAGACTGTCTTCTTCGATTCCACTAATAATAACTACCTCTATTCTGTATTTATACAACAGCGAAAACGATCGATCTGCGACTTAAGAAGAGCGTTTCTTCTTTCGTTCCTTTTGTAGTACTCTAACGACGCTCTTGCCACACCGCACAAATCAGCCTCGCGACTTCTACTTTGGTCGTGACTCGTGATCCCCTTCCCTCCTCCCCCGCGCGAAGTTCTTTTTTACAAAACAGCATCAAATTCTCGGCTGATTCATGTCCAGAAACGCGCTTTGCGTGATTACTACCTGGGTGGCTTGCTTCTCTTCCAAAAGGCACGAATTACTGAGGAAAGCAATCTCCCTGAACAAAAACAACTACTACTACTCCGTTCTGTGAAGAACTTGGCTGTGTAAACGGGAATATACATGGAGAAGATCGATGGCATCAAAGCTTGAAGAAAGTCGTACTCTCCTCGCTCGAATCGCCTTTCTCTGTTCGTCGTTCTTGCTGCTGCAATTCTCTCTCCCTAATGTTGCAAGATTGACGTTGCGGAGTTTTTCGGCAGATGAAAGGGAGGACTAGATGGCAGATTCAATGCCGGATTGAGTATCCGTCGTGTCTCCCACACCAGCGGAGGAGGAGAAGGAGGAGGAGAGTGACTGGCACTGCGTGTGCTGGTGCCGAGAGGAGAGGGAGAGACAGGCCTGGGCGTCGACGTCGCACTTGTGAATAGATCCTCCGCTTGAGAAGAAGAAGCAGCAGCGAGATGGCTTGTCACAAACCTATCCGTTGGAGGATCCAGCGACTCTCTCACATCCTCCGCAAGAAACCGATCTTCAACGCGCAGCCGTAGCACGCAGCTGTGGAGGACAGGGGATTCGCTTTCCGGAATTTTTAGTACAGAGACTCCCTTGTTCATCTTCCTTGACGCTACTCGACTGCTGCTGTTAGGACGAGCTGCTCCAGAGGCTGAAGACGTCGTAGGAAGAAGAAGAAAACTCGGGACTCCCGACCCCCCGTCGCCTTGCGTGACCGTCTGCTGAGGTTGTTGTTCTCCTGACGCCATGGCTTGTAGATGAAAGACAGAAGCGTGACTGGCCCCCAAAACAAAAACAGAAATACAGTGATCTCTCTGCCACTATGCTTTTGCAATTCCAAACTGACAGTAGAAATTCTGTGAGTGAGTGAGATCTCCTCTGGAAAACAAGAGACAAATGAACTCTACTTTCGCACTCCAAACTATAGCCTACAATTCATTAATTCTCAAACGATCTGTCGCTACGAACATGATGGCAATCTCCAATTCCCAACAAAGAAACCGCCGTTCATCTCTAGTTCGTGCACAAACAGGGAAAAAATAAAATACAAACCACGCTGTAGGACAAAACGAAAAAAAAAGAAAAAAGAAAACTGCACAGAAGAGAAATCCAGATTCAAACGATACTTAATTACTCCCCGGTGAACGCAACCACTTCGTTTTTTGGCGTTTCCTGATAGATAGCAGCAACAATGAACAAACCCCGCATGCGAGAAGAGAAGGAAAAACAAAAACAAAACAAAAACTGCACAGAAGAGAAATCCAGATTCAAACGATACTTAATGACTCCCGAGCGACCGCAACGACTTCGTTTCTTGGCGCTTCTTGACAGGCTAGCAGCAACGACGAACAAATCCCGGTTGAGAGAAGAAACAACGCCTGAATGAAAGAAAAAGGCCACAGGTGTGCCGGCGGGAAGGAAGTTGGGGGAGAATTGGGCAGACACGGCAAGCAAGCAAGAGAAAGAAAGATAGACGATGGTGCAGCAGCAGCAGCGGAAAGAAAAAGAAAGCTGCTGGTGTATGGGATTCTTTTGAAGTTTCAACGGCATGAGGAAAAGACAGGAAATTAAGAACACAAACAAAAGCATAGCCGACAACTACTTAGGACGACCGGCATTACCCTAGTTAGGGTTTTTTTTTCCTTTTTTTCGCCAAATTCCTCAAGTAAGTGCACTGGCGACAATCCCCAGCATTAATTAGCATTAACTGGCGGCTGTAGGAACTCACTGTCTAAATCTGGCGACTTCTAAAATTTCCTCAAATATGTCAAAATATGCAGACTTTTTGTGGAATTCGCACTGACCTTTCAAAAATTCGCCCAGAAAAAAACACTGGCCATGGCCGTAGAACCTTTTCAGGTTGAGCAGTAATTAAGTTATTTTTAGAATGTGAATTTTTAAGGAAATTACAATGGAGGGAAAAATACAAAATTTGGTGGAAACCTAGGTTCTTTCCCCTAAATTGCTGAAATTCCAGAAATTATTATTTAAACTTCTGAAGTGGATTTTAAAAAATAAAATAATTATTTGGCACCTGAGTGCTGAACCTGAAAAGTTACAGCGGTACCTACATAACGCAGTAATGAAGCTGGAACCTGCAGGTGGGGGAGCTCTCAAGTACATAGAGGAAATGATTTATTGGGTGGAATGTTTTTGCCATTTTGCCAAAAATATTTTCGATAAAAAATCTGTTACAAATTCGGTGCTATGGTGAAAAATCGCCAAATTTGCTTATCATGAAAGGGTGCTAAAGATTTTATACTTTTTTTATTTCGAATATCAACATATTTGGCTAAATATAATTATGGACTATCACCACTTGAGCAGCATCACCAAAAAAAAAAATTAAGAAAAAGAAATTGTTTAGAGGAAGTGCTGTTTTTTGGTGACAAAATTTCACACTTGGCGATTTTTATTTTTCAGAAAATGAAAATAACGCATGAAAATTTTGTGATTTTGAGGGATTTGTTTTCACCATTTAGCCACATCTAGACCAAGGCACTTCCTGGTTCATAGTGGCCATTTTGCAAAAAAGCTATAGGCCATGCCACCAGGATAGTCGCCATTTAATGCTAATGCTGGGATCCTCACCAGTGGACCTACTTGAGGAATTTCAAAAACATTAACCTTGTTGAGAGGTACTTTCTTTTAGGGTTTTTTTTGTTTGTAGCTAAAGTGGCCATCATCCACAGAACTTGTAGTGTGTTTTTTTGGGTGCGAAATTTTGTCAAGATGTGAAAAATATAAATAAATAAATAAATAATTTAAGAAAATTGGGGTTCTTTGGGCCAAATGTCAGGCAAAATAACATTTGGGAAGTTTTTTTGCCGCATTTGCAATATCGTCAAATTTGGTTAAATATGCTTATGGATGATGGCTATTTGAGCAACATCACAAAACTGAAAAAAAAATTCACTGAGAGGAAGATGGGGAAAAAAAAAGTGGCAACCATCCATAAGAAGATGTAGCCAAAATCTGGCAATAAATCAGAACTAAGGTACAAATCTTTAATCGTCTTTCTATATTTTTGGCTATGCACTGAAAACCAGAGATACAAATATGGTGATTTTTGCAATTTAAACAAAACCCTAACTTCTGGTGACTGAAAACCTCTAAAACCACTTCATTTTCAATTTTCAAATTTTAAATTTCTCTTTTTGGTGAATGTATTTTCTGTCAATAAAAAGAAGACTGGTGCTGCTTAGTATATTCTGACTGGGGGTAGGCTTGTGAGCTTTTTGGCAATCATCCCACACACGTCCCCTACAGAACAAGCAATGCTCCAATCACTTCTCCAGTCCTGTAGACATGATTACAAGTCATTGATGATTAGGTCATTGTGAGTTTCGATTCCGGTTTTTTTGGGGGCACTTGCAAAAAAACCTAAGTTTTGGGTGGTCTGGGTCTCTGGAGAGGGGGCCGTTCAAAACCTCTGAGATTGTCCTAAGTGTATGTTTCTACAAACAGAAATGTTCAAAGGAATTCTACAGAGGGGCAAGAACTCAACAACTATCTTTCAGGATCTCTTGAAATGAACGAGATCTTCCATGGTGGAAGAACACATCTTCTGAAAATAAGGCTGGGTTTTTAAACTGGAGAAGGGTAGGCCTGTTGGCTCTACCCTTCTTCTATACACAAAATGCATGTGAGCATTTAGTTTTCCAAAATACCCCCACATTGTTTTGTTCCTATGACACACCTAATGGGTACTTCACTTGCAGAACTCCCCACTCCGAGGGTTTTATTATCAAGTGTAAAAATCAACCCATGGCCAAAGTATGGCCAAAGTCACCAGCACACCATCCTTGCAAAGCCTGCTATGATTGGGTTTTGGGTTGAACCCTGACTGAATTGTGAGATGCTCTCATTGGCTCAATGATTCCGTAACTCTTCACTGATAACATTTTTCATAATTGCTCTTTGTTCAACCTTTTTCATCCACACAAAGAGCAACTATGAAATGTTATGAAATTGAGATATCAATTATGAGGGTGGATTGTTATGTCCGGTAATTGGTGAGAGGCTGCTGTTTATTGCAAATAGTGGACACATGTGTACCCTCGCTATTTTTGGAGAAGGCCTTTTTTACTCAATAAAGCACTTGGCCACAAGAGTTACCAGACTGGAACCCATTCTTGACTCCACCTCATATGAGCCCTTATTCTGGTTTAAGTCAAGAATGGGTTCCAGTCTGATCACTCTTGTGGACTCACCCCCACACGTAAACCCCCATTATGTTTTTCTCCATGTGACATACAGACATTGGAGATATCCACAAGTAATGAAAACAAAGTACCACTACCCCCATTTGGTCATAAAGGGAGTGAGATTTCTGAAAAATAGTGAAAAAGTACGTTACGTTAGGCTTCTACAGGGAATAAAATTCAGATTAGCACCAAAGTTTGTGAAATTTGAATTTTATTTTTTTCATGATTGCCTTCAATCAATCATTGTTGTGTGTACTGCACCTCGAAATAAATATTTTCGAACCTCGTGCATTTAGTGATGAGTTCCAGCATATATAATACCCATATTTAATAAAATTTCATTACTTTGCAAATGACTGCGTTTAAAGGTTGAAAGAAAGGTTGAGAGATGAAAGAAGGGCCCAAAAGGGGGGGTCAGTTTACAAATATCTCAATTCTTCCCAAATATTTTACACGGTCAAATAGAGAATCTCTGCAAAGGTAACCAACAGTTGGAACAAAAAAGTGGTCTGCACTCACATGGGCGAGAGAAATTTCAAACGGTGATTTCTTTCTTTTGCTTTTTTGAAAATATTTTATACTCACCAATGTAGGGTGTAATTGCATGTTGGGCTCAAAATATAAGATAGCTAGAGGTGCCTCCGTTTTCAAATCCCTGCAAGTGTATCATAAAGTTTGAGGAGTAGGCTATTCCCAAAGGATTGGCCGGAGGACTTTGAGAATGTTCCTCACCCTTTGGCTTGACACATGGAAAAGCACAAGGCAAAGGTTATCATGAACTTAAAGAGATGTAAATCACAAGGCATAAGAGAGGGGACAGTTCTCAGACCTCCTTAAGATTGGGAGGTATGTTATGTTTACTCAAACATATCAGTGTAGGGTGACTCTTGAGAAGAGCGGTCACCTGAGTTGGAGTCAAGGGGTGCTTTACTTTGACAACTCCCTCACTTCAAGGATGTCATGGAGTGTAGAAACGACAAATTATTTATTATCATTATTATTTTTTGTGTTGCCCAGTAGGTCTCACGGAAAAAATGAGAAAAATGATGGTGGGCATTTGGTTTTCTGAAGTGGTCGCCTCTTACACTCAACGCATAATCTGTGAGGGATATTCATAAATATAAGGTGCCATCCAAATCTACTAGGACTATTTTTACAAGTGCTTCAACAAGGGTATTATGCCCTGAATTCAAATACTGTGTAGTCAATTGCAAGCATGGCCACAAACAAGTCAGATATTGCAGACATTCAACTAGGTAGCAATTTGTGCTACATCACTTACTTAAGTTGCTTTTTAAAAGCTGTATAGTACACTTGACCTCCATCTTCAAATCAAAGGTTAATTTACAGTCCTTGTTATTTCTTGTTATGCCACCAGTTAAATGTCAAAATTTGGACTCTGAGGAAGTGATTTAATTGGTGGGAAATTTTCATCATTATGAAAAAAATTTAAAAGAGATATTCTGTCACAAGTTCCCTTGACCTGGAAAAAAATTTACCCAAAAAAAACCATTAAAAGAATTGCCACAATTGCCTACAATATGCAAGGGTGCTTAAAATTTTCTACTCATATTTTGAATATTTCCAAATTTGGCAACATATACTTATGCATGATTGTCATTTGAGCAACATCACAAAATTGAAGGAAAAAAAAAACATGCTGCTCAGAGGCAGCTTTTGTTGTTTTACCCTCATAGATGTCAAATTTGGAGTCAAGTCTTAGTTTTGTTATCAATTGGATAAATGTCAAATTTGGAGTCAAGTCTTAGTTTTGTTATCAATTGGATAAATGTCAAATCTAAACTTAGAGGCCTTGGTTTAGTCTTGGAGTAGCTCCATTCATACCTTTTATTTGGGCCTCCACTAATATGTATCTCATTTAACGTTGAGATGTTTATTTCACTATTTATATGGTCTAACATAGAGATGTTTATTAGGGAGAATTGAGCATTATACCCGATCTCTCCCTAATAAACATGAAAAATGAGATGACATATAATGTGAGAGACTATTCAAATACAATCACTTAAGGCAATCATTATAGACTCACTTGAGTCAATCATTCACCATGGCAGTCACCAGTAGGTTACTTTGGGGGCAGGTCTTCAGTTTTGGTCTCAACTCTAGGGTTTTTTTTTTCTTTCCTCACTTTTCATGAGTCCAAAGTTTGAAGACAAGACTCACTTTGCGAAGGAGGTCCATAAGTTAGTGGACTAGGGTTTAGGCGGGGGAGGTGGGGAGGGGAGAATTCAAACCAAAAAAAGAAAGGGAAAAAAGGAAAAAAAGTAAGGAAAGGTGAACTGCGCTGGCGCATCCATTGCACTTGCTTTGCATGTTTTCTTTCTCATGGGAGAAAGGGAAAGGTGGGGTGGGGGTAGGTGGAAGAGGACGATTTCATAATAATAAATGGAAACTTTTTTAATTAAAAGAAAACAAGCATGGCATAAAATTTCTAACGTATCTAGAAGGCACATTATGAAGAGGATTTTTTTCCTTTGCAAAAATGCGAAAAAGGGTCAGCCATTTCTTTTTGTTTTTAAATGCCTTGCCCTCTTCTTTTTTTTCTTGTGATACCTAACCTCCGCTTGAAGTATCAATGGGGAAAAAGTGAAAGAAAAAAAGAAAAATTTGGCCAGTGGTTTACCTCAGATAATGCCCCCACTCTTGGGATGTTACCATACTCTTTTTTCTAATTTACTCTTTTAAAAAAAAACAGAAACACGCTTTTGTCTCTTGGAAACACCTGAAGAAAGAGAAGTAGATAAATTCTGTTTCCACGTGCTGCTTCTTGATTGGGCATGCTGTGCACCCAAAAGGCCAATGCGATGGTCGGGAAAAGGATAGCAAATTGGCCCACACACCCACTCCCACAAAAAGTGTTGACTAGATGATGCCACCAGTCAATAACCACGAATCGAATTCCTCCACGTCGACTTTGAGATACTGCTGCCTTTACACGGATAGGATTGGCCCACACGACGAAAGGGCAAAAAAACATACACTGTCGTCATACATTAGCCAATGGCGAGCTTCCTGCTGGATTTCTTGCCAGATTTGGCAATTGCTTGTTATACTTTAAATGGATTAAATTGTTTTAATAGTATTATTATTTCAATTTTAAGTGGGGGTTCGATAACTGACCGCCCAATAATAATATTTTTTGAGGATTTAATTTCAACACATGGATCTTTTTTTTAATTTGAAGATTTTGAAAAATGTAAGGAATAATATAATTACATTAATAAGAGAGAACTTCGTGTTATATGTGTGTGTAAGTTGTCTATTTTGTCAGGCACATGTCACTATCAGGCTTAGGTTCAAATCGCTTTGGACTTGCATTGAAGCATTTGATTTTACTAATTTTTGTAGATTTTTCATTCTATGTAATATGGGCTGAATTTGTTTTCAAATCTGAAAATCAATTTTAAATAGTTTATTTAATGCAGAAGTCATTCATGTACTAGCACCTATTATGACCAGTGTTTTTCTTGGCGGGGGCATAAATCTTGTCGATTTATTAACAAAATATTGGGGAACTTTTTTTTTCCTAGTGTAAATTTGTCTAATTTTTCTAAATTTGTAGGGGAAAAATTCGCCAATTTTTTTATAAAACGTTGGGGAGTAGAAAAAAAGAAAAGAAAAGAAAAACCTGATTAGGGTTAGAACTTCAACTTCGTACTAGTATTCAAGTTAGTAGTAGAATTATTATTATTTAATTTTTTTCCTATTAGGTTGCGAGAATTGTTATTAATTAGGATTTAGGGTCCACAATGTTATCCTTATTGTGGACCTGACTTTGGTCCTCATTTACCCATCCTCCCTTTTCAATTGTCCATAAAGTTAATCAAAGTGAGGATCACTCTTCAAAATTAAGGATGAACTCTTTCAAATGATCACCATAATTCAAAAAATAATAATTAAACTATGGTCTCCTTAGATTTTCATTACATCGATTAGGAGACTACATAGGTAGAGGGTTAATTAAGTTAGGGCCTACCTTCCTCCCTACCTACTTATTGGCTACCTACCTACTCATGCTCTATTTACTTATTTACTTACCTATAGGTACCTATTTAACCATGGGGTACCTATTTACTTGTTCACCCATGGGCTAGCTATTTATACCTACCTACCCATGGGGTATTTATCTATCTACTACCTATTTACTTACCCATTTACCTATGTAGAATAGGGATGATGAAAAACTTTGTTAGATGTGTTATGTTAGTTGCATAGTTAAATCATAATGAAATTATTCCTAATTTAAATTATTGTAACTAAATGTGTGTTAGCTTAAAACCATTTCAAATGTGAATAGGGTTCAAATTATTTTATGTTTGTGCTATAATCTTTTAATGTGTGATTTCAAATGAATTTCTAGAGCACACCATTGTGTATGTTTGTATTTTTTTTGTTTATTAAATTTTTGGTGCAAATGTTTTGTGTTGTTACATGAATCATGTGTGTTTGGGTGTTGTTTTGGGCTTGGTTTCTTGTTTGTTGTAGGTGAGTAACATTTTGAATCACCAAAAGGCATTTTGTTTTGTTTTTGTACAATAATATTTTTTGTGTTTGTGAAGTATTATTCAATGCTTCATGTGGCATGGTTGTTGTTTTGAGCTTTTTTGTAATTAGGAGTTACAACTAGGGTGCTTCTTGGTGTGCATTTTAAACTTAAAAAACTCTTTTGATGATTTTGATGCTTTTGAAATAGTTTTTGGTTTAGAATTCCTTGATGAATTGAACCTTAATGAAGTCACGTGTACCTTGGAATTTGAAAGCAAACAAAAAAACAAGGTGGGGCCTTATTGTGAAGGCCCCTTTTATGGGTCTATGTGCTTGTGGTTGGTAGGGTCACATTCAAAGGAATGTGCAAAGAGAAGAAAAAAATAAAAAGTTCAACCATGAGAAACAAAAGCACAAGTTCGAGCTCGTACATTACAAACTTGGTAATCGAGGTAGTGGGAAGCACCTTGGTGCTATTGTTGGGAATTTTTTAGGCTTTAGCATACTTTAAACTTTCGTAGGCAAAAGGTTAGAGTAGGGAGCATCTTTTTCTTTGTTGCATTGTTGTTTTCATCTCAAAATATAACAATAGGAATGTTATTAACAACAACAATCGCACCACTAAGCCTCGCCACCATCATTGTCTACCTCTAGGAAGCTTCAAACTCTAGAGGTTTTTGATGTCCCTATTATTGTCTTCATCTTCAATTATTTCATGCAACGCAACTAACAATAATTTTTAAACATTCACAACTACAACAAGGCCAAGGAGGTAAGCAGTGCAAAATCAACAAGGGCTAATTGTTACAATGCAAAACAACTACAACATTTGCAAGCAAGTCCAAGGAGATAGGAGGTGCAAAGGCAATAGGGGGCAATGGTTACAATGAATTCAAAGTTTGTGTTGCCATCGTCATGAACCTTTGAGCTTGTGCCAAACTTGGGAGGTTCAACATTCGATGGCAAGTTTGCAAAGGTTAGGTTTAGGATAAAAAGGTATGAGGGGTCCAATCTAAACCTTTTTTTTTGTTTTTCTTTTAATTTTTGAATTTGCCACATGTTTTTATTTATTTATAGATTTTCTTGAATTTTATTTTTTACCTTTTGTTTTTGTTTTTGTTTTTTATTCATTCAAGTGAAGGATTGTTCATCCATAATCTAGATGTAATTTTTTCATCCATCCCATTTTCATCCTATTTAATTATGAGTGAGGGTTAGTGAACGCATAAATGTGTTTAAAAACTAGACACATTGAACCCTATGACTAAACAATTATTTTTTTATAATTGATTCAAATTCCAACTTCAAATTGATTGGTCATTCATACAAGACTTGTGTACATAATTAGAATTCAATGTGCCCCCAATAGTTAAGCCCAATCTATGTTTTTGTTTTTACAAAAACAATTTTGGAAGTTAGTGAGAAATGGATAAGTTGTAATTTAATTTTTGGCATTATTGTAAACATTCCTAAATTTGATCAAGAAAATGTTGCATTGATTGTTGTGGTGGTGAAATTCAATTGATGCATGGCTAATAAACCAAATTTATTGTGTTCACAATGAGTTCAAGTTTTGTTAGCCTTGTGAACATTTTGGTGGATGTATGTGTATTTAAAAATCAAATACATGGCTATAACCATACATGTTTAACATCATTTTCAAGGCTAAGGTTTGGCACATTGAATGTAAGGTTGAGGAGTAAGGAGTGAAATCCTAGTCAAAGGAGCTAAGGGCACCAAGGTACAAATCCTTTTCCACAGATTGCACATGACACATGTCATTTATGCGTTGGTTTATAACTTAAAATTGTCTATTTTGGATACCCCATTTAACACTGCATTTTAAATATAAATACATTCTGGCTACAAATTGATTTTATATCATGTATATTATGCATTCATGCCCTCTATCACATACATATGAACAACTTTTGTTAAACCCACAATTTCAAAATCCATAATTTTCAAGGTCAAAAGCATTTTCGAACCAAATGTGTTCAAATTGGTTATAAAAAAAAATTTCATCAGTTCAAATCCTTTTTCCTTTCTAATCATTAATGTTAAAATACTTTTCAATTTTTTAAAAAATGGTGCACATTTGGTAGAAAAATAAGATGTTTGAAAAAAAACAAGGACCTTCGATTCTCAAGGTTTGAGTGTTTTGAACATGCAAAAATATTTTTGATTTGTATCAAGCTTTGAGCATGCAAAATTTGCAATTAATGAAAAATATTCCAAAAAAAATTTATGACAATCCAAACTATTATGTTTTCCTTGTGATCTTGCAAACATATAAAAATGTAGTTTTAAAAAGTGTCCACTCACATGGGTGGTTCCTTTGACTGTGATTTTACTCTAAGGTATATTTGGCATGCCCTTAACAAACTTAATTGGCAACAAAACCATATGGTTGTTTCGTATCTACCATCAATAATATGTAAATTTTGTTTATAAGCTTGAAATAACCTTTAAAAAATATAAAAACCTTTCTTCCCACCAATACTTCATAAGATGTAGCATGTGTAACCATTGCTTGGTTCCACACTATAATATAATTTTTTGGTCTACTGGGATTAATTTGGATTATAATACTTTGTTTGGTTAACCCTTGAACATGGTTGGATAAGGTTAGGATTAAGGCTATGACTTGATTTATATTAATGCAATCATTTTTCCAAGGTCTCCCCGCTACACCACACTTCCAACATTTTTTCCTTCCTTTCTTTTCAACAAAATATGATGGAAAAGCACTACCTCCTTCCAATTTGGACCCCTTCTTTAGCTTCCCATTTTCATTATTGATTAATTCCTCCTTTTTAGATTATCTTTAGGTTGATAACACAACATTAATACTAGTAAATACAAATATCTCCATTTCCATCTATCCATTTTTAATTTGGATGTGATGTACCATTTGGGGTGGTTTTATGTCACATTGATCAATTTATGTGGATAGTGATATTTATAGGTGTCAACATCATAGGGCACAACAATTTACATGGGGATTATATAAATCCTACCTTGGGGCTTATTTAAAGGCTACCTAAGGGCTATCAAGGGGCATACTTAGGTTAAAGGATACACATGGGCTATTTAGGAAACACATAAGGCCTACTTAAAGGGTTATAAAAATATTTCCTAAGTTTGGGGATACTTAAAAGTTGTTTGAGGGGATTATTTAAATAACCTAAAAGGTTATTTAAATAGTATTTAAAGATCACCTAGGGGCCTAACTAAGATATAGGCTATCAAAAACCTACATAAAAGGTTACATAAGGCTATTTAAGGTGTTACATAGAGGCTATGAATCAATCCTAAATAACCCCTACATAACCCCTTATGTAATCTTTTTTTGCATTATGAATCAACTTTAAACAACCCCTTAAATGACCTTTAAATATGGCATAACTCAAAAAATCCTTAATTAGCCCCACAAGTAGGTTATATGTAGTCCTTTGAATATCCCATAACCTAGGTAGTGTCACGGGCATGAAAATAATAAAGTCTAAAATATTTTCTTACACAAGACAAAAACAAAGGTAAGCTTAATTCCAAATCTAAATTGCAAAACAAGAAAAACAAGAATAATCACATGACGTGTGTAAAATAAGAATCCAACAAGATTTTATTGCAAGCACGAAACAAAAACATGCTATGACAAAAAAAAAACCCAAATTTGATGTTGAACAAACTAAAGGTAATGGGGAATTTTTCCTTTATTTATACCCATTGGGCATTTAGTTCAAGAAAGTTTCTTAAAAAACTTCCAACTTACATGTGGTCTATATTCACCCATGTGTGCCCATGCGTACCCATGTGTGAATTATGAGTGAACTAAAACTCAACTAAATGTGGATTAAGATTTAACTAAAAATGAATTGAAAGTTAAATACGAATTAATTGGAAATGAACTAAAAATGAATTAAAAGTTAACTAGAAGTGAATTAAAATTTAATTACAAGTGAACTAGGACTTAACTATAAATGAACTTAGAGTTAACTAAAAGTAAATTGAAAATGAACTAAAACTTAATTATAAATTAAAGGTAAATTGAAACTAAACTAAAAATTAAGTACAAGTTCATTACAAGTCATGGATGAACATTCAATGAATGAATTTCATAGTGTTAATGAACTCCATTGGCATCTATGACAAATAGCCCCTTAGGTCTCTCATTGGGTAGCCCTTTAAGTAGGTTTATGTAATCCTTTAAATAGTCTTTAATTAAGTATCCCATAATTTAAGTAGACCCTAGGTAAGCCATTATGTATCCCCTTATGTAAGTTTTTGATAACCTTTAGGTAGCCCCATGGGTAGTTTCTATGTACCTTTTAAATAACCTTTAGGTATCATGTACCCTAAATAGGTTTTTAGGTGGTTTTCCAAATTTTCTATGTAAGCCATATGTAACCTTTTAAATATTTTTTAATATCACAAAACTTAAATAGACCTTAAGTGTTTATCTAAATAATCCCCAAGTAAGGCATAGGTAGCTTTTTAAATAGTCCCTAAATATCTTTTAATTTAAAAAATCGTTAACTAACCCTTTAGGTAAGTTTTGTATATTCTTTAAATCCCTTTAGATATTCCATAACATAAATAGGTCATTGGATAGAAAAATAAAAACAAGGAAAACATAGGAAATAGGAGGAAATTCAAATCATCCTAGGTTGGGCAAATTTCCTCCTGCATTATTTTCCTTTGGTAGAGTTTCATCTTACATTTAGAATGTCATCTTCAAATTCAAGGAAACCAAGGTTCTACTCCTAGGTTTTATTGTCTTTGTGGATAACTTGAATAGAAAAATTCATAAAGTGACTTTGTTTTTGGGCCTTCCTTTCACCCCTTACCTCTTATTTTAACTCAAACCTTGTTATCTACAAAGTGAACAATTTTTGTTAAATTAAGGTTAAAACTTAGCATCACAATGTTTAATGCATGATATTTGAAATAATTATGATAGTAGGAAACAAAATAACATTGAAAGCACTTAAGAAAAAAAAGAAAGATGAACTATAACTTTAATTATAGTTAATTTTGTGATAATATGAATTTCACTCCTTGTTTGTATCCAATGCATTTTTTCATTGTTTCTTTTAATTTCATTCCTTTGAAGACCAAATTCAAGGTACTAATTTTATATTTATTTTGTTTTATGGATATCTCTAATATATGATGAATATTCATTGAAACTAGGTCAATATTTGTGAATTAACGTCAATCATATTGTTTGATTGGCCATTTGAAGATAATTGTATTATTGTGCATATTTACAAGTCCAAACTCCAAACTCTTTTTCTCAATATTCAAAATTTGAATATCATGCAAATTATAATTTGTAGGTCATTATGTTGAAAAAACATGCCCAACGGCACCCTGATTTAAACCTATATAAATATTTAACAAGTCCAATGTTAGAACATGCTCGATGATAATAGTAGGTTGATTTTTATAATACTTTTTTGATGAAGATTTTAAAAAAAGTCATGAATATTCTTTGGGTTGATAAAAATGCACATGTTTGTTTGTTATACCTTGCAAATGCACACGTTCCTAAAATTGATTGTTTCATATTGGCCAACTACAATGACTGACTTAGGTGGCAAGATTTAAATAACTTTCATTTCATATAGTTCACCTTTTCAAGTTCACAAGTAGGGATATGGGAGAAACTAAACAATGCACACTAGACTTGTTAAATATTGATAAAAAGCTGCAACTAAGCATGTTTTTCATTCTTCCTCCTTCCTCATCCATAACTTAAAAAAATGGACTAAATAAAATGATAGATTATTTCAATATGACCACTTGGACCAATCATTATGGTTGATACAAAAATATCATTTCTTTTCTTTTCACTCGCATTATTGTAAAGTACTCCTCACATGACCATATTTTGCAACGCAAAGAAATTCCACACTATTTTATTATAATATTTGATCCCAAAATATTTTTGAAAGGTCATTTTACTTTTGTGGTTGGGGGCATGTTCTTAAGGACAAGATCATACAAGGATCTCCAATAAGGGGTTGTAAATGTCTTCTTATAATAACATATCTTGTTGGGAAGGAATGGTAGATCGGGACTTGCCCCAATTGTCACCTATAACCGCAAATAAGTTGTAGGCATTGAAAATTATCAAGCTAAGCATTGCAAATTGATGGAACATATAGGCTTTTGAAGAAGTTTCGACAAATCTTATTATTGATGTTTGACTATGTTTCTATGTGTCTCATGTGAGTTTTATCAAGCGTGGCTAGATGGCAACACAAGAATTTGATGTTGGAATAGTGGCAAGGAAAACAAGAAAAGGAAAAAAAATTGTAGTAAAGGAGGAAAAACATGTGTGTCAATCAATTTTTCACATGTTGCAAGATCCGATCAAGGGGAATGGTTGGAATAATCAAATGTTTTAGGAGTGGATTGCAATGCATTACAACAGCAATTGCCTTAGTTGTAACATAGAGTCTCTAACTAGGAGCTTGGAGACCAAGTCGGGTTTCATCAAGCATGATGTGACCAAATTTTGTGGGAACAATTAAACTATAATTGCGTTTAATGAAAATGACACTTCTAGTAAGGATACATTGCAAAAAGCTCTAGAGCTTTTCAACTTGAAACACCTAAAACAAACACCTTTGTTTTCAAACATTGTTGATTGATTTTCAAGGCTATGCCTAGATGGTCATAAACTAGAAAAAAAGTAAGAGGGTGACACCCATGAAGAAGAAAATATCTATTGATGTTGGGATAATTGAAAGCCTAAATGAATTTATAAAGGTTGAAGAAATAGGCATAGAATATGTAGATAATTATAATGAACGTAAGGTTTTGAAGAGGTCACAAGGGTTACATGCAACCAAGGATGAACACAAGAATCGTGCAATGAGGGAATGTGCTTTCAAAGCATAAGCAAAATCAACCATAGACATGGTAGTTGTCATAATAAAAAAAACGTGATCATGGAAAACCAAAGCATGCTTGTTTTTTTACAATTTTTGAGAGTAAGTGGCAAATTTTAACTCAAAAATATTTGAATTTTTTTTGATGTTCATCAACAGTTGCAATAAAGGTGGTTTTGGCACTTGCATCCATGGTTCCATACGTGACACCTTCAACATTTGCAACATCAATGTCAACTCCATGTGTGACAACACCTTTACATGTAATGACCACCCTCCCCCCCCCCAATTCATTTGTAATTGTTACAATTCACACAAACAATTCACTAGATGGAAATTCCACATTTAAAAAAAAACTCCTATATTGCCATTTTGAACATTAATGAATAAAAATTCACAACATAGATGTGAAAAATTGGTAGAAATGTGGGAATTTTATTGCACAAAATGTAATTTCATTGGAGATGTTTTTCAATCAAATTGGTGTAGGCCCTTCATGGCCCACAAGTGTTCTACCAAGTTTAATCTTAGGTTAAAATGTGTTTGAAAATTTTCTAACTCATCAATGCATGCCATGTAAGTTTGGAAAGTAAGTCCATGCCACAATTGTCTTACATTTGTTGATTAAATAGTGATTCAAGGTTGTGATCCTTTTCATCCTTAATTATCATGTTGTGAATAATCACACAAACAATCATGATGTCATAGATTGTATCCATTTGCTATAATCTAGAGAAGTTTTGAATGATGCCAAATCAAACTTACAAGACATTAAAACACAACTCCACATCCTTCCTTGCTACTTCTTGCATCTTTGCAAAATGTTGCATCTTGAGGTTGGTGTATGGTCTACACAAAGCAAGACCATTGTGGGTAGATGCCATCTACTAAAACATAGTATCATGAGTAGGTTGTTTTGTTGATTACAAAATTGAAATCATTTGCTACCCTGTTCAACAAATTCCGAATGATGGTGATTGATCCAAAACATTGATGTCATTGTTGCCCCCATGAAGCCCCCAAAATCTAAATGGTTGGTTTGCAATTGGTTCTACAATTATGGACATGTCCCCATCCTTATTCTGGAATTGGCTTTGCTAGCCAACATGGCAATTCTTCCATTTGAAATACATATAATCTAAGCTAACACACATTCTAGGAAATCCTCTCTTGGCATTGATTTGGAGTTGTTCTTATGTGTTTGTTCAGGTTGGTTCTCTCAAGTACACTACCTAGAATATTGCTATCACTACTTGCACAAAACTAGGCATTCCATTGTAGTGCTTTGGTCAAATTTGCAATATTCATCTACAGAATCAGCCCTTGTGCCACATGCAAGTTGTCAAACCCCTGCTATGCATTTTTGGGTTGAAGACAATCCAAGCTTCCCTATACAATCTAGGCATTGCACAAAAGAAAACATCACACATAAACAAAGGGACATAATGTGTAAGAATAGGTTTTGAATCATCCTATACATGTGTTTGAAAAGAACTTCATCAAACATCAATGAAGGTGCGAAGTAAACATAGTAGATTCACTCATGGCCTTGTTGCCAATCTCTAGGCATGTTTTTCAATCGCCAAGGTGCCCACCATGTTGTTGAGGAGCTTTTGCGATGTCAAATGTAAAGCATTCCTATTGCTCCAACAAGAAGTAGCTCTTCACCTTCATCATCATCCAAGTTGTCTTGCAATTGTTGCAGCAATTGTCACCTCCACACATTTGCCATTTCGACAAAGCTTGTCCATATTATGCAATTCCACAAGAAAAATCATGGGTTCATTGTTTTTTTTTGAGTTGACAAATGTTATCATTTCTTCCAAAAAGAAATTGGGATTTTTGGGGTAACTTTTTGTTTTTTCCAACTGAAATTCAACTACCTAGTTTTGCTATTTTGTTGGAAAAAATCTCAAAACTTTTGATATCACAAAATTAAAAAAAAAAAAAAACCTTGATGGGTGAGCAGGTTTTCTTTCTCAATTTTGTGATATAGCCACACGTGCAATCAATCACAAGAAGAATTAGCAAAATTTGGCTATAGGTCAAAGGTGAAAGTTTTAAAAAATTAAGAAATATATATTGTGACTACATGCTCTATTGTATAAATACCTGGAGCAATTTCAGAATTTTTGCTATTGAAATCTGGCGACTTTGGCATAGTTTTCAAAGAAAAATCCTTTGTATGAGTTGCACTGGAACTTTTTTTTTTTTTTTTTTTGGGTTTTTTCCTGGCGAAAATTCGCCCCCAAAAAAAATTCCTGCTGGTGAGGCCTCATGACTCATGAGGATATATGTCATCAATATTACAGTAATTCATAACCGGATAATTCAGATGATGTATCCTCCCTGGGATACCTATCTACCCTTTTTGTATACATGTATGTACATGTATGGTATCATAGATTTATACATGTATACCTATACCTGTACGTAGATGGGGTCCACAATTCTGCTGCCCTGCTCGGTCTCAGAGAGTGCGCTTTTTCCTCATCTTCTTCCGTGGCATTGATGTAAAGCTTTTGCAGCGATTTGATTTCGGTGGAGGAGGAGGGATTGACACAGAAGTGAGCATCCTGTGTGAGTTGTTGAAATCTTTTCCAGGGAAGTGAAGGGTGGGTTTTTGGGGTTGAGAGGGAGGAAGGAACAGAAGGAAGGAAGGAAGGAGAGATGGAGAAGATGTTTGGGCCAGCTTATACAGGGGATCCTGGGGTTCCTCATTCCGATAAGGACGCCTTCAGCTCCATCTTCTGGGGCTCAGTCGCCTTCTCCGCCTATTCCATCGTCTGCCCTTACTACTGGGAGCAGTGCAACAACACGTTCAAGTAATATATAATTCTTCTTTTGTCTGCCTTTCCCCTCCCACCCCCTTCGGTTTGTCGCAGAGATTTGCATGAGGGTGTTCTTTTCTTGGAAGTCCTGTGCAGGGAAATATCTCACCAGCTTCATTCTCCCTCTTCTCCGTTTCTCACATCCGTTTGTTTTCTTCGGCTTGGCTGAGTTTCGGGTAATTGTGTGTGAATGTGTGGTGGGTTTTGTCCTTTCCCCTCCTTCCGCTCCCTTTGTGATGATTTTCTTCTCCGCCTCCATAAGAACGAACTGGATGATGCTTGTGTTCAAAGGTTTCGGGAGGCGTTTTCCTCTGTGTGTTGGGGGGGGGGGGGGGGGGGGGGGGTTGCAACGGAAGGGGTTTAGGCTTTGGGGTTTTTGGCCACATGTTTTGTGTTTCCTGTGGCAAGAGAAAAAAGGACCTCCTTCACTTGCACC
>Ga0116227_10006538_pt1 | contig 23513 bp, 18 predicted proteins | sample S1TSphgellanicum_FD_89693 | JGI IMG/M metagenome (GOLD analysis project Ga0116227, IMG submission 89693) | Host-associated microbial communities from peat moss isolated from Minnesota, USA - S1T2_Fb - Sphagnum magellanicum MG | ecosystem: Host-associated > Plants > Peat moss > Unclassified...
GGTAAATTATAATAGGTGTGGGGGGGGGGGGGGGGGGGGGGGTTTGGAAATGGTTGCCAGGGGGGAGGGTTATGTTGCCTATTGCAAAATAGCATGGAAATAGTATGGAGCATGCACACAGAATGGGCTCCACAAAATGTCATGTCTCAAAGTATTGTTCAAGGCACTTTTTGAGCATTTTTTTGAAAGGTGATGAACATGAACTTTGGATATGTTCAATGAATTGTTGTACCATTTATTGCAAGTCCTTTTGAATCACAACTTGTGTTGGTCAATTATTTGCCCTTTTTTTTCTTTTTTTTTTGGCCCTTCTTCTTTCATAACAAAGGGGGCAAGGTCTTTGTGAATTTATTTTTCTTGTCACATACATTTTGTAATCAAATACTGAATTAGATTCTGAAAACTTTTTTAGACTTTGTTTATTATCAATTTGCTTGTTTAAAAGCAAATAGAGAGAGGTTCCTCAAGTCACCAACTTCCCCAAAACTTTTTCATTATATCAATCTCTTATGCATAATAAGAGTTGAGTTGATTTTGAAATTCCGGAGGCTTATGGAACTATCTAGAATAATGTCAAGGGGAGCGGCTTTCCTTGGTTGGGTCTCTATGGAATCTTCTTTACAAGACACGTAATGTCTCTATCTAGTTCTTAACCAATTTCAGACTTTGGAGCTCGGTGGTCCATTGTATAATGGACGGCTCCCTCATCCTTGTTGATGACCCACGATTCTCTCAATAACCAACCAACATTGGTCGCAACATTGTTGTGTATGTAAATATAAATAGCGGTGATATATATGACAAGCAAAATAATGTAAGTGTTATTACACTATTTACCCCTTATATGCTCAAATTTTTCACACTTTACATTGCCTATCCAATTGTATGCAACAATGTCATGTAAACGCTTTGGGATGTGATGTGTAAGTGTATATATTATATACTCTTAATCTACTTAGTTATATACCTTATTAACAATCCATATTAATTCGTCGTGGATACATTTCAAAGCTTAATGTTTTTCTTCTTTTTTTCAACGGGTTGCTTTGATTGGCCCTTCACAAAATATTCTAACACTTTTAATGCTCCCCTAAATAGAAGCCTTTACTAATAATATAGTAAAAGATAATATTATTCAACTTGTGATTCCTTAACTATTATGACCCAAAGATATTAAGCTTCAAACCCGTGTACTTTTTGGTACATGTCTTTATCTCCATTGGACTCGAACCTCATTCTCAACCCTCGTGACACCCTTCACATTTGGAATCCATCCACGATCCTTGAAAATTATTGGATGGTTGTTGATCCGAGCACTTCTCTTTTTCAACCCATAGGGCTTATAACCTTAAAGCTTCAAGAGAAGTTTGTTGGGCAATTTCTTGACCAACAAGATGGGACTACTATCAAGATCAAATTTAAAGGTGCCTAAATAGGGAATGTAAGGGATGGTATATGCTATGGTGCTTTGTGATTGACATTGCAATCGTAATGGATGGAAGTCATCATCATACACACACAAGGAATGACACCCAAGGATGGGTAAAGACATAGATGGCATTTTAACACTTTCATCAATGGATGGCTAAGTGAAAACAATTCACTCAAAGTTTCATGCACAATAGAACAATTATTTGCACTAGTTTATTATGGCATATGTTAATTCAATGCATTGATTGATGTTGTTAACAAGCATTGTATTCCATTTTTTCCCCTTATCTTGTGAAAGAATTTTTGATCTTTTAGGGGATGGTTGTTATGTGTGTTGTAATTGTACCTAGTTGGTGATTGATCAAAGCGCCATTGAAAGTGGGATTTTCCTACTTGTTCAACATTTTCACATTCAAACATTCTAGTACTTGGGTACAACTTCAATCAAAGTCATTGGGGGGGGGGTTTTCAACTATGATATTATGCCTTCTTTTCTTTCTTTTTTGAATATTTTGATATCCAAATTTTGGAAAAACAAATTCTAGAAAATTAGAGAAATTAGTCAAATTTAAACTAGAAAAAACACCTTTTTTTTTTAAATCTCATTTTTTTGGGTCAATAAAAACAACAAAATTTGTTGAAAAAATCATATCATTGCTTGTATGAGAAGGTGAATAATGGCATATTGGGTTTTGGGCAAACCATTGAACAGGTATACAAGTTGAATTCTGGCTTATGTATATGTTGTTGCCATGTGTGATTCTATTCATATGCTATCAATTGCCCAATCTTGAAATCCTTTTCCAAATGTTGATGCATGTGCATTGTAGTGAACTGGTTCCTGGGTGTTGACTAGTGGCTGAGTTGGCAGAGTTTTATGCATATTAGCTTACTGCCAAGTGTACACATTAGCTCATTTCCACATGTGTGACATGTATGTATGACATGTATGACATGTATTGGTTGGTACTTAAGTGGGATACTTGTGTGCATAATAATGACTTGAGCCTCTTGGACTTGATAGGCATGAAAAGAAAGGGGGAAACAACTCATTTTTTGCATTTGGGGTAGAATGCTCAGTTCTTCAATCCCCACAAGAAGGGCTATTTGGAATCAAAGAATCACGGGGTTCTGGGTATTTGAAACAAGAGAGAATCAAAGAACCATCATTGGTTTTGGTTATTTCAAAAACTTCACAGACTAAAACTGATACTTTGAAGTTTTTGAATCCAACTCAAACTGATGTTCAATTGAGAAATCAAACCATCTGAATCCAAGATGGTTGCAAAGTATTTTAGTTTCACATCATGCCCAAGGTTGTTGTGGCAGAAACCTTAAATCCTGAATCAGGCTATGGATTCTGTCCATCAGTTTTGGTTATTTCAAAAACTTCAAAGACGAAAACTGATACTTTGAAGTTTTTGAATCCAACTCAAACTGATGTTCAATTCAGAAATCAAACCGTCTGAATCCAAGATGGTGTTGCAAAGTATTTTAGTTGCACATCATGCCCAAGGTTGTTGTGGCAGAAACCTTAAATCCAGAATCAGGCTATGGATTCTGTCCTGTGAGATTGCTGAACAAATCAACAACCCCAAGTCAAGTTATTCAACTTATTGTGCATACCACAACAATATCCTTGCATTCACTGAACACATTTCTCCACCTTGTCGCTTGGTTTCCTCTTGATCTTGCTTCACTCTTCTGACCCACCTTGCTTCTGTGGTCACCCCTCACTGGCAGCCATACGGCACCAGAATCAACAAGCCTATTTGCTGCAAATTTGCCATCCTCTCCAATGTGGAACCACACCCAATGCTGTGGCAGCTGCCATCTGATGAATGTCATACTTGCACCCCCAGTGTCTTCACTCATTCTGACAGCCAATTTCTCCATTGTCGATAGAATGACAACCAATTTCTCCAACAATTGTGGGTTCAACATTAAGGTTTTGGAGCTGCAGATTTTGAGGTTTGTAATAGAGGACCAAATTTTTCCTTCATCAGCATAAGTGGAATTTTCTCTACAAGCTTACCATGATGATAATCCAGCTTCTGCAAGAACATGGTCTCCGGATTCTGGCAAATAGAAATACTGTGGATGCCTTAACACCAAGTTTCTCAGTTTGTAAGAAAATGTCAACTCTTGGCTAAAATGTGCAAGTGTGTCAAGGGTCATTCTTTTCTATACAGTAAATCTTAGAAGTTCCCTAAGTCCTCCAGCAACAGCATGTTTTTCAAACTTGATCTCAAGAGAGTCCTTAAAGTCTCAGGGGTCCTCATATGGAGACACAAATGGCACATTTCTAAATCTAGCAAGCATCTTCTGGTGTGTCTTTGAGAGGTTGTAGTACCCCTTTGGTACTACAAACTTTTCCATGGTGGTTGTAATCAGCTCCTCTAGTGTCTTCTCATCCACACAGAGAGAGAAAACAAGATTGTCACTGAGATAGATAGTCCTGGAGTGATGAAATTCCTAAACACTTTTACATTTGAGAGGAAAAGCTGAACTAGGATCATTCAAAAACCCAACAACAAGACAATTCTTGATGTAAATTCTTAGAACAAGAAATCCTGGGATCCAAAATCTTGAACCTTAAAAAGTAGAATGAACTAACTCAGAAAACAAAGTCCATTGTAGCTGACTAAGAAGGACCATGATTTGTAACTTTATAATCTGCACAAGTGGGTACCCAGCAAGCAAGCAATACACACAGTTCATCCCAACTCCAACTGCACAGATCAATTGCAAAGCTCACTGCAAACTAGGAACCCAGAACATGAACCATTTTATTATTGCCAGGTGATGATGCCACCACCATGTCCGATTCTAAAGTCTTGATCTTCTTTAATGAAATCCACAAAGTGAGTTCTTAAACCCTAAACCCTTGTATCTGAAACTCAAATCTTTGATTATCAAAGAGTAAAGTACTTGTATGCCACCATGTCCAATTCAAAAGTCTCGACCTTCTTTCATGAATCCGGATTGAAGCAAGTTCCTATACCCTAAACCCTTGAACCCGAAGCTCAAATCTTTGATTATCAAGCAGCATAGTACCACTCATTCGGACGCATCTAGGATTGTGGGATGATCAGATGAAGAACAAAGTTCAGTTGTTGAGTCCTAATTACCTCAAACAATCATGGCAAACCTTCACTATGCTCTCCATTCCATTGGAAAGCCTTCAATGAGTGAGTAAGGGTGCGGTGCACTAGGTGATTTCATAATGTTTAGACCTACAATACAATGTTGTAGGAGTTATTGAATATTGAACAATTTTGTCAAAGAAAATTCAACAAACTCAAAACTAATCTTCTTAGGAAAATTGAAATGAGCCCTTTCGTACCAATGGAAAGCCCTTTACAAGCGCATTTCTTGGAGTTTGAATTCATAATTTTTAGACCTAAGGTGTGGGATTTAGGAAATAACAAAAACTATTAGTAATTATTGACATTGAAATTATTATTATTTTTGTTGTTGTTGTTGTTATTGTTATTATTTCACAATTGAGCTCTAAAGTTGGTCTCATGCTCACACTTGGAATAGTTACATAGTCATGTTCACACTTGGGCCAATGGCATACATCACACTAGTCAAGGTGATAATTACTCAAAGTTAAAACTCACAATTGACATGGTTATGATTGACATACTAAGATCATCATGACATAAGGCAAATTGCAATGGAGAATATTAACCATGTTCCGAATTCGATTTCTTCTATCCATTTATTCTAAGTTGTATATAAATACATTTTATAAATGAATTTAATTGAAACGCCAAGTGAAAAATGAACAATGGAAAATATCAATGACCAAAAAAAAAAACTCATTCCAAAATTTTCCAATATATTATTAGTAAATTTCTTAGATTCTTCAGGTTGAGTTTTCATTTATGAATTGAATTTCCAAAGACTTCCCTCAAAAGTGTTCCAACTTTTTTTTCGGCTTTTCAATGTTTCCAAAGTTCTCAATCTTGTCCAAATTTAAAACATTGTGCAAAATATTCTTTTGGACATTCTCAAGTAAATTACCCCAAGAGGTCCCCAAAATCATGCGTCTATTTATGTTTCAAAAAATGGTTAGATCCACAAACTTATTGGAAAAGAAATGACTTTTAATCATCCCCAAGTTGAAAGTTCCAATTATTTTGCAACATAATACATTTTTGAGAAAAGAATCAAAGCTTCCAACCATATTTCAAATGCGCTTTAAAAATAAATTTAAAAAAAATGTAATTCCATTTGGAGTTCATAATAAGTGCCCCTTGAAAATATTGAAATTGGATTAAATATTTATATTTCAAAAATATAGAATCATGTGACAAGATATATAAAACATACAAAAATATTGATATGGTGGAAGTATTGTTGGAAGTACATAATAACTTCCCAAAAAAGTCCCAAAAGGGGATTATCAATACTTCCAAAAAAAAAAAATTCAAAAAGTCTTTGATGTTTGAAAAGTTCCCGATCATGTAACAGGCATCCAAATTAATCATGTTTTCCCGCTTAGTAAAAAAACACCAATTAAGAAATCCCCATCTCAGCAAACAATGTTGATCAACAAACCCTAAACCCTCAATCTTAAACCCTAAAACCCTAAACCCCCTATCATTTCATTTGAAATGTTCACACTCTGACTGATCTATGAGATGTTGGGTTTGACAAGTAATTGTTGGTCAAAATAAAGGCTTCGTCCTCCTCCTCCTCCCCAAAACTTCAAGCAAGCTTTCAAATGATAATGTACCAACCCAGTAGACTTGATCTTTCAGTGCAAACTCGGTTATGTTTGATAATTGTACCCGACGAGAGAGGAGAGAGGACAAATGGTAAGAAATGGGGAAGCAAGAATAATTTTCTACTATGAACTGAAGGTTACATACAAATCAACTAGAGGGTACTACTACTACCACTATTTTGTTGTCCCTAGACTTGGAGAATATTTTGGATGAGTCTGTGGGTTGTGAACATATGAATTGGTTCTTCATGTGCTCCAAGAGGATTGCACTACTGTGAAGGTGGGCAGATTAATTGCCCAAAGTGGGGTGTGGTGTACTTTGAAGGTGAATTGCTTTCACCCCCAAAGTCCAAACTTCATCTATTATAGACCTGAAGTGCTGAATTATACTAGAGTACCACCCGGAGATGTATGTAGGGTTTCCAAACTTGATGTACATACCTGGGTCTACTAGTAGTTCACACATTTCACTCAAGGAGTTATGGACCCTCCATTGGACAACTTGTCTATGATGCCTGCAACGGATGAGTATGTCCCCCCGATCAAGCATATGATCCCGATCACAATTATTGCTGAACAAAGTATGACCTGTGCAGCAAAAAATGCCACAAAAATAGAAAAAGGTAAGCGTTTTTGGAGAGAAAATTAGTTGCAGAATCAAGTGAAAAGAACCCATTTCATCATGGGTGAGGAGTGTGTAAAATATTAGGGTTCAGGATTTAAACCCGAGGAACCCTCATAAAAATGGTGAAAATCAACAGAACATTTCCTTTTGAATTCTCCAACTGATATGAGGTATTAGTGCTGTGGGCAATTGAGCACACCTTGAAACACAGAAGAAAACTGAGATTCTGGATGTACCTGGAACAGGGTGGCTTTCTTGTCAAGGATGCTGAGGTAGCATGCACATGGCAGAATCACCGACTGCCACAAGCCACACAACTAAGAGTCAACCTTACAGAATCCTGCAGCTACAAGACTTGACCTATAGCACTACAGAGCTGCTGCAAGGTCTACATTGAACTCACAACTGTTTCACCACAATTCAGATCTGTTGTATTAATGCAATCTGGAACATTGACCCTTTGAAAACATATTGGAGAGCTGCTCAGATTTTGATAATGTAAAATTTGCTCCTGAACATGTGTATATATCCTCAATGAGTTTCAATAACATATGGTTTAGGGTTTAGGGTTTAGGATTCTGGAAAAAACTGATCAAGCACCACTTGCAAAACTTACCACAGTCATGCTAAGGAAGGCACCAATAAAGGCCATCACCAACCCTGTGCAACAGAAAAGATAACCATGGATTAGTTTCCACCAAACACCAAGATGTGGGCACCTAATTAAGCTTGCACCTGAAATGTTTAATGGGTGGCCATTAGCTTTGGCCACAGAGATGGAGAGAGAGGGGAAGGATGCTGGAAAGAACCATTCAAAGAAGAGAAGGGGGTGCAAAGGATTACCAAAAAATGGCACCAAGACTGCAACAGCAATTGTGGAGAGAACCAGGGCTGTCCGTATAACAAGGGACCATGAACGGTACTCTGCAGAGTCAGGTCTCTGTGGCAGCAGTTCCTCTAAGCTATGTGCCACTGGAGTTATTGTCAATGCGTATTTGGTGAAAGGATTGACCACCTACAGGGGACGACCACATTGATTGCACACATTCTTAAGAGAATGATGAATACAAGCTGATGGCAGAGTATGAATGAAATGGAAATGAAAGAATGTGGAAGGGTTATTATGATGTACCGTGGTCCAAACAGCAATTTTGGAGGCTACGAATTGCCCTGGTAGATTGAGGGTGATTTGTGATGCAGTATCCTCCCCAAACATGGTGAAGCCCATAGCTGCCATGCCACCATAGAGCATTGTGCACAGCAAGAAGCTGCAGCAGGAAGGCCCCCCCCAAAAAAAGTTCCAAAAGGCTTGCTGTGGTGCTTATGATGATTTGATGGAAACACCCTTTTCCGGGCATGTCACACAATTTATTTTACACAAAGAAGAGAATTGTTTTACAAGGGACTTGATCATCAGCAGAGGAGGAGGATTGTCAGAATGCTTTGTTTGTTTACACACCTTACTCCCAATACTTTGTCATAATCAGCCCTGTTTTTCAGAGACGTATAGATGTTGGGGAACACGGCATGACCCGAGTAGCAAAATCCATAGAGACCAATGGAAACAGGGATGCCAGACCAATTCAGTAGATAACCCGGATGATGAAATCCAATGCCGTTAACAGTTCCCACCCAGTAGACACAAATGACCACCACAAGGGATGCAATCACACCTCCCGCTGCAGCAGTTACAACAAGCACAACAAACACTATGAGCCACCTGCTGCCATAATGATCACAATTTTTGCTTCTAGATTCTTCCTACAGGAGATCTACAGGATTTTATTTTTTTCATAGAAAGGCATTTGTCAATTCTGGTGCAAAAGAATTGTAGGTCACCAATTGTACTTCTTCCAATGGGCTTAAAGGAGGTGAGAGAGGTGAGAACCTGAGACATAGGACAAGAGGCTGAGATCACGCAGCCAAACTGTGGGCAGCACAAAAATGGCAGTGAGAACAGCAAACAAGGTGTTGGAGCTGATACTGAAGCCTGCGACATCAAGGTGGACCCAAGGGAAGAGTGCCGACAGATTGTCACCTTCAAGGATCAAAAACTCCACACAACAGGCCTGTTGTGGCTCAGATCAAACACCCACCCAAGTAGGTATATTATTCTTCTTGACTGAATAGAAGAACACTCAGCAAGGAAAAAAAAAGACAATCTCTTTTTTAAAAAGCTGTAAACCACACCACCCAAATTCAGGATTACTTACATAAAGCTCTGTATAGAGGATGATCTGCACACACACACACACAGAGGAAATTGCAGATCAGGTCAGTGACCAAAGAGGCACACAGAAACTAAATGTAGTTCTAAATGTGTTTGTCATTTTTATAGATATGAGACATTGAGGTAACCCAAAAAAAAAAAAAACTGCTGGTCCTGGGGTGGGTGCTGCATACATTCAAAGGGTTAGACTACTTACAGCAATGATAAAACGTCCAGTGTTGCCAAATGCTGCTTGCCCAATGTCTGGGTAAGTTGCTAGACCAGGTGCACTCTCGAGGCAACGTCGGAGGAGTATCCCTGTGTAACAACAAATGGCTGACAGCACAAACAGCAGCAGCAGTCCCAACCAGCCCCCTTCCTTCACTGCATAAGGTGTTGTCAAGACCCCAACACCCGCCAGAACATTCATACCTGCACCCACAAAATTGGAAGATCTGAAGAAATTCATCATCGTGTCTTAGACCATAATTAAACAAGAGTGTTTTTTTTCTTCCCAATTCTTTCCTTCTTTCTTTTCACAGGCCCCAAAAAAAATCTGGATACAAAAAAAAATGGATATCCAATTCTTCCATTTGTGATGATGAAATTTTCCACAAATGATTGACCTACCATTAAACATGGCTTGTAAGATGCTGCTTCCTTCCCTTAGAGCTTCAGCTTTGATATGATAGTCAGCATCAGTCTTCTTCACATGCTCATCGGGTTTGGCTGCATACCCTTCACGCTGCCGACCATAAGCATGCTGCCTTTCGCCCTTTTCCAATTTCTTCCCCGGAAGGAATGGAATCTGCAGCGACTCAGTATCCAAAACTGGTTGAATATGTGGCGACCGTCCTGTTCTTTGGTAAGAAGAAGACAAGTATGATGAACCAATCCGGGTGAGACTTGGGCTAAATATACTGAGAGCTGGTGATGCATACATGTCCATCGATTGCCTGCATTCACACCCCCATGATGCAAACCCCTTCAACATAAGCCATGATTCAAAATGCATATGGTTTTTTGTTGATAAAACTCTTTATACAGATTTTGCAGCATCAGCAAAACATTTTGCTTTGCATCCCACTATCACATGAATCTGAAACTATCAAAACAAAACATTGTTGCTGTCTGCAGAGAGAGGAGTAAAATCCATTGGGCCATGTACTTAGCAACAAAGAAGTATTCATCATCCTGGCCAGGTAGGTTGGGTACTTTGAGGGTTTCCTTCTATCACCTCCCGGTGCTGAGAGCTTAACCAATGGTGCTTATTAGCAATGCTGGTTTCAAAAGTCTGGAACATGTGACCAAAAACACATATGGGTCACAACACACAGTTCTCTCTTTTTTTTTCTTGTTTTCCTCCAAAGAATGGCTGAATCTGAATGGAAATTTTCCACCTAGTTGAGATTGATGATTTGTCCTGTCAGTTGGTGCTCATCATCATGGGTCACCTACTTACTCTCCACTGAATTTCTGGAGATCTCAGATCAAACCTTCGATCTCTTCCAGATCAGACACTTTCTTCTAGCACCCATCAGCCAGGGGCTTAAGATTTTCTCAGAGAAGAAGTCATCTTGCAAGGAAGATGGATCTTGCAAGGGGGGAGGAACAAAACATATTTCTCGTTTTTTTGGGTTCTTCTGTGGAATCTGCTGCTACCCAACTGTCCAAAACAGAATTCAGAGAGGAGTTCAAGCATGAAGGAATGAATGAATGCATGGCTTGTGAGGATGGAAGGATGTCTGAAGGGATGGGTTAAGGCAGATGGGGATAGTACTTGTAACTCTGGGGCCAGTGAGAAGCTGAACCCACTGGAGATGGCCTTCCATCACCATCTTCCTCATCAGAATCTCGCTCCGAGTTTTCTTCTTCCTCCTCCTCTTCCTCCTCCTGCTGCTCTTCAGCAGCCAGGTAATAGTTTGGTTCCCGAGACGGCATTGCAGCCAGTTTCTTCTCACCACCACCACTACCACAACAACAACAAACAAGAGCAAAACAAAACCCCTCGCTGCAAATCCACTGCAAAAGGACCAAAAAACCAGAAAAACACACACACCCAATACTCAGATTCACAAAAGAAGACTGAATAAAAACCAAAACACAATCTCCAAATCTTTCTTCTTCTTCTTCTTCTTCTTCTTGACAACAGAAGAGTACCCAAAAACAAAAAAAAACCCACAAAAAAAGGAAGAACAAGAAAAAGAAGTAGAGCTGCAGCAGCAAAGGAGAGAGAGACAGAGAGAGAGAACAACAAAAGTAGTTGTTGAAAAACCACTACAAAAAAAACATCCAAACAATTGGGTCACTGAGAATTCATAAGAGGGAGCTCTAAATGCTTGTCACTAGTGCAAAGAGAGAGAGAGGAGGAGAAGGAGTTGGGAAGATGGGTATTTGCAAAACAAGAAACAAGACAAATCCATTGCAACTGAAGAGACCAGACAAAGAGAGTTATGCTCTTTTCTCTCTCTCTCTCTCTCTCTCTCTCTAGTCTCTCTGAGAGAGTGTGTTAAGTATCATTCTCTTTGGCATATTATCACTAACTACATCTCAATTCTCTAATCAATATCTACTAATCACAATTATGTTTCCAGATTAGCAGATACTAATCACAACTACAATTGCCTGCCCCATCTTTACTTTTATGAAGAACCTCCAGTTCCAGTTTTGGTTTTGGTTTGGTTCCAGTTCCAGTTCTGGTTTGGGGTTGGTCCCAGTTCCAGTTCTGGTTTGGGTTTTGGTTCTAGTTCTGGTTTGGGTTTTAGACCACCCTAAACCCTAACACTTAATTAGCACACTAATTGCAAAAGATCAATTTGTGAAATCAATTTAGACAACAAACAATTATAAGGTTTTTTTTTTTTAGGTTTTGTTTACATGCTAGTATGGAACAAAAGGTGGTACTACTACTACTACTACTAGTAGCCTCCTACTAAGTTATTCCTTCCTTTGTTTTTCTTGTCTCTCATCCTTGAGCCAAGAAATTAGATTCCTTGAAACATCATATTTTAGGGTTTTTTTTTTTGGTATAAAAAATTTGGGGTTTTGTGCCTATATTGATAGATTCCTTTCCTTTACCTTTTGCACCTCTAGTGAAAAGGTGTTGGAAGAAGAAGGCAAGGCTCATGGGAAAGCTTTTGTGGGAATGTTTTATTGTTTTGGAATGCACACCCCCAAAAGGGTTGGCTATTTTTACTTGGTATTTGGGAGCATCTCCTAGCATCAAAGATGCTTTTTAGGTAAGGGTAAAGCCCTTATCTAGGATGGGTGCTTCACTAAAATAAAGCAACCCTAAGTTGGGAGCCTTTTACATGGTGTAAAATTTGGGCATGGCTTTTATTATTATTATTATTATTATTATCTTCTTGTGATATCCCATGGGGAAAAAAAAATAATAAATGGTCTTTTGAGCTTCATGAAAATGGAGGTGGGTGGGCTTTCCATTTTCATAAAGCCCACCAGCCATAATATGCTTTGTAAGAAGAGTTTCTCCAAATACACTATGAAAATCTGGCTATGTTTTTGGCTAGGGTTTTAGGTCAATTGAAGGGACCTTCCACCATTCACATGTAACCCTTTGTAAGCCTTTTTATAAGAGAAGCTTTTTGTACTTTGAGCTGGGGAAGGCTTGCTCCCTTGAGCCTCCCTAATTTTCGGGCCCACGATATCAAGTAACCGCCCTTGAGCCATGACCCTCAACTTAGGGTTAGGGTTAGGGTAGGCTCTCCACATGGTGCCTTCCCCTATAGTTGTTTTTGCAAGCTCATCTTTGTGTAGATCTCCCTTTGTTGGGTGTGTTTTGCAAAGACATTGTGGCAACACCTTTTGAACACGTATAGGGGCCAAAGAATCAAAAGTAGGTTGAATGGATAAGTTTAGGTGTAATTTTATTTTATTTTAAAGTTGGGTGAAGGAGAGCATAAAGGTTTAAATATTTTCAAAAATTCATCTCTCAAGGGGTTTTTTTTCTTTTTAATGTAGGCTTTTACTAAACTTGAAAAATAAAGGAGTTTTATTAAGTGGTATTGAAAGGGGTAATTTTTTTTTCCTTTCTCCTAATATGGTGACTTAACAAGGATATTTTCACAAGATTTCTTCCAAAAAAATCAATGTCATTTTTTGGGGGCACCAAACATGGCAAAACTTCAACACAAAAAAATTAATTTCAATTTTTTTATATAAATAAAATCTTATTTGAAATCAAACATTGAATACATTTAACCATAAATTAAAAAACAATTCAATTTCAATTGTTTGTATGACCAAAATTTTCATGCAAGTGATCAAAAAGTTGATGTTTACCAATACATATTTATATTTATACTTATATGTTTACCAAATAAATATTCATTGAAGTGAAAATGAAAAGAATGGTTTAAACAATGGAAAATATTTTAAGGTTAAAATGTTGTATTTCCAATCCAAGTTGTGACAATTAGGGTTCTGATGTACCCATGAGTTGCATAATTAAAATTTGTAGGATATATTGTTCATTATTGGACCATAATTTAACCATCAAACCATAAATGTGATTTTTTATCGTTAAATTGCAATCAACCTATATTGAAAATAAGTTACAATCAAAAAACATTAATACAAGGTTTAGGGTTTCAATCAAGTTTATTTGTTCCATATTAAGGATTACATTGTATGTTTCTTATCTTTCTTTTCAACTAACATGAACATTATGTCTAACTTAAGCTTTCATTCAGTATTGATGTTTTTTGCAAGTTTGAATATTTTCAAACGTGTGTTTGCTAAATCCCATTTTTTTGCTACTTTGTTTGTTGGTGTCAAATTCATTTTGATAAGTTTTTTTTCCTTCCACAATGGTTGTTGTTTTAGTGAAAAAGTTTGATTAATTATTACGATGAATGATCTAGATTTTGAAGTTAAAGATATTGCATTTGAAGCAAATGTGTTCAATAGGTATGGCACCTTTTATTGAATTGCAAATAAAAGCATGGAAGATCAAGGTTATGCATATTTGTAATGTGATTTGTTGGATAGGGCAGCTTTAACCATAAACATTTTTGAGGTCAAATCACTTCATATAAATATGCATAAATAATATTTGCAAAAAGGCATGTTTATGAGGGTGAAAATTTTCGACATTAACTTAAAATCCACAAGGGATTTGAAAAAGGTGACATGCATGTTGTCATTATAGTTCAATTGACAACCATTATATCACCAATCATTATTTTTGAACTTGAATGGGTTCTCATGTTTTTCCATGTGGATTTCATTAAAAATTTCAAAAATTCTCTTCAAAATTGGAGTTCTCCTACTATTGTTGTCATCATTGTTGGAAGGGAAAAAGGATATAGCAAAGGTGAAAAATAATTATTGATTACAAATGGAAAAGGTGAATTTGACTAACATGTTTTTCTTTTTTGCAATAATTTTAAGATATTATGTAAATAGTTTCTTGAAACATACAATGGAGGCCAATGGTTTTGATCAAAGAATGTGACAAAAAAATATAAAGAATATTGATATTTGATAACACAATAATACACAATTTTCACAAAGGTTATTGATGAGGCTATTCAAACTATTAATTGTTCGACCTACACTAAGATAAATAACTTCTTTTCTTCTCATTTTCTTCAAAACCATTTTGAATTTTTTTTGGATGATGCCAAATGTTCATATATAGGTCATTTATACTAAACAATTAATGAAAAAAATAGATAATTAAATAATATTTAACATAATTAAAATTTAATCATATTATTATTATTATTATTATTACGTATCATTAGTAACCAGGTGGCCACCCAATTAGGCCTTCTTCTTCTTAAACTTCTTCACAATTTTGTGCCTCATTTTGACAACACCCCATAGTGATGGGTTTTGGTGTTCCTGTCATGGATGCCAATGCCATGCAATTCATTCATTTGAATGTTCATCCATGACTTGTAGTGAATTTGTATTTTAACTTTTAATTTAATTTCAATTAACTTCCGATTATCTTCTAGTTAAGTTTTAGTTCACTTCTAGTTAATTTTTAATTCAATCTTAGTTAAGTTTTAATTCACCTCTAGTTCATTTTTAGTTCATTTTTAGTTAAGTTTTAATTCATTTCCAACTCATTTGCAATTAACTCTTAGTTCACTTTTAATTAAATTCTAGTTCATTTGTGTAATGGTTTTGGTGAGGTCCAATCCACTCATTTCAATTTAGGTGGAAGTGCATAGTGGAAAAAGGACATGTTTTGTAATAATGTCACATGGCATGATGCATATTGTCAACAACATGATAAATATTTTAAGATTAAATATATTTTTAACTACCAAATGTTATATCCAAATAAAAAATAAATGAATGATTCAATATATCCAAAATCAAAACCATGGCATCTAGTTAACATTTGGAATGATGACATAGATAATGAAGTAAAAAAATCACATCCTATAATTCCTATTGCAATATTGAACATTATGATTTACAATTTAACTTTGTGATTCAATCACATAATATATCCAAAAACTTTAAAAGATGAAATTTTCATAATATCTTCATATTTTATGATGATGGAAATTTTTGAATATTGTAGTTTTCTTAAACAATTAAATGAAGAACAAAGATTAATATCTGATGATGTTATGCATAGAAAAAAATTATACCATGATATATTGATTTGTTTGTTTTTGACAAGGGGTGTTGGAACTTGAAAAAAAATTACATTAAAATTTATAATTCAAATATTATTATAATTATATAACAAATACATATATTTTTAACTTAACAAAAACCAAGGTTTTATTTATGGCATCAACAGGTAAAAGTGTCTTCAACATTGATGGTTTAACAATACATTCAACATTGAACATACCTATCCAACGATTCTTATTTAGTGTACCAAACTTATCAACAAATTCATTGAATAGGCTTACATGCCGCTATGAACAATTACAATTTGTTGTGATACATGAAATATCACTTGTTGGTGGTATAATGTTTAATATTATAAATAATAAATTAAGATCCATAAAACATATTCACAACAAATTTTTCAGTGAAATATAGTCATTATTACAACAACATTGAATCAAAATGGACATCAATTGAACCTATCATCAAATATATAACAATTGATATATGTCAATCATTTATCATAACAAGGATTTTATTTCCAATTCAACTTGTAGTAGTAAGAACCATCCATTGTTCTCAAGTTTATCATTGAACGAATTAACTTTTGATCCTACTAATGTTTAAAAACATGGGTTAACATATCCAACATTATCCTACATATGAACAAAAGAAAATTTATTTTTGTTAATTCATTTCCAACATGAAAAATTTTACGTGGATCCAAGAGCACATATAGAAATGAATAGATTCAAAACAATTGCGACTTGGATACCATTAATTATTCAATTTAAAAACTTACATAACTTTGATGTAATTATATAAGCCTTGAATACAACTTTTTTATGCCAACATTATGAAGACATCAACCATGATCATAACCTTCGAATGTCTCAAATCTTATGTCTTATAGAAACAAAAATACACCATGCATCAATAAATATGCATAAATCTATAAATTCATCAAATTATTCATATGTTTCAATCCACAATAGTCATGGTTTAATGATGATATATGACATACACATGTACTTAAATTCTTTTAATACCATAACTAATGATGGTTCAAAATATTTAACAACTTTTAATATTAATACACACAAATGTGTGTATGGAGTTCATTCATGTTTAGTTTCTACATTCTTAAACAAGCTTCAAATTATAATTCAACATTCTTTCGAACATTATTAATCATCATAATGGGAGATTTTCATGTCAACATTCTAAAAGACAATAACCATGGAATAAATAAATAAGAATGATTAGATTTCATGGATAAGTTCAAATTAAAATCACAATTTAATGAAAGCACCACAAAAGTTGGATCTCAATTAGACCATATATGGGCCATGTCCTTGGAAATAAATGTAAATGTAATGTAACATAAGCATATTGGCCAGATTTTCACAAATTAATTTATATTACATTCACATTACCAAACACGCTTCCTATGAATAACAAAAAACCATTATCGTCCCCATTTCTTTAAAATGTTGCATATGAATGTTGCATTTTCCATTGAATTAATGGCACCCAAATGGTGGCACCTTGTGGCCTAAATTTATATATTTTTATTAACTTTCATGGACCATGTGGAAACAAAAAATCATAATTATCAACCACAAGATGAAAAAAACATTGGATGTTTTTTTATCCATGTGTACACCCATCAAGCATAACAGCAAAATACCTTTCATGGAAAATTCTAAAGCCAAAATGTGACAACAAATATTACAAGAAATGTCAAATTATTAAATTTGGAAGTGAAATGAGACTAAAAATTAAATGGATAAATTTTGCAACTCTTTTCATCTAAATGATATCCATTTAATATTAATGTTTGTTTCAAACATCTAAGTATTTAGTTTTACCTTGTGCACGTTACAACAAATTGTTTACATTTTTTTTGGGAAAAACTTGCATTGAATTTTAATACAATATCATTATTTACAACTTTACATTCATTTGTATGGTTAAAGGAAAGCAATGGAACTGCGGTTGGAATTTTCAAGTATGCACAACAAATTTTAAAAGGGCTAGAAATTTTTTAATTCTTAATAAAAATGTATAAAAAAAATTCAAAATCCTTCATAAAGCCAACAAATTCTTATTACATGAATTCATAATACAATTTTAAATGTAATATATTATTTGAGGACAAAGCCTCTTGTGGTGGCACTACTTGTTTTTCTACAAGTTAAAAAGTGAAAGTGCATTCAAGGAAAATTTGCACTAAAAATGAATTATAACTTCCGAGATCTTTTTTAGTGCAAGTCATGAGGAATTATTTCCAAAGGCCAATCAATACACTTACCCAAAAAGACCAAACTTATAATTAGAGAAATCCATAAATTCACCTTGTCTTTGCGCCTTCTTTCACACCCTAACCCATCTTTCAGTGGCATTTGTAAAGTAAATAAATTTTATTAAATCTCAACATGAAATGCTAAAATTCAACATTTAATGCACAAGGTTCAAAAGGCATTATACTAGTTGTGTAGGTAAGAGCAATGAAAATATATGTAAAATAACTAAACCTTAAATGGATAGTTTAAGGTTTTTTCTACTCAATTGACAAAAGCTAGATGTGTAATTTTTTTCACCCCTTAATAAATAAGAGAATAACCAACTTGTGGCAAAACCATATTTTTCCATGGCTCCATGAATTACTTACACATTTTCAAATTCTAAACACTTAGACATTTAATATGCACAAGTAGGGGGCCCATAGATGCTATATTATTATTAATGTTGAATTGTGCACACTCACAACCCATTATGGTTTGCCCGAAACACAATAAAGTGTGAATTGCACATAATGGAAAAGTATGAAACATAATTTTGTATTCAATGGGTGATCCAAAGATTGAAAAAGCTACTTGTGAATTGCTTGGCATAATCGACCTTAAATGGATTTTTCTTTCATAAAAAATACATGATACCTTAAAATAATTACAAGATAAAATTAACTTTAATTGAATTATGTTGTATTAAAATGCAAGCTATTGCTTACAAAATGAACAATGCGATTCATGAATCATATATTAACATGACATATAAACACATAGTAACTTGTGTAAATTGTGTTACAACATGATGCAAAAATTGATAGTAGCCTTCATTAATCAACACGTGATCCATCTTGACTTAAACCCAAAAATCCACAAATTCATTTTTGAAAAAAATCCTAATCAAGCCAAAACTATCATATTAATTCACAAATGAGCTTCTAATCAAATGTTTGTGAGATTCTATTGCCACTTAATTGGCATTTGATTCTATTGGCACACAAACATTGGCGATTATAACATGTTCACAACGGTCTATGTGTGGTTTTAGGTTGATCAACCAACAAAAGAAGATGATACGAGTCTTTTGTAGACCCATCTAGGCTCGATTAGTGCCATGTGTAATGCATCTTGGCCATCTTGTCGAACTTTGCATTTCGTGATGGCAAGTTGCATGTTATGCTTGCATATGGATGGTGAAAACCAACAAAATGGTGCATGATACACCATTGCTACTAGAGGTAGGTTTGCTTTGATGGCTGAATGTAAATCATCACCAACCTCTCCACGTTGTTTCAAGGTCCATTGTTCATTGAACCTTTTCTTTGCTACTTTTTTTTTCAATTGAATTTGTTATGGTAGTTGTTGATGTTTCTTTCAACCTTTCTTGCACACTTGGATGTCAATAGCTGCTCCTTTCAAGCATCTTGCTTTTAAATTGTTACTTCCTTTCTCGCCAATTTTTGTTTGAATGTATCCAAATAATGTTCATTTGTCATCATTATGTTTTTGTTATAGTCAATCAAAAGTTCTTCATTTAACACTTTGTGATGGGACTTGCTGGAAATTTTAGGCAATGTCAAAAAGTGATGCAAGTTGAGAGTAAGATTGATTAATGCTACATGTGATTTGCCCTTGTTTGGCACCCCTTTCTACAAATTTTGAACCCAAATTTTTAAATTAGTTGACCCTATCTAATTGAATTCAAGATTCATGTTGCTAAACCTAACAATAATTGATTTGATATTCGCATTCCAGACCCAAGGTTTATCGACCGATGAGGTACCCAGTTCAACCGAATTCTACTGTCATCCATTTTTGTGTCATTAGTTTCGCATTGACCACTAATTTCAATGTGGTAATGGCAAACATTTCCTTCTGGCATGTTAGTGTTTTCATTTATAACCTTTTCAACTTGCAAATCCATTATTTAGCTTTCAAGTTCACTATCCACAAATGTTTCAGATGGAACTACATCTTGCCTACAATTGCATTTGGATTCAAAGGCAAGATCCTAATGCTTGAAAAACCTTTACATATGTTGGTTATTGTTAGTGTTTTCATAAGTGTTAGAGACACCCATTGTGCCAAATCCTCCTTGTTACCATCCCTCACTTTGTAAGGCAATGTCCAAACATTTCTATATGTTTTGAAAGCAATTTTGAAAGGTTTGAAACCTATAACATAAAGTGGCTGTAATGCATGTGAAATGTGTGACGACAATGTCATTAAATTTAGCCCCACACCCATTGCTTTGTGCACAACATCTAGGGTAACATGAGAGTTGTGACCATCCAAGATGAGCAAGTGGGGATTGGTTGGGCTCCGATTACCTCCAGAATTTTGAATAGAAATAATGAAATGAGATATCCACTTGTCAAACAATATGGCTATCATCCAAACTTTAGGCTGCATTACCATTATTATGCTTAATCCACATTTGGCACTGAAGTTTTGTTTAAAGCGGTTACCTCTAAAAATGTACAAATTTGGGAGCGTTACATTATATGCATTGATGCATGATAACATGGATAACCCTTTGCATTCATTTGGCATGATTGAATGCATTGTTTGTGAGTTGATTCATGCTAAAACCAAGTTGCTTCCATTTCAAATGGCTTGGGCATCAAATTCATCATGGTTCCAAATCTATGATGGTGGGTACATGTGTGTTTCATAAGCTTCAAACAAGTATTTGTATAAATTTTTAACATTGGCTGGGCATAGAGCTTTCACATGCCCTATCTCCAAACCTAGAACGATTTGCAACAATAGGTCAAGATTTCGCTTCCTAAACCATCATAACCACCCCCACCTAGGTATGTTGTTCTTGAAAGGAGTTGCTCTTTCCTAGGTAATCTCTACAACTTTCAATTGTAGTTGTGTCAATGTGATTGGATGCCTAATCAACTGTATTTATTTCACATACTCCATTAGTGTAGTTTCTTTTTCTTTTTACAACACAATTGTTTTCCCTCCTTTTGTGATTGTGTAATCCCATACACATGATTGTAGAATGATGTAAGCACCCCCCACCTCCGAGCAACAATTTATAAGTTATTGCTCGCTTTAACGCTTTCCATTGCCAACTTCAAGGAAGTGTTGTCATAATTCCCATTTTTCTTCATGTTCTTCTGCTTCGAATGTGATTGCATATCACCATTACCTCCATAAGCATTATTTGTGCATCCCTTAGCCCTAGGTGACAAACTCTAAAAAACAAGATCCACTAATTTCTTGCGTGATGGATTGTGAGAAGTGGGAATCCCCAATGTCCTTTGTGTTGGATTTTGAAATGTAATGTTGATTGATGTCCCACATGTTGGTGTCAAATTTCAAAATATTACATCACCGTCGCTTTTAGTTGCATATTCTAAAGCATTTGAAGCTCTGCATGGTAGATTTTGAACAAATAAATCGGTGGTTGGTTGATGTTGCAAGATTGATTTGTGATGCATCGATTTCACGTGTGCACTTTCATTGCAGCTACAAATGGGTGTTGCATTCTCATCACCAAATACATAATAACATGGTGTTGTGGGAAGGGTGTCTAAAGGATGAAAATAACTTAAAATTGACCTAGGATTTAGCTTGGGCAAAACATTTGAAATACAAGTTAATGGTAGCTAAACAAGGTCATTCATAAGAAGAATAGATTATTTGCTTTATGCATCTTGATAGTTAGTTATGTAATTTGATTCATGACAATCAAATGTGTCATGTTTGCATATTTATCATTTTCTTGTTGTGTAACAAGTTGTAAGTTTCACATTTGATTTTCTTGCATTATTTTACTCATCTTTTCAAATTTTTGCACATAATTCAAAAGTGACGTAATTATGCACCTAAAATGGATGAAATTTGATTGTTGTTGTGTTAACTTGTGAAAAGAATGTGTGTAAATTGTGAAATGAATGTGAGTAATATATGATCAAATTGTGAAATGAAGTTGTGAGTGAAATGTTTGCATGATAATTTTTTGATGGCAAGTAGTGAGGCATAAATTAATGCTAGTTGTGTGTAAGTTAATTACATGAAAAATGTTGAATTCATTGGGGCCATGCATTAAACAGTCATTGATTTTCTTTTTGATTACATGTTATAAACATCACACTCTGTCTGAAAATGTTATGATCCATCCTATTGTGGATGTGAATTCATCAACAATGGTACCCTAGTTATGTGTAAACACGATTACAACTAATTAGTTTTAGATGCAATGTAATTAGTAAATTAATCTTTGATTATATGACCAAATGATTAAGGTTAATCAACTTTGGATGCGATTTAATCAGTGATGAAACCCAAATTATATGTAAATGATAGTAGGGGTAATCATTTTTATGATAATTTAAAACAACACCATTTAAGGATTAATTTTACACATATTTGGGGTCAAATATAGATGTTCGAATTAGGGCAATGTTCATTTAAAGTTCAATTACCTTAGTAGTAATGGAGGAGCTCAAGGGGAAAAAAAACAAGGTGAAACTTATAAAGCCATCAATATTGATGGTTTTCAGAGTCCCCACCCATGTTAATGCAAAAAAAGGTTATGGGAATTTAAACAAACCCCATTAACCAAGGGTTATAAGACCCATGGTTATGCGAATATGCTTTTGGCAAGGAGCTAGAAGGTATGGTGTTTTGAAATAATTTTCAAATTCCAAATTTCCAACCCATTCAACCCATGCCATAAGAATGTTTTGGAACCCCAATTGCATGATGTTCAACCTTTGATCAAGGGAATATTGACATGACCCAAGGCCCCCATGGCTTTAAAAGGGGACCTAGGGTTTTAAGAATATTTTCAAAACTCAAGGCCCTTGAACTCTAGTTTTGACAATAACATCAAGGACCAAGGGTTTTTGATAATACTCTATACCACATGGAATAACCAATGATAATGATATATCATAAATGGGCTTTCACCATTTCAAGATGCCAGACAAATGGCCATTTTTTTAGTATTAAAGCTCAAAACATAATTATTCTTCAAACTTGACTCACCATAAAAGTTGGACAATTATAACCAAAGTGTCACAAAAATGAGGCATGAAAAACAACATTTTCAAATTTAGAACTGACTTCACACTTTCCAAGCATGCAATGTGAAGAGGATTTGATAATGAGCTCCCTATTTGCAAAAGTTTCAAACTTTTAAGGTTTGTAAGAATATTCTTAACAACTTTGTAATATGAATTCTCTCATTTGTGCCCAAAATAAATAAATAGTGTGATATTTGTCATAACTTAATGTTAAATTTTTAATATTTATGTAATACATGTCCAAATAAACGCCACATATTATTGTAATGGATGAATCTACAAAGTTTACCTCACACATGTGCTATGAGCCATGGCCTTTTGTGTGAGAAAAATCACATTCTCTTCTAGTGACTATTGGTTTAGAAAGATAAAGCATGAATAGCTAATAAGGTTGTTGGAAAAGAACCTTCAAGGATTGAAACACAATATCAACTCAAAATTATCAATAAATGAACTTTTTAGGTCAAATGTATCAAATTGAAACACAATATCAACTCAAAATTATCAATAAATGAACTTTTTAGGTCAAATGAATCAAATTGAAACACAATATCAACTCAAAATTATCAATAAA
>Ga0116227_10006539_pt1 | contig 23510 bp, 17 predicted proteins | sample S1TSphgellanicum_FD_89693 | JGI IMG/M metagenome (GOLD analysis project Ga0116227, IMG submission 89693) | Host-associated microbial communities from peat moss isolated from Minnesota, USA - S1T2_Fb - Sphagnum magellanicum MG | ecosystem: Host-associated > Plants > Peat moss > Unclassified...
AAACACTTCAGGTACTTGACAATTATTCAAGTTGTTTTAATTCGAATCATCACAATAATCATGTATCTTTTAAACAAAAATATTATTTCATGCACTTTAGGCGCATGATTATTATTTTTGTTTAAAAAGGTACCTACATAAAAAACTAACTTTGGTACTCATGTGAAAAATAAAAATGTCTAATGCTTCGATCATTATTCTTATTAAAACACTCACAAAATTACAATTTTTTGAAAACATTATGCATAATTGGACCATGAATAATATATCAAACATGAACAATATGTCAAACATTTCAAGTACTTGATAATTATTCCTATTGTATTAATTTGAATCATCAAAAAAATCATGTACATCTTATCCATTAATATTATTTCATGCTTTCGGGCGTTTGATTATTATTTTTGTTTAAAATATGCCTACCAAAAAAAAAACTTCAATGTTCATGTGGAAAACATACATGTTTAATCATAGTGGTGATTTTTTTTGGGGAAAAAAAAAACAACATTCCAAAAAAAATAGTGATAAGGATATCAAGTTGAGTTAATGATGATGATCATTATCCTTATAAATGATTTAGTATAGAAGTTTTTTGGAAAAATGCCATACCATATTGACTATTTCCTTGGTTTTTCATTGTACAATGAAGAACTTTATCTACCTTGAACATGAAAATTACGCCCCATTTTTTGTTTCAAATTTTACCTCAAATTATGGCGAACAAAATATTGTTTGACCATTTACTCTCATTCCATTTTTTGCATCTTGTGATCAATTTAAATATTAGTGTTTAGAATCAAAAATAATAATTTAGAAATCAAATATCAAAATTTAGATCAAATAACCTTTTTATATGTAAAGAAATTTTTAAAAAATTGAAATAGCAAATTTCAAATTCAAATATCAAATTTCAAGTTCAACTAATTCTTTAAAGAATTGAAATAATAGTTTTCAGAATTGAAATATAATTTTAAGGATCAATTGTTTTCAAAAAAATTAAACATAAAAAATCAGGATTAAAATATTAATTTTCAAAATTCAATTTTTTTAAAAATTCAAATAATTAAACAAAGAATTCCAATAACAATTTTTAGAATTAAAAAATATATTTTTAGATTCAAATGTTTTTTAATTTTATATTTAAAAAATGAACTCCAATAGCAATTTTTAGAATTGAAACATCGATTTTAATGTTTAAATATAATTTTGATAATTTGAATTATAATTTTTTACTCAAACACATATTTTTGAATAAAACTAACAATTTTATGAATTCATATTTAAAATTTCAAATTCAAATATATATATCATAATTGAAATATTAATTTTTAGATTCATTATATGAACAATATACATACATACATAAAAATACACCCCTATGTCATTATAGAATACCTTTAAGATGTGATTAATTTAGTGAGTATTGCAATTAATGGGACATATCAATATATTCATGGATGAAAATAAACCTAAAAACCATCCAATTGATAGGATGAAGTTTTCAATAGTTGCATCATAGTTGTAAAAGTGACCAAAATAGTTGAAATTTGATTTTATAATTGTAAATATTCCCAAACTTAATCGCAAACAATTACAAGTTGCATGTAGTTGCAAACGAAGTGGTTACATTATGGTTGATTTCTACTAATGAGTGAGCCGTTTATTTTACCTTGCTTGCACCCTAATAATTTGAAATTATGGTAGTTTGTTAATACTATAGAATTGATTTGTTAGATCTATCACTTTGGCCTACAAGAGTGTGAATGTGAATGTTTGTGAACCTCATACCCAATCAATGAATGTTTTTTAAGGATGCATTTAATGGGTAAGCATTAATTGACCCCATAAAATCAAAACCCTTGTGAATGTTGTGATAGTGTTTTGGAACAATAAACAAATGTGGGTGGGTGTATATAATTTTCTTCTAATTTGGTCCAAGGATTTGTTGTAGATGTAATCTTAAGATTCTCATTCCACATTCATTATTTGTATAGATAATCAATTTGACTCCTTTTTTGCATAGAGAAACTCTTGAGAGGTATGGGGTGCATGACAATAACAATAATTTGCCATTAAAGTCAAGTGTTCAACATATTGATTTTTGGCTACCCTTGGGCTAAAGACATGTACATGTTGTTCAATCCCAATATAGGTGTTGAATTTAAAACTTGATGCTAACATAATATATGTTATAGGAATTCAAGTAAATAAAATCTTGAGATGGTAAGGATTGCCACTTGTTAGATTTGCCCACATGTTAAACCTTGAACCAACAATTCAAATGTAGATGTCTAGATGGGCATATGTTGCAAAAGCATGTGTGCAAAGTTTTTTGTCAGGAAGCACAATTACTTGTGCACTAAACACAAATGTCCAACTTGAGATCCCATATTAACATAACATCTTCATAATCCATTACTTGGTAGAGACTAAGTAAGTACAAGTTAATGCCACTATATGAGATTGATGTAGGGTTTAACCATAATATGTTAGGGGTCATTATGTCACTTGAATAAATTGTTCAGGTGAGATTCCTTGATGTTGAAAAGGAAAAAGGTCCTAGTAGTGGAAGTGGTAGTATGGGTGCATTAGTGGATGAAGTTCGACTATTGCTTCCCATTGTCAGATTTTGAATGGTAAATGATGGTACTATTGACAATCATGGGATCAAAGGTGAAAAAAAATGTGTTAAAACAAATATTATATTTCCTAACACTACTACAAAATGTGGGTGTAATTCATTAATCCCCATTCATTAGACCAATGAATTAACTACTTTCCAACTGACGCACCCCCAAATTCTTTGTAAGAGTCAAATGCGAGTTTAATGTGAAAACAACGGAAGAAGGAGTTGGGATGCGCTCCTTAACTCGTAGCATTTTTGGGGGTATAAGGGGCATGCTGGAGCTTTACGATAAGGACTAGGATGAATGACAAGCGGGTCAACTATTCACATGGGCTTGCATAAATCAAACAATAAGTTGGTTAGTGCATAGTTATAGCACTTTTGATGCATAGACGAATCACGGGCATACACGAATTCACAAGACTCATCATTACCCAGACTTGAGGGAAGCCAACACCTCCCTCCTTATAGTATTTTTTGTGCATGGCCACATGGCCTACACCCAAATGTCGTTTTGTCCTTGGGACTCCCAAGTTGGGAGTCCCAAAATTCCTAAAATTGGGACTCTTGCAACTTTAGAGGCCCATAATTTTTTGTGCAAACTTCCAATTGAGATAAGATTTCATGTGAATTTGTAGCCTTGGTTGAGAGCTTTGCAACAATATGTGGCACGCCATTTGCACATAATTAAATTAGGGCGATTTTTGACTTTTAATAGTCGAAGGTCAAATTGGCAATTTGACTTTCGACCTTTTTTTTGGCCATAACTTGTGTTTTAAGTACCCAAATGGATCATGCGAGCCCATTTTTAGACATTTATGTTTCAAGAATTTTCCCATGGTATAAAGAACTTTTCAATCCAATGAGTTTTGATTTCTGAAATTATTTTTTTAAAAATTTGGAAATCCATCGGGACTCCGATTCCCAAAATGGGAGCCCACATGAGAGTGTGTGGATTCATTCCCTCACACTTTCCTACACTTCTGGGAGCATAAAATGTGACTCATGGGCTTCACTCTCAGCTCGCACCTTTGCAAGCCTTTGCCTTAGTTGCGAGCCCAAGGTTAAGGTTGTGACAAATTTGAACCCCAAAGTGAAGGTGAAGGGTTTAAATCCTCACTCTTATAACCTATGATACTTTGGTCACTTGTTTTAAGTTAAGTAGCCTAATTTAGGTTCCTTGGGTTAGGAGTTTAACATTTGTTTTTAATCTAAACCACTTAACCTAGGTTGCTTAACATAGGTAGTTAACCACCTAACATAAGTAACTAGGTTAAACTAGGTTGGATTTTTGGTTAAGCGAACTAGGTTAAATTGCTTAACCTAGTTAGGTTAGGCTAGGTTGACTTTTGGTCGCATTAGCTATATGGACTAAACTAAGTTGATTTTTGCTCATGTGCAATGATTCGTAATGTGTTTATAAATTTTTGACACATGTCATCCATTAATCAAGGCATTTTTTGTAACACTTAGTTGAATAAAATGACTAAATTGAAATGGCATGCATTTTGAATTTTCAATAAGCTGTGATCCTTGCTAATTAGTATAAGGAGGTGAAATAATTTTAAACTTAGGGAATGTCAAGCTCTATCCAAAAAGATCCTTCCACAATGCCACTTCCCACATTCTTTGGACACATATCAATGACAACAACACCACACATCCCCTGCCCTTTCTTCTTACATTTAAGATTTTTTGATATTCTTGTTTGAATTAGCTTGTGAGTTAGCCTGAATTCATTTTCACCCTTTTCTTCCCACGTCTTAGAAACCACTCCTTCCTCCTCCTGTAATTGTTCCATGTGAGTTGGTTTTGAGGTCCTTAACTTGGAGGGGTCATTTCTTGTCCATGTCCCCAATGAACTTGTAAAGATTTTTGTCTCCTTACTCTTGATAATTGGTAAATTTGGATATAGATCCACCATTTTCCATTCACTCTTGCTCTCAAAATCATCAGGTAGCCAATGCTAAGGTGCCTTGAATTCCTTTCCCCATGGGTGATCTACTTTTTTGCAAAAAAACATTCTTCCAATTTTTGAAAAGACATGAACTTATTGGAATTTGAGGTGATAGGTGTTATGGACCAGACTAGTGCGAGGCAAGGCAAAGAAACTTGGCTACAACCAAGCGGGGAAATACAAGACAAGACAAGACAAGATAGGATAATACTAGAGGATTAAAAGTTCTATTGATCCATGAACTGGTGTTGGTTTGCTGGAGGGCTATCTTCCTGACCATCTCCTATTATAACCCTGAACCATCCTATCTTGAAATGCCAAGACATGGCTGCACTGCTACACTTCCGAGACATGGTTGCACTCTTGCACTTCTTAGATGTGGCTGCATTGCTGCACTGCCGAAACGTGGTTACACTGCTGTGCTGCTGCAACGCTGAGACATGGCAACACTACTGTACCCTAGTTTTGTGTTGTCGGATCGAGGCCATGACATTATCCCCTCCTCAAATGACATCTTCCAGATGGAGCCGATTTGTTAAGATACCATTGGTGGAATCGATTAACTAAGTCTTTGGCATGAACTAGGTTTTCAGCATGCTCCCAAGTAGCTTCAAAAGGAGGGTAGCCTCGCCAAAAAAAAGGTACAGGAGCTTTCCACAAATCCTCTTGGAGTCCAGGACCTCCTGAACTTAAAATTCTTCTTGACCTTCAATTTCGACTAGAACTGGGGGTTTTCGATGACGTTATGGGATCTGGTTTTCATGATAGGGCTCAAGCAAGGAGACATGGAAAACATTGTGGATCTTGAACTGGGGTGGAAGCTCCAACTGGCTAGCCACTAGACTAACAAGTTTGGCGATTTTGAAAGGTCTAAGGCGCTTGTAATCCAATTTGGCACATGGGCAAGTGGTAGCAATGTTTTTTATGAGAAGCCAGACCTTGTCTCCAACCTTGAAGTTTGGATGGTCCTTGCGTCGGCGGTTTGCTTGCTTCTTTTGCCACTCTTGTGTCAACTTGAGCTCTACCATAAGGTCTTGTTGAACCTGTCCAAGCCTCTTGGCCCTTTCTTCAGTCGAGGGGTTTACCGAATCTCTAGGAATTTCAAGGCTGAACCTGGGATGAAAGCCGTAATTGGCAAAGAACAGACTGATACCGGTCGATGCATGCACTATGTTGTTATAAGCAAATTCTGCTTGAGATAGCAGGACCAGCCTGTCGTCTTGTTGGTAGCTCTCAATGCAGCGAAGGTATTGCTCGAGTGTCTAGTTTGTCTGTTCGGTTTGTCCATCTGTTTCAGGGTGGAAAGCTAAGGATAGCCGAATGTCAACTCTAAGGAGCTCAAATAGGTGCCGCTAGAACTTGGATGCAAATTGAGGGCCTCTGTCGGACACAATTTCCTCAGGGAGTCCATGCAACTGGACAATCCCGTCCAAAATTGACTGAGCTATCTCTTTAGCCATGATCGACTTGGAACAAGGGGTGAAATGGGCCATTTTGGTGAGATGATCGACCACAACCAGTATTGAGTTCTTGGTTTTGACAGTAAGGAGGTCCATGATGAAGTCCATTGCAATAGATCCCCAAGGTCGACTAGGAATTGGCAGGGGCTCTAGGAGTCCAAACGGGCGATGCTTGGGAGCCTTGGATCGAGCACATGTATCATAAGACTTGACATACTTTCGTAGCAACATGTTCATCTTGGGCCACCAATAATTCTTTGACATTAATTTGTGAGTCCATGCCATTCCGAAGTGACCGGCTAGGGTGTTGTCGTGGCATTCTCTCAGGATCTTTAGGCATATAGGTCCTTCGTGTACATACATTAAGTTGTTTCGAAGGAGAAGTCCGTCTTGCTGCTCAAACTGATCTAGATCATCATGATTTGGGTTCCTTGGTCGTTCCTGGAATTCCTTCTTGATGTTGGTAGCCCAGGTATCTTCCTCAGTTGCCATCTTGATGTCCCTGACAAGGTATGAATCTGGGAGGGTGCTGATTATTGCTGCAATTCGAAATTACTCGGGCTTGAGTAAGGTTTGGGTCTGTTGGCCGTAGGCCTCAACCCCTGCTTGAAGCTCACATTCTGAGCGATGAGATAGTGCGTCAACCTTCACTTGCTGGGTGTCGGGCTAATACTGAATCTCAAAGTCAAAATCAGCTAGGAAGATAAACCAGTGTGCCTGGCGACGATTCAAGGTCCGGGTAGTCATGAAATGTAGGAGATTTTTGTGATTTGTCAGAACTTCGACTCAATGCTGAACTCTGGCAAGATATGGTCTCCATTACTCGAATGATGTGATGATTGCCAAGAGTTCCTTATCGTAGACCTGGTAGTTGATTTCGGCACTGGTTAGCTTCCATGAATAGAAAGCAACCGGATGCAGCAACCCATCTATTCCGAATTGAGATAGGATAACTCCCAAGGAAAAATCCAAAGTGTTCGTTTCCACAATGAATGGCTTAGCAAGGTCGGGATGTATCAGGATTGGTGTAAAGGTGAATGCCATCTTGAGAGTATCAAAAGCAGCCTGGGTCGTTGGATTCCACGAGAAGGGCTTATCCTTGCAAGTCAGGGCTGTTAACGGTGTTGTGATCTTGGAATAGCTTTTGATAAACCGATGATAAAAATTGGCAAACCCCAAGAAGCGTTGAACGTCCTTGACCGATGATGGAGTAGCGCAACACCGGATGGTCTTGACCTTCGACTTGTCCATGAAAAGGCCATCTAGAGAGACCACGTAGCCGAGGAATGCCACTGAAGACTTGTCAAATTCACATTTTTCGAGCTTGGCATATAAACCATGCTCTTGTAGCGTCACAAGCACCAATTGTACATGTTTGTCGTGGTCTTCCTGGTTCTTGGAAAAGATTAAAATGTCATCCAAATAGACCACGACAAATTTGTCCATGTACTCCTGGAAGATATCATTCATTAGATGTTGAAAGACTGCGGGTGCGTTGGTGAGGCCGAAGGGCATGACCATGTATTTGAAGTGGCCGTAACATGTGTGGCAGGTTATCTTCCACTCATCACCAGGGCGAATCCTAAACAAGTTGTAGGCTCCACGAAGGTCAAGTTTGGTGAAGATCTTCTTGGTATGTAGCCGATCCAGGAGGCCTGAAATCAAGGGCAAGGGATATCGATTCTTTTTAGTTATCTTGTTGAGTCCATGATAATCCACACAGAGTCGAAGGGAGCCGTCCTTCTTCTTGACAAACAGAATTGGGGTGTCGGCTAGAGACTTGGAATGCTAGACGAACCCCTTGGCAAGGTTTTCAATAAGGTAATCACGCATGGCTTGGAATTCCAGTTCCGATAGGGCGTAGATAGGACCAAAGGGTGGTGAGTGTCCTTCCTCTAGATCAATTGGGTAGTCGTATGGACGATGTTTGGGGAGCTGATAAACCTTATTCTTTTCAAAGACATTAGAAAAGTCCTTGTACTTCTCGAGGAGTTTGACAGGTTTTGGTTCTGATTGGGGGTTTTTGTTGTTGGCTAGGTTGACATGGATGGTGAAGACTTGAAAATTCTTGGCAACCCGATAAAAAGGTACTGCTCTATCAAAGAATATCCGAACAGGGTTGGTTTTTTGGGTAGGATTCTCGACATGATTCTTGACAGGACAAGGTTTGGTTCTGGCCACCGGGGGGTTCTTGATTGTAGGACTTAACAAGACTGGAATTGGTTCCAACCCTCTTTGGGTTCTTGACCACAGGGTTCTTGGTAGGATTTGACAGGGTGTTTTTTTGGGCTTTGGGTTCTTGAGAGGTGCACCTTTGTGTGTTGAAGGTGAGGGTTCTAGATCGCCAATCGATGATAGGGTTGTGCGCTTCTAGCCAAGGCAGACCAAATATTCATTATTATCTTTCACAATATTTTTTAATTTGGAAAAAATATTTTTTTGAATTTTTCAACATTTCTAAAAATAATATAATTAGTGTCAAATTGGCCAAGGTACTAGGGTAGTAATTAGGTGAGTGTAATACAACAATATATATTTGTAGGGTTATCCAAAGTCTATGGTTTCAAGTTGTTCACGTAATACTTGTCATCATGCACATATGTCTATGCCATCCATTAAAATAACTAGTACCATTAGGTTACACTCTCATATGTAGTCTATGCCATCTACTAAAATAATTATTACCTCATTCCTTTCCCAAGCAAATCCTCTCCCCTACCCACTTAGATGAAAAGGCAAAACCTTTATAACTATTTTTGAAATATCTTTTCAAAATCTCCACCTCTTTCATCATTGTTTTTTTCTTTTTCACACATACCTTTTGAAATCTTCCCTTTCAAAGTGAAGCATTCGAATTAAAAGTTTAAAAATTATTTAACTATATGAGTACATTTCATAAAATTTTAAATGATTATAAAATTTTTAAACATTATGTATATGTAATTCTTTCTCAAATATGCTTTAAATTTTTCTTTTTCAAAGTGAATAGACATAAATTTTCACATAAAAAGATGATCATAAATAAAAATGAAAATGATTTCAAATTTAAAGAAAACAAGAATGATCATAAAAGTAAAACTTAAAGATTAATTTAAAGATTAATTTATTTTCACCTTTGCTTTTAAATGATTTTCATTTATCATGTATTTTATTATTTTACATTGATAATAATAATGTCTTCACATTTATACAACTACTTCTCATGTAAAATCTATATAACTAAAACCTTGTGACCAAGGAAAAAAACCCTAGATTAATTAAAGGTTATTTAATGTCAATTCAAGAATCTCACAACTTCCATCTTATGGACCTACCTTTTCAAAGCTTAACTATCTTTGGTGTAACCTTTCCACCTTCATTTCATTCATTATTTTTTATATCTTATGACTAGAAGCATGGCTCTTGCCTAATTGTAGTCATCTTCTATATCATCAGTTTATGAAATAAGGGGATAATGAAAGTGTTTTGAATAGTGCCCATGATTTCCCTAGGCAAAGATTGCAAATTACTGCAATCGTTGAGAAAAGTTACAAACAAAGTTACTACATACATGTAGTTTGATCAAACTCGCCCACAATTGCACAATATAACATAACTTCCAAGCAAATGCATCAACTTGCACCCCCAAAATCACATTCTATGTTTGACATGATGACATCTTGAATGTGTGAGGCAAGTGCATAAAAGCAAATTGTAATAAAGCAAAGGAGCAACAAAGGAAAATATTTGAAAAACGATATATAATTACTTATAATGGACATAGATTTTGTCGCGACCCTAGCCTTGGGCTCGCGACCAAGGCAAAAGGCTTGCAAGGGTGCGGGCCAAGACTAAATCTGGGAGTCGCATTCTCATGCCCCGGGAGTGCAAAAGAGTGTGAGGGAAAGAAACCTTACATTCCCAAATGAACTCCCATGTTGGAGTTGGAGTCCCGGTGGACTCCCAAATGTTTAAAGAGTGATTGCAAGGGTCAAAACGCAATGGTTCGAGGAGTTCTTTATATCATTGGAAGTCTATTGAAACATAGGTGTCTAAAATGGACTTGCATCACCCATTGGGACATTTAAAACACAAGTTATGGCCAAAAGTAAGGTTGGGAATCAAATTGGTAGTTTGACTCCCGACCACTAAAAGTCAGGAATCAATTCAATTTCCTTGCGTGTAGGTGACGTGAAACATACCGTTGGAAAGCTCTCAATGAGGGATACAACTTTGCTTTAGACCTCATCTCAATCGAAAGTTTGCACACCAAATTATGGGGCTCCAAAGTTGCAGGAGTCCCGACTTTGGCAATTTTGGGACTCCCACTTGAGAATCCTGGGACAAAAAGCCATTTAGATGTGGGCCTCGTGGAGAGGCACAGAGTATACTATAAGGGGGAAGGTGTATGTTTATATAATTTGATTGCAAACATTCATTACTACATATCCAGGTTTTAATGATTGAATTTTCAGTCATATCAAACATTGGACAAATTTGGTTACAATCAAAATAGACTAATGATTTTAGCCACAAATGTGATTAACACCTAGTGATTAAGTGCCTACTTAAGTTAGTCATGGCTTGTCCAAGTTTATTAATGTGATTGTAATATTAGTTGAGATGTAGTTGTCCATTGTGACAAAGATGACCCAATTCATAGTTGAAATGTGTGATATATGTCGTGTTTAAGGTGACAAAAAAATGGCATATGTCATTGAGATGGTTGCCAAGTGGCATGTCCTTTGTGGCTAAAATGTCTAATAGTTTAGATGACATGGATGACAAATGGTAGTTTGTTATGACTAAATTGTCTAATACGTCAACTAAAGTGCTTGCCTAGTGTCATGTTTGTTTCGACTAATAGTGTGACTAATGTGATTAATATTTATATGTGGCCCATGCCAAATGTTTATATATTGTTTGCCTCTTTTGATTAATTGATTATTAGTAATATTTTGATCTAGAAACCTAACATTAATTCCTATATATTTACTAGATATACATGGCTGCAATCACATGTAATGTCTACTTTGAAAACCAGCTAGATCTTTACATGCACCCAAATGCAACATCTAAAAATACACCACATAGATTACATACAAATTTAACAACCTAGAATATATTAATATGCCTAGAAAGTTGGAAAATGAAAATTACAAATTACAATAATGTTTAATAAAATTTTGTGGTGAGTTTCCAAGGCCACAAAATGATATACCCAACTATTCTATCTATTGTGCAAAGTGGAGGATCATGGCTAGGCTATGGACATGGCAAATGAACACTAGCCAAGAAGTAAGATGTAATGGAAATATAGATATATTCGTCTAACATGGCACAATTATGATGCATTGCATTTCCACCTCCAAATTTGACAAAATTGTCAATTGCACAATTTTTGCTTCCATGAAAAATCATGAAGACGACACATTGATTTTTTTAGTACTATAAACAAATGCATAAACCAAATATATCATAAACCTATAATCAAAATGAATTAATTGTCAACTTCAAATTTAAACAAAGTTAAATGTAAATCATGGCCTACATTTGGGTGACGTTCTATAATTAATTTCGTCATTACCTCTTTTGTTGCTAACCTTAGAACCAACTGATAACCTACATAATTTTGATGATCACTTTTTTCTTTGCCAAAATTGGTGCTCATGATGCCTTCAAAATGCATCTAACCTTGGAACTTTATAGATCATACACACATGATCATAAATACAATGGTCTTGAACATAACTATATATATATATATTCCAAGTCTAACAATAATTTTTTTTAAAAGTATAAATGCATGGGTTTTAGGGTTCAATTAAGCAACATCAAAAGACCATGCAAAAGCCTTTATGGCAAGCCAATGTGGGTCTTTTCTTGGATTCCATCGTTGCCCATGTGGATTATAACCAACATACTTTAAAATACTTGGAGCCTCCAACAAACCAAGTAAGTATGGCCACAAACTACCCATCAAATAGTTATCCCCCACTTTTGGATCAAATGGATGGGGTAGGATATATGAATATGGCACATTGCTAACACACTTGTAAATGTAATCATCTATCAACAAGGTATTATTCGGAATTAATTCTTGAAATCCAAGGCTAATTTCAAATAACACCTTATTCATATCTTTTAGTACAAGCTCCTTGTTTGGGTTTAGTGGATGTTTACTTCATGTCAGATCATACTTGTAATTTCCCCATATAAACAAAGGTTTCAAATGTCAAATTTTGAAAACATAATTTCAAGAACCAAAGTGAGTTTGGTCGAGGGTTCATTAACTTATTTCCACACCACACTACAAGAATGAGTGGTTTCCATCTCTTTTCAAGTTGTACATGTTGTGCAACACACAATGAACCATTCACATATAATACAAGTAAATAACAAATCTTGTTAACTACCATTAGGTTTGAACAACAATTACATGTGTCCAACAACAAATTCACTTAATGCACTCCCAAGCTCCTTAATAGACTCAAATGTGAGTTTAAGGTGAAAACAACGGAAGGATAAGGAGTTGGAGCACATTCCCTAGCTCGCAGCATTTTGGGTTAAAAGGGTGTGTTGGAGCTCCGAAATGGGGACTAGGAAGAATGACAAGCAAGTCAATTATTCACACGAACTTGCACAAACCAAACAATAAGTTGGTTAGTGCATAATTGGAACACTTTTGGTGCACAGATGAACCATAAGCAAACACGGACTCACAAGACTCACCACAGCCCGGACTTGGGGGAAACCACCACCTTCCCCCTTTTAGTATTCTCTATATTTGGCCATAGAGCCAACACCCAAATGTCATTTTGTCCCGGGACTCCCAAGTGGGAGTTTCGGAATTGGGACTCCTGTGACTTTGGAGGTTCATAACTTTGTGTGAAAACCTTTGATTGAAGTGAAGTTTAAAGCAAAGTTGTAGTCTTGATCCAAAGTTTTCCAAAAATATGTGGCACGCCACCTTCACGTAAGCAAATTAAGGTGATTTTAAACTTTTAATGGTCGAGAATCAAATTGTCAATTTAACTCCCGTCCTTTCTTTTAGTCATAACTTATGTTTTAAGTGCCCAAATGGGTCATGCGAGCCCATTTTAGACATCTACATTCCAAGAGCTTTCCAACGATGTAAGGAACTCTTCAATCCCATGAGTTTTGACCCCTTGTAATCGACCTTTGAAGATTCGAAAATCAATTGGGATTCCAACTCCCAAAATGGAAACTCACTTGGGAGTGTGGGTTTCATTCCCTCACATTTTCCTACACTCCTAGGAGCATGAAATGTGACTCCTAGGCTTCATTCTTGGCCCACGCCTTTGTCGGCCTACACCTTTGCTAGTCCTTGTTTTGGTTACGAACTCAAGGCTAGAGTTGCGACATCACCTTTTTATGGGCAACAATTCACTATTATAGAACCCATCCTTAAACAACTACATAGATCCATTCAAACGTATCCAAGTGGACAAGAAACCATGACCTTAAAATTTCCACTACTATCTCCACTAAACATCCATTACCTATAATGTTTTGTGGATTATTGGTGGAAGTTACCCATTGGTTATTCACTTGAATGGAATGCGTGCCATAATTTTTGAAGTGGGCAATGTTCCCAAAAGCCAAAATGGAAGTGAGTAATGCAAGACCCTTTTGTTGCCTGAGTGGATTGAGTCCTTCACACTATGTGGTTTTGTCGTAGGTGATTCCATGATGCCTTGCTTTTATTCATATTAAGTTGTCAAATCCTTATATATACAACCTTTTCATGGGACAATGTTATAACATGCATGACAAGTAATGACATTGTTGTGTCACTTATGACATTGCCCAAGAAACGCATGTTTATATAAAACCCATGAACATACACAACCATTCATATCATGATTTGCACCAAGAACAAATGAAATGTATTATGGACTTGCATTTTGTTGGGTTGAAATTGGCAAGTTACTTGATCATCATGTCATTACACCAAAATTTGTTTTAATTCACTCTGGGTTTCATTAGATTTTGAGTGAATTTGGACATTTTTACTTAGTGAAATTAGTTAACCCCCTAGTGAACAAGGACTAGTTGTTATAGACAATGAATTGTTTCACTAGTACTTAGTGAAACAAGGTTATTCTCAAATGAAATACAAATTTATCAATCTATTCATTTGTTATTTAATTAACTAGCTAGCATGGAAATCAATTAAAATTAAATTATTTAATATATAATATTATTGATAATTTCAAGATTTTCAACCTATGTAAGTAGGCCATGTAATCAACCTAAGAACTTATTATAAGGAATTAGATAGGAGAATATTCGGTCAACTTACCATTGTTGACCACACACAACACCACTCATGAGGTTCGAACCCTTGACCTTTAGAGTGGAAGCAAACATTTTTACCATCAAGTCACTTCATTTGTTGTGATAATATATTACAATACATTCTATTTATCAAATATTTCATTTTAAACATTACAAAAACATAAACTTTGAAAATGAAATGATTTTGTTCAAATGAAATGACTCGATTTTTTATTTTTTAAAAAAATTCAATAATGTACATAATTACATTTATTTCCTTTTGAAAGTGTAAAATCATTCGAATAATTTTTTTTAATATCATTATTTAATAACATTTCAATGACCATTCTTTGAATTATTTTTTAAAAAAAATGGACAGTTTTTTTACTAATATATTAATATTACTTATGCTAGGCTACTTTCAATTATTATATGGCCATTTTTTTATTAATTTAAATTAATTCACCATACATTATTTATGGCTATTTATGGTTATTCTTAATTACTTTTGGTTATTTTTTTACTATTTCACCTTACGTTTTTTTGGTTATTCTAAGTTATTTTTTATTATTGTAAGATTTTTTGGCTATTGTAAATTATTTCATTTTAGGCTATTTATAATTATTATAAGTTACTTTTGGTTATTCTAAATGATTTCATCTTAAATTATTTTCAATTATATGAGGGTATTATTGGTTATTTTTTACGATTGAACGATATTTCACCTTAACTTATTATTGGCAATTTTAAGTTATTGTAAGTTATTTCACCTTAAATTATTTTTGTTTATTATAAATCATTTCACCCCAGATTATTTTTGGCAATCCTAAGCAATTTTAATATATGATTATTAGTTATTATTTTATTGGAGCTATTGGTGGCCATTAATGGTTATTTTATTGGTGGTTATTAATGGTTATTTTATTAATAGTTATTGGTGGCTATTGATGGCTATTATATTAATGGCTATTGGTGGTTATTATATTAATGGCTATTAGTGGTTATTCTATCAATGGCTATTGGTGGTTATTATATTAATGGCTATCAATGGTTATTTTATTAATGGCTATTGGCGGTTATTTTATTAATGGTTATTAGTGGTTATTTTATTAATGGCTATTGGTGGTTATTCTATTAATGGCTATTGATGGTTATTCTATTAATGGCTATTGATGGTTATTCTATTAATGGTTATTTTATTAATGATTATTAATGGATATTTTATTAATCGTTATTAATGATTATTCTATTGGTGGTTATTAATGGCTATTATATTAATGGCTATTGGAGGCTATTATATTAATGGCTATTGGTGGTTATTTTATTAATATTTATTAATGATTATTCTATTAATCGTTATTAATAGTTATTATATTGGTGACTATTGATGGTTATTTTATTAATGGTTATTAGTAATTATTATATTGGTGGCTATTAATGGTTATTTTATTAATGGTTATTAATAATTATTATATTGGTGGCTATTGATGGTTATTTTATTAATCATTATTAATAGTTATTATATTGGTGGCTATTGATGGCTATTATATTAATGGCTATTGGTGGTTATTATATTAATGGTTATTGTGGTTATTTTATTAATGGTTATTGATGGTTATTTTATTAATGGCCCTTGGTGGTTATTATATTAATGGCTATTGGTGGTTATTTTATTAATGATTATTAATGTATATTTTATTAATGACTATTGATGGGTATTTTAATATGGATATTGGTGTTTATTAATGGATATTATATTAATGGCTATTAGTAACTATTCTATTGGTGGCTATTGGTTGTTATTTTATTAATGGTTATTATATTAGTGGCTATTGGTGGCTATTCTATTAATGGTTATTGATGGATATTTTGTTAGTGAATATTTGTGGTTATTAATGGTTATTGTATTAATGGCTATTAGTGGATATTTTATTGGTGGATATTAGTGGTTATTAATGGTTATTTGTGCATTTTTTATTTATGGATATTGGTGGTTATTTTATTAGTGGTTATTGATAGTTATTCTATTGGTGGCTATTAGTGATTATTTTATTAATGGTTATTGGTGGTTATTGTATTATAAGTTATTGTTGATTTTTATATGTTATATTATAACTATTGATGATTTTTTTATTATAAATTATTGTTGGATATTCTATGTTATAATATCATAAGCTATTGGTAGTTATTATATTGTAGGGTATTTTTAATTATTTTTCATAGGTTATTATTATTTATTCTAAATTATTTTACCTTAGGTCATTATTTTTTATTTGAGATTATTTAAAGTTATTATACTTTATATAAAATAATTTATAATAACATAAAGTATAATGACCTTGAATAATTTCATTTATAATAATTTAAAAGCTTATAATAAGTTAGTTCAGATACCTTAAGGTAAAATAACATATAATAGTTTAAGGTATAATAATTTATAATAACTTACAATAAAATATAAATTAGAATAACTAAAATAGATTAAAATAATATAAAGTATATCATAAAGTAACACATATATAATTTTTTAAAAACATAGAAATAAACCTATTTACTATAGTAAAATATAATAATGAATTATGTTAATTAGTAATGAAACATGATGTTTATATAATGATATTATAATGAAATTAGTAAAATGCAATGAACTTATTTCACTTTTAAGGTCCCATAGTGATTTAAGCTAATGAACTACGCCCCACTTTTGTAGTAGTGTGTTTAATTATTCATATTGGTTGGAATTGTAAGGACAATTGGTGAACAAACCCATTTCATCAAATTGAGGGCCAAGTAGTTTTGTGTATTATTCATGGTTCTAAATGCCTTGTGTTTCGAAAAAGGTAGTATATTTGGGTTGGGTGAAATGCTTTTCTTGAGCAGTCCCAACATTTCAAAGATGAAAGTGTTAGATGTCCCATGAATGCGACAACAATTCATAATGAGAAGTGTTGATGCAAGGATTAACAATGTTGACCTTTCAAACAATGGTACTCTTGAGGCCTCATCAAAGGGCATATGCTCTTGGTTCCATCCCTCAAGTTCATTCCCCAATTATGGCATGCTCGTTATGGCCTCGTCTTCATTGGCTCTTGTAACATCTACTTTCATGACATTATATACATCCACAATGTCATATGTGTTGTTAAAGCTTGGAAAATATTCACTCATAGGTGAAGCTCCTCCCACATGGCCAATGCATTGTTCATGACCAACTGGTACCATTGGTTCAAGTTCTTGGCCCACCAACCTCAATTCATCCATTTGAGTGTTATGGGCTTGTTTAACAACTTGGTCAACAATAACAAAAACATCCCTCACCAACCCTACCATGTCCACCTTTACATCCACCTAACATTTATTTGTTATATTTTCAATGGGCATGAATGGTACCGTCCATTAAAGTGAACCATCCACTCATCGTCCAATGAATCATGGGGATCACCCTGTCATGCATGTGGTGAGATGCACAAAGATGTTGATATCAAACCCCTTATTGTAATATGTGATGGTTGACCTTAACAATGTTCCATCAAGGGTTGAGTTAACTAGACAATACTTTAAATTTGTAATGTACGATGCATAAAAATATGTGCATCATCTTCTTTTATGTTTGGGGCACATGAATGTATTTCTATCTAACCCCTATTACGTGGGTGTTGCCCCCCAAGATCGCAAGTGTTTCACAATTGTGGACCACTTCAAGGGGCAAGCACCTAGGCAAATTTTACATGGGCAATGGTATTTGTCCTACCTTGCAACATTTGCTTGAGCTTCATCACATTCCCAAAGCCTGATGTCTTGAGCTTGTATACACCTTGCATCTTTCAATGGTAATCACCTAGCTTTATGGGCCTCCATGTGCAATTTTGTACCATTCACTTGTTATTTTTCCAACATGCCCTTGCATCCATGATCAAATTTTCCCACAAAATTTACCAAATATACATGATCTAATCTCCAAACATGCTTGTCAAATATGGTAGCATGTCCATTTGCATTATAATCACTCATAATGATAGTTGACCATACGGTCTAGCCACACACCTCTTGTTGTATTCTAATGGCCAAATTAAATCATATACATGTATCAAACATGCAAACAAAACGTACCTTGTAAAAGGCCAACTAGCCAATGTAAAGAGGCATTATGTTACTACCCAATCTTGTTCAATTAGGTCACTTGTTTACTCGAACACTCCCATGAAAGCAATGTCATTCAACATGCTACATGGTTATTCCCATATAATTTCATGATGCACATTTCATTCCACGTCCATGTATCCTTCCACCAATATCTAAGTGGAATGCAACTTGCAAGCACATCTTTAGACTTGGCTTTCACTGTAGTGGATTGTGCCATGCTTGGTTGGAAGGTGTTTTCATTGTTGTGGATTTTACATGGCTTGGGTGGGCTTGGCTTGAATTGAGTCCACTGGACACATATGGCAACTCAGAAGCAAAACACAAGTCATCAAGAAAACCCCTCGAATCTCTTAGATGTCACCTAGTTGCAAGACAACTTCATTCACTTTGATTCATATATCATGATTGCACCTTTGCCATTTGGACATGTGCCAAACCCATTTTATATTATTGTGCAATCCATCCATGTTATATATGATCTAACTTAACCAAAATGTGTATTTATTATTAAATCTCTTGCATTATTCCTTTGTCATCAACTATAATCGCAATGAACACAAGCATTTTGGACACTAATAAAATTAAAAGAGATTTGATATATACCACAATCTCTTTTTCCACCTTGGACAAACTGGTGAATATAGTTTGTACTTTGTTTTGTTCATCTAACTAGTTTGAGCCCACCTTTTTCCATAAGTTAGATATCTGTGTATTAATATTTCATAAGTTCAAGCTAGGTGCATTTCATGCCCTCAACTTACAATTAATGATTGCAAGAGAATCTACCCACAATAATCTTGAGCATCTTGCTTATGTATTTATATGTATGAATGTGTTTTATTTCCATACTCAACAAGCAATTTATAGAAATGGAATTCGTATATTCAAAACCTGTTAATTGATCATTGGTGCAACCCTGTTCAATGCATGGCATCACCACCACACTGCACTTGATTTGTGTTATTAATTGTCAAACGACCCACCTTGAACATGCCCAACACAAGAACACGTACATGTAATTTAAGGTTCATTGATTATTTCCAAGGAATCATTTTAATTTATTAATGTCACCAAGGCACTTCCACCCATCAAAGCCACTATCATCTATTAAAAATACCTCAATGCCCTTGAATAATTGCCCTTTCGAAACATACTTGCATCTTAACCTATTTTTGGTAAGGTTTATTAGCAAAACTTCACCTATTTGATGATTATATGTTTTCCATGAACATTCTTTGTCACCCCTTCAAATCATATCAACCTTCCAATAATCCGTAGAAACCACCAACCAAGGTTAAAAGAACTAGGGAGGAGATGTGAACAACATTGAAAAACAAAAAGAAAGCTATAGTAGACTCTCTAAGAAGTGCTTTTAAGAAGAAGAATAAAGTTAAAAAAGGAAGAGCCTAAGATTCAAGAATGAAGAGGGAACAAGATAGCACATAAACAAGGGCACAAAAAATTATGAAGGGCAGAATGGAACCATTTGTAATGCCAACAATGGTACGAGTTGTGCCAATAGTGGTATAGGTGACCATATAGACTACAAAGATACCATAGATGACATCTCCACAAGAAAAACAATTGAAGGAGCAGAAGTAGGAGGTACCACAGATGACATTTCCAAAGTAGAAGTAGTTGAAGGAGTAGAGGCAAGAAGTTAAAAAGGGTACATAACACAAAATTTCCAAAGGGTGAGGAACTTTTGTACTTTAATGGGGATGTATACGAAGATTGGATAGAGACCACTTGAAGTCCATAATATTTCTAGCATTTATAACAACATTTGCAACAATAACAATAGTTGACACAAGAAGGTCTACAAGCTATTGGACTGCAGATAGAGAGAGTGGAAACACAACTTTCTTTTGCAGTGTTTAAACCATCACAACTATAGGTACCGAATAGTAGATTAGGATCTATAGAAAGGTTTTCATTTGAATTTGAGCTAGGGAGTAGATTAGTGCAAGAGATGGAACATTTACAAAAGGATCCAAAAATCCTACAACATAAACAAGTTCACCAAAGTTTGTGGAAGAACTAGTTGTAGAAATAATGCAAACACAAAAGGCATCTAAATTATTTCAAATTATGGTGATTATAAATTTGAATATGGGGAATTTGAATTTGGAGGTGAACAATATGAAGAACATAGGGGAGAAGGAGAAGACAATACAACATGAGGAATTAGATAAGGAAAGGGATTTCTAAATGGGGTATAAACATAATGTGGAAATCTCGAGGAGGAATATGGCTAAGGCTAAATAGAATATTAAAGTGTTCATTAAAAAATTGTAGGATTATAATGAGGAGCTCAAGGGTAGCAGAACATAGTTGAAATCACAAGATGAAGAACTATAGGATTTAAAGCAAAAGGTTGAAATTTGGGAAACCACAAAGAAAAAGTGGACAAAGGCATTATTTCTTCGTAAGAGGCTTTGGGTAGTCAATTGAAAACACTAATTAAGGAAAACAAGGAGAAGGAAAATGTTATGACATATTTGGAATTGGTGAATATGAAGAACGTATCTTTGTTATAATTTGAAAAACTTAGACGAAAGACAACATAAATAGAAAGAAAAAAGTTGATGGAAAAATAGAAGTATTATCACAGGAATCTGCAACACTTATAAACATAATTAAAGACTGCACAGGAATAGAGGAAGAGTCTAGACCTAGCTGGTGTTAAGAAAAGGCTAAAGGATTATGATCTTATCAAAAGAATTTTCCAAATTTTATTTATGGTAGTCTAACAAGTACAAAAACATTAGGCCAGGATGAGGAGACTAAAACGAGGCCAAGTGGAACAATTCAAGAGGAAGAAGTGTAAACTAAAGAACTAGATTTCAGAAGTGGAGTAACTCAAGAAGAAGAGATATAAACAAATAAACCACAAGACTTCAAAGGAAGGGTTAAGAAGAAAAAAAACCACAGATAATTCAGGAACAAGAACATGTGGAGATTATTCTAGCAATAGAAGAAAAGGTATCTAAAATATAACCCTTATAAATAAAACCACAAATTGAGTTAGTGGAAGAGGAGGTCAGAACTATCAAGATAGAAATATAAGTCAAAATCGCAAAGTTAGAAGTGTGTACAAAACCATTAGTTATTGTACAGGTGGAGATTACAAAGACTATAGTAGAGGAGTCATATGTTTAAACGGATACGAAATACTTTCATTTTATTTCTATCATTTTTCAAGGATTTTGGGGACAAAATCCAAAATACAGAAGGGGGGTAATGTTAAGGGGGTAGGATGAGTATAAGGTTTGAATGAACAAGGCATTTGGATAGGGACTAATCATGGAACATTGTTAGTTTGAATTTTGAATTTTGGTTGTTTTTGGATAATGGTGATGTGACTTGGGACTACCCAAAAAGGAAAGTTTTGGGGGAAAAAAAAGGCATTCTTAGACTCATAGTTTTGGGAAGAGGAAGAGGAGCTATAAGTACTTTTGTAGTAGAAAATGACAAATTTTGTTTTGATATACCACAAATTTATTTTGTTGTTTTGGATTTTATTTCAATAAAACATGGAATTTTGTTATAATTATAATGAAGTTTTCAATAAAATAAATAAGTGTTGACTTTTGTAGTGATTTCTACGTTCATATTGTTGTGTGAATATGTTATAGTATTAGAACATGATGAAATGAATTGAAATATTGTCTCCAGATTTTTTTTAATGTATTTTGAAGTGTAGATTCTGGTTATATGAAATAACCATGAATATGGTGTTTTAATGAATGGCAGAGTTAAATGTGTTGAGAATCAAGGCGTAAATAGTATAGATCAAATTTTATATTCTTTGCTACCCATCACATGGAAACATGAAAAAAATGCCATTTTGGGGCATGTAGATTTCTTTTGAAATTCATTGGATATCATTAATTAAAATATATTTCATTATTTAATGTCAAAAAATTTTATTAAAAAATCATTTAAATAAACCTTTGAGCAACAATCTCCACTTAAATGTTTTAATTATAATACCCAAAATAAATTTGAATTTGAAATTGCAATGAAAACAATTTGAGGTCCATTTGCACAAACCACAAACTGCCATGTGTCACCTTTGGGTATGGAATCTAATCATTTATTTATGGATAAGTAAATCTAAGTCGTTGACTTGGTCAATTCGATGTTACCACATGTAATCACAACATATCTTGGGTTTTGCAACTAGGTTTTGTGACTATGTCCTAGCTAGGAAGGACACATGCAATTAATCACTCATAAATTGTTAAAACCATCATGTTTCACCCATTTAGTCACAAAGGACATTTAGTCGCAAAGCCCAATCATCTTATCAACCATGATTTTTAAAATTTTGGCTTAATATTGAAATTCCATGTCATCAATTATTTTGGTATGACGTGTGATAGAATTGAGAAGGTGAAAGAATCCAGCGAGATGACTCTGCAAACAGAGAAGCTCACAAAAGCAATTTGGAGTTTCAATCTCCAGAAGGAGAAACTGTGTAAGTGGAAGGAATTTGAGCTTGGTGCTGCGTCTCCAACGTCCCTGATTGGTCAGAGTTGCAAGGTCTTCTGGCCATTAGATGATGAGTGGTACATTGGAGTTATTAGTGACTACAATGACCACACACATAAGCACCTGATTACTTATCAGGATTCTGAAGAGGAGTGGATTATTCTGGCAAGGGAGCGAGTGAAGCTGAAAGTTTCAGCTGCAAAGAGGCTCTGACTCTCAATAGCTACAGCTCAGCAGTCACAGGATAGAAGGAAAAGACCTAATTCAGTTAGCTGTCAGTATAGAGGTTTTTGAAAATGAGCCAGGGCAAGGGGATCTTGTGCGGGCCAAGGTGAAACGCTACCCAATGTGGCCTGCTATTGCAATGGATGAAGAGCATGCAAGAGCTTGTGGCATGTAGCCTACATCTCGTGACAGTGTCATCGCTGTCCAGTTTTTTGGGAGCTATGATCATGCAAGAGTTGACTCCAAAAATGTCGTGCTTTTCTCAAAAGGTCTGTTGTCCAAGTATCACTGCAAATGCAAAAGGGTGGCCTTTCACCAAGGA
>Ga0116227_10006540_pt1 | contig 23510 bp, 9 predicted proteins | sample S1TSphgellanicum_FD_89693 | JGI IMG/M metagenome (GOLD analysis project Ga0116227, IMG submission 89693) | Host-associated microbial communities from peat moss isolated from Minnesota, USA - S1T2_Fb - Sphagnum magellanicum MG | ecosystem: Host-associated > Plants > Peat moss > Unclassified...
AGTAAAGTGTAAGTATGTGGTTTTTTTTTTTTTTTTTTTTTTTTTTTTTTTTGCAACTAGCCAATTTGATTGGCCCATCACTCAAAAAGAAATGAAACTATGGAGGCTCCCCAAAATAGAAAGGTTGGTTCTATTTTGAAGTTTAGAGTTCCTCCCCCTTTTGGCCCACCTATATAATAGCCCTATTCCACCATGTAAGGTGGGCCATTCTCGAATTGGATTAAACAATTTAATAATCTAAGCATTTGGACCTTATTTCATTTGTTGTAAATAAAGCACTGACAGAATTGTTTTAATGTACTTGGAAGGCAAGTTATCGAGCGGAATCTATCCTCTACAACAACAACAAAAAAAAAGGTTCTTTAAATAAGCGGAACATGCACTCCAGCAGACATTTTGCTTGTAGAAACACCCAATCTCGTTCTCGAAAAAAAACCCCAAAAATAGGTTTTTCTTTTTCTTTTTCTTTTTTGGCTCCTTCCAGAAGTGGAATCGCTGATTGAGGTCGTCACGGTTGTTGTTTTTGGTGTTGTTTTGTTCTGGATCGGTTGTGATTCGTTTCAAGCTCTTCCTTCTTCTTCTTCTTCTTCTCATACACATAGATCTCTGTTTGTTTCAGGTCGATCATCTCTGGTTTGTTTCAGATAGATCATCTCTGGTTTGTTTCAGAGTTCATGGAACCGGGCGTCATCTTCATCTTGCTGGAGGATTCAGGGCGGCCTTGCCAGAGGTTTGCACAGCTTTTCTGACTCCGTTCTAATTAGTGAAGGGGAAATAAAGATTACAAGGCGAGAAAGCTGAGATACTGGAATTTTTTTGATCTCGCGTCACAAAGAAATTCGGAGGAGATGATTATTATGACACAGTGTAGAGAAACCTCGAGTTTCTAACTAGGTAATCAGATGGAACGAGAGGAGGTCGTGCAAGGATTATTATTCTATGTTTGCTGGTGAGAGTGGGACTTGAGGCACAGGAGTTTCGCGATGGATATCAAGATCGGTGCGCTTCAGTACACGATTAAGAGGGAGAAGATCTATTTTCGGCATTTGCTTCGCTCTCAACAGTCGTGAACTGAAATCCGTGCGAAGTCTTTCGCAGAGGGAGATAATAGAACGTTAGACGGGCTTGGAAAGCTTCATAAAGCCTGTCATCACTCGAGCCGGAGGCGGAGGAGGAGGAGGAGATCTCAGACGGGAACTGAGCGCTGCAACAACAACAAAAGTTTGCAAAAGGAAGCCACAGATGGATGCGAGCCATACGGCGATACATCCGGCTGTCCATCCAGTGGGAGTGCCACCACAATTTGAAGGGGCGGGACCTCCAGCAAATAGAATGAAGGATCTGATAGGCTCTGCAGGCACGGTGGGAGGATTGTTGTTACGATTTGGCCAGTTTACCTTTGCGTTCATCTCCTTCTGTGTTATGGTCACCGTCCCGGGCTTCTCCTCCGTCACAGCTTTCTGGTACGTCTCCCACGTCCTCTCCGCGGCTTCCGTCGGAACAAAGATCTCGTTTCATTGATTCTGCTCTCAAGCTCGCTTCGCAGTTCTCTTTACCCCTGTACTGTCATCCGTCTGAACATCGATACTATTAGCCCTAGGGGCCGAAAACATGAAGAAGAATTGCGATCCTCTGTTGATGCCTCGCGTTGTTCCTGTCCGTATTAACATTTCTTTCAGATTTACGACTTTTTCTTCGCTTCCTTAGTTCTTTCTATTCCCAGCAATAGCTTCTGCAGGTGCTTGAAATGTAGTACTTCATCGCCAGTAGTGGAAAGAGAAAGCTGAACTGCAGTGTCGGTGGTTGCCGGTGAACTTGTTGTGGACACTGCTGCACTCATCTCTTGAGTCTTGCTTTCCCAGGCATCCTTTAAAGATGATGCTCAGGGAGCTCTATTGGAAGGGATTTTCTATTGCTCATCATAATAGGGCATCATTCTCTTTCACATTTGTGTTGTCCAGTAGCACAGCAGCTCAAAATCAGCTTGGAAAGAAATTTTGCTGTCTCCAAATATCAAGAGTCATTGGAGTAGCAGAGACAACTGCCTTGAGCCATGTCTATTGAGGGTGGTAGTTCATTGCAGAGTTTGTAGCTCTTAAGGACTGACATCTTTGGTGGTGGTCTCTTGGTAACTGCAGTTATCTGGTGGCAGCCATGGTGTTTCAATGCATGTGGAGTCTAGCCATTGGCCTTCTGGATGGATATGCATTGCTCACAGGGCGTCGCCTCCAAAACTCTCTCTTGGTCAGCCTTTTTGTGGTTGGTGACTGGGTAAGTACTTAAATCTCTGAAGTTTGAATGCAATGGAGTTGAACAGCATTTCTGTGGGTTCTTGCGATGCCATGTTGGGTGAAAGCTGCCAATTGTATGTGGGCTTCCTTCTGTTTTGACTTGGAAATTGTTTTCTGAGCAGGTTACATCAACAATGACATTTGCAGCTGCATGTTCAGCAGCAGGGATTACTGTTCTCATAGACAATGATTTGAATCAGTGTGGACCAAACCATTGCAGTAGAATTGAAGCTGCAGTGGCTATGGCATTCTTGGGTTGGTTCACAATCTCTTTGTCCTTCTTTTTCTCTTTCTGGGTCCTTGCTAGCAGGTAGCATCTGCAGAAGCTACTTTGAACAGTGTTTGTAAACTAAGAAACATACTAGCCTCCTTCATATTCAGTTTCCCAGCTCATGCAAGACAACAATGTACACTCCTATATTATATGAAATGCCCTAGGGTCTCCCCAATCTTTTGGATCATCCTATTGGAGCTATCTCACCCTACAATTTCCTTCTTTTTCCCATGGTTCTCTGTGTCTTGCTCCTCCAAACTGTGTGCAGAGTCAATGGCTAGAAGGCTACACCATGTGAAGCCCTATTATGAGTACATGTTTTCTGACAATGGCATGTGCTGTGTCCAAAGTTGTAAGTGTCTACTCAAGGTGGCAGCGATGGTTGTATGAGCTCAAGGCTTCAAAGTGCTATTTGATGTTCTAGTCTACCATGCATTTACAAGGCAATTCATTCCTTTCCTCTCCCTCTTGATGCTTCCTGATTGTTAGTGGAACCAGAATCAGCAGTGCTAGGGGCAGAACACATATGTTTGCTCAAAAGCTACAGCCTCTGGTTTCTTCAGAAGAAAAATAGTGCTGTGGAGGAGGAGACATATCAGAGAAGCTATAATTTCCAGTCTACTGAAAAAGTTCCTGTAATTTTTCATGATTCAGTTGAAAGATGAGTTCCATTGGCTATATTTTTTTCCATCATGGTCTTTTGTATAAGTCACTGTTTTTCATAAGATTGCTGATCAGCAATGACAACCCATTTAGTGTATTTCTGTTTATTGTGTTCATTTGTGCATCTCTCTCATTCCTTTTGTGCAAGATAATTATCATCTTTTCATTTTCTTTTAGGTTGTGGTAGACTGCACAATCATCTGTAGGCTTGAGAGTCTTATGTGGGATCAGTGATCAGGATAATGACCTTGAACACATAGTGATGTGTGCAAAATCCAATGCTGGGAGAGCTACTTACACAGTTGTGGATTTTTTGTGAACTGGAAGTGCATGTTGAGGTCATTCCCCTTACAAGATTGGGCACTTTTTAAGTGTACAGCAAAGTGCCAAGGTGGTAGGATTTCCAAAATAAGGGACAAGGCGGCAGCTGAGTACAACCCCACTTTTTGGGAATGCCTTACACCGGTGGTCTTCACCCATTGTAAAAGCACGAGGTGAATCTTTTTTCAAACTCAGATCACAAGGTGTAGAAGGGGTACAGATCTTACAAGTTTATAGGCCTAACTGAGATTCCTCCCGCTCTTGAGAAGTAAGTGGAAGATCTCTCCTCATTTCTATGAGGGATATTCATGGATATAAGGTGCCCTCCAAATGCATTAGGAAATTTCTCTTGGTGTTTCTTGCAAGGACCAAGATTCTCATTTACAGCATTCTTTGAAAACCTTGGGACTGTACAAGTCCACCCAAGTATCCACATTGAGTTCCTAACATGATGAACTTTGTGGTGTTACTTGATACTTTTATTTTCTTTTGTGAAAGTCATGAAATCTCATTTGTGAGCTTTATAACAAATGAATGTTTTTCAGATTTAAAAGGTCTAAATATTCTAAAATACTAGTTATAGTTTATAAAGGTCTAAATAACTAGTATTATTTGAAGAAGGCTTCCTCCATCTCTCTTCTAGGTCACAAATTGTTCATGATTCACATCTCACTAATACCAAACAATTTTGTTTCCTATATGTTGGGTTTCAACATTTTGGGTGTCTTCTCTTAGGCTTGGGCATCTTTCATGATGCCGTTCTGAACCCTTTTGCCAATCCTTTATCCTTTACCAATAGTGACAATGATACTAATTACCATAGTACCTAGGTAGCTTTGACACTAAATTATATTAATTTCAGAAATATTGAAATTCCCAAAAATCGCCTTTTTCCAAAGAAAAATGTTTTTTTACTGAATGGTATAAAGAACATAGCAACAATGAATGTAACATTTACTTGCCTTTTTAGATTATAATATTAATTAATATTTTGGTTTGCATTGTACCAACCAACCATTTACCAAAACTTTCTATAATGTAAAGTAGTAGATTATGCAACACTCCAATCATGGCCTCCCCACCTGCCCCCCCTTTACATTTAGTTGTAATGAAGTGTACCCTACACTCAGGAAATTCATATCCATCTCAATAGTGAGATACTACAAGTGAAAATCACACATCTTTATAACAGAACTGAAGAAAGATTATACAAAATCTTACTTAAATACACTAACTAACATTTTACAAAGCTAGTATTTACCACAATGAATTTAACCCATCCTTGAAAAATGTCAATATTTTGAGCAAGTTTGGCTTCTACAGGGGAATTTTTTCCAATCATTTTATCTTTCACTGACATTTTTTTGATCTCTTGGACGTCTTTGCAAAACTTTCCTCACTTGATTGCAATGCCTACATTGATTTCATTTTTACAACACATTTTCAACAACATTTGTTTTGAATTGAGTTTGAATCTCCCACTCTCACAAATCTACAAGAAGCACAAATTTTTCAAAAAGGTAACCATCACTCATGCAATCATTTATCTTTTATGTCATGCTTAGAAGCTCATCACACATATCAATCGTTTCTCCCAATAGTACAAGCTTATTTCCAACATGCCCAAACATTTATTTTCTTTGAGCTTCCATTATTTTTGTCGCAATTTCTAGCACTTTCTTGAATTTGTGAATTTTGCTTCAATTCAAGTTGTGGCACAAAGATTCTAAATCTCTAATGCTTGTCTTCAAATTTGACAACATTGGTTTTTCAATGCTTTGCCTCTCTCTAAAAATGAACAACTAAATAAAAGCCATTTTGTTTGTCTTCAAATTCAACATGCAACTTCTTAAAAGTTATTTAGTTTTTGAAATAACCTCTAATAAATTAGTTTAAGGTCTTTTGCATGTTTTAAAAATGAGCACATCTCATTTTTCATGCACAAATATCTCTAGCAACTCAAAATTATTCCTAAAATATGTTTTCATATCCACCAATGTACTATTTATATCAATTTCCCTCTTTCTAAAAACCTTCAACAAGTGAATTTAGACTCTAAAAGTTGCAAAATTATGTGCATTTCAATTCTTGTTCCTTTGCGTTTGTCCAAAAGTCTCTAGGAATGAAATTTTTGTCATTTTGCATGTCTTCAAATTGCATCAAAATCTTCTCTAGAAGCTACTACCATTTTTTACTAGTTTCCAACATATATGATGGCATTATCTACATTTCTTCAATTGATTAAAGTGCAACCCATATCCTCCCTTTTTTACTTAATATAGTTTCCATATCTCTAATCAATTTCACTTGTCTTTTTTTTTCTTGTTGTTTCATATTTGGTCTATTTTTCTTTGGAAGTTGTTGTGGATTATCTTCTAATATGTTCCTAAAAGCTAGAAAACAAGCTTGTTCTTTATTTGTTTATCCTTTAGAATCAAGAGTCACAACTATAGTTTGTTGTTTAAGTACGGCATCAAAGTGTTTTAACCTTGACTCTCAATACCAAACTTTCTCAAACACTTGCCATATTGTTGTTGCCTCTCTTTAACAACCTTGATAAATCTATGAAACATTTAAACATGTTTTCAAACACAATGTCATCTTGCAATTACCATAGTTGTCTCTCTCAAACTAGTTGTGCCACGTCAAAATTTAATCTTATGTTGTTTAAAAAACTCCATCATTGTTTGATTTTGATCCACCACCTCTTTCCACCTAAATTAACATTAGTTTTTAATTATCATTTAATTTTTAAATACACTTGTCAATCTAACTAAAACTATTGTCAAAGCTTACATTTTGATATTGATGATCACTTTTAATAGGCATTTAATCCATAGTTGCACCAATTGTGGGATTTGTTGCTTCTCCCTAGTGCTTAGCTTCCGTAATTGTCTCTCTTCACAACTAGTTTCCATAGTTTTCTCTCTCCAATTTTCTAGGCCACATCAAATTTTAATTTTGATTAGTTCTTTTCAAAGTTCATCATAATATGAATTTGATATTGCCACCTCCTTCTAGCAACGACAAAGCAAGTGACTTTAACTAGATGATAAAATTCACATTTGTCCCATTTGCTACCTTTCTTTAGTAACCACCAACAAACTAAATGAAAACATTTTTTGCAAACTTGAAATCTACTTCTTTCAATGGTTTTTTTTTTTGAATTTGCACCCAATGATTGATAACCTATCCCTTGCCTTTCTCTAGCAATGAAAGCTACTCGAAGTTCATTTATATGCCAATAAACAAAATTGATTATACATATTTGCTAGTACAACATACTTTAAACCTAGTCATGTGCTTGTACCTTGACATGTACACTCGAAAATCATTAGAAGAAAAATCAAGATATATGACTGATATATGTAATTATTTTTTAGTCATGCGCATCACTAGCAATTAATAATCGGCTAGTTGTGTTAGACAAGCTATGTCCTTAATTAAGTTGCATACATCCTTAGTTGCAAACAATAATAGATATAAGATGAAGTCAAAGTCAATGTATACGGTTTCATATGTATGCATTGAGTAAGGTCTATGCAACTATGATGCAACTATGATGCAATTATCACAATTTTTTTAATATAATTGTTGCCCAATATATCTAAACCGTCCACTTATGCCATTCGATGTTGTTGCATGGCATGTTTATAAATTGAATATTATTATTATTTATTTAACAATTCATAACATATATCTGAATTGTTTATCAAATCAATCCTAGCACTACCATGTGTCAGGGTCAAGTATGGAATATGGTCAATGTTGACCACAAATAAATATGACATGTCTACTTCAACGGCTTTGGAGGTGCCACGTGTCATACTCAAGGATTGGGTTCCAAATTTTTTATCTTTAAATTACACAGAAAATTATTTGAACCTTCCATAATCATGAATCATAAACTACCACATGTTTTTATCAAAGTTGATTGAATATGACCATTTAAATTTATAAAACAATGGGGAAATAAATTTAGGCTATCTATTTGATGGATGCGATTATGCCACATGTAGTGCTAACATTTGTTGATTTGTTCTAAGGTTAGGGTTTCCAAACTTCTTTCACTTTGTGTTGCCATGTGTTATTTTGGTAGCATTAGTGTGATTTTAAGGTTTAAGGTTTAATCATATTTTCTTTCAAAATGTCACACATTGGTTCAATCTAAAAGATTTAAGGTTTAAGGTTATTGTCCTTATAAAATAGGTTTATATTCTTTGAAGGTATAAACATTAAATTTTTTAAAAGGTCGGCCCCCCTTTTCAAAGAAACAATTCACCCCTCTTGCAAATGGGTAAAAAATGATGGGTTTTTGTTTGATGTTATGTTTCATTGGTCCAATGGCTGCCATGATTTTGTCTTCTTGATTACATACCTCTTCAATTTTCTCTTCATTACTACTTCACTCTTCATGAATGTGGGTACATATTTATGTAGGTTATCAATTTGATTGGTGAAATGTAAATGGAATTGAATTGGTTCTTAACCCATACTAGTTTCAAAATTCTTGGGAAGTTTTTGGAACAAAAGGTTTTATAAATCTAAAAAAAATCTTCAAACTCAAACCAAAGATTTTATGAAATAAAAATAAACTTAAAACCAAGAACCAAAGGTTTCTTTCAAGATCAGGAACCAAACAACACCAACACATACCTTAAATTGATGTGTGTGATTGTTTTACAAATTCCCAGTTGATTTACACATACATGGTTCAAGGGTGATTAAATTAATAATATAATATCATGTTAATATATATTTAGATTTTCACCCACATAAACCTTCCAAGTTGCAATTAGTAACACTCTTATTCCAAAAATAATAATTGATCGCATTCATGCATAATTTAAAAATTGATCAAAAGTAATGTAGGTGATGGGGCATATTTAAGATCAATAAATTTACAATTTGAAATTCTAAATCCCCCAAACCAACTTAACTCCATCATCATCCTACTAGCTAAAAAGGGAACATGACCTATTAACCTAATGAAATCCAAACATTCAAAACTAAACAATTGGAAAAAATGTAGTCTTGCAAGATAGTTAGGCAAGTCAATAGAACTATCCATTTCCATTTAGCTTCACCCAATGGATTCCAACTTGAGGCTTGGAAAGGTGTTCAACAATGCACAAATGTTAAAAAATGTGACCTAATCACTAGCATAGGCAAGCTAACTATTGATGTAAATAGGTATGGCAATTTCATATTCCAAATTAATTAACATTGTACTATCCTCCATCATAGCTTGGTATTTACAACAAAATTCAAATGCACTTTGACAAGTCAAGAGTGATAGGTTAATCAATTTGAAACAATGGCACCTAAACTAGATCCACACACAACAAAACAAATTTTTCATCGACCTTTTAAAAAATTGCACTACTTTCTAAAATTAAACAACCCCACCTCATACTTCCACAACATTAATGATTACATCGAACATTAATTAACCACATAGACTTAATCAATAGTGTGTAGTCCAACTGATACAAATCCCATCCATTCTGAATCCACAAGTTATGAATAGTTTAAACATCAAACACAACCTAATGGGCCCCACAATTTTAGCATACCTAATGTAGTAACCTAAATTTCCTCTTTGAATGGACAAACTCTAAATGAACTTTGTAAGTTCTACATATGTAATAACCACCATCATAGTTAGAACCTGAAGTTGATTGTTGGGCATGTACTCCAAACTTTGCATACAATTGTCACCTACATTCTAAATCATTTCTATGCAACCATATGCATGCATTAATTGGCTTTAATAAAAAAAGAAAACTTACACATTGCAAATTTGTACAATCATCATTCTAGTCAAATTGGGACATGTAGGTGCCAAACCCTAATTATTTTAGTCATAGGCACAATTGGAGTATGGGCATGGTGAACAAAATGGCCAATTGCATGAAATTTGTGATGACATTGACATAGCCCTAGGTAGCCCTATGTAAATTATAAGTAATCAAAATAGCCCCCTAGTAGTCTTTAAATAGCCTCTAGGCCACCTACAAAAACCAAACACTAGTTGAACACAAGTTTTGGTTCTTATTGATGACATGACTACACCCTTTGAAGGTTACCCCTTTTATCTATTCATCAGAAGGCTACTATATAATTTTTCTTTAGTCCAATTCATCCCCATGTTGAAATTAGACTTATAAAAACAAAATTTTAAAATTGTAGATTTGCACATGCAATTTTTTTTTACAATTATGTGCCAAATTAACATCTTTGCTTTGTTTATGGTTAGGATTATCATGTAGACTAAATATTCTTTGTTATGCTTGAATATTGAGGAGTCATCCAATTTGTATTTTTTTTGTTTTCTACATTTTGTGGACAACTCAAAGATTACATTGATATTAATTTAGTTATAATACACTTTCAAGCTATTCTAATCACTATTTTTTTTCCCATGTTTTAAAAGTGTGCAATGTTGGTAAAACATTTATAGTCACTAGATCCATGGTGCAATACATAGGTTGGTAATATAATGTGGATCATACAGAAAAGGAACACCTAATGTGTTCAAGGTCAAGGTGTGATGTGATACTTTTAATAACAAATTTATGTAAAGACCCAAGTTTATTGTGGCAGAGGTGAAAAGCTTTAAGTTCATGCACATGGGGTTTCATTGCCAAATTATTATTATATGCTTGGAGTGAAAGGTGGAGGCATGGTGTGACAAACATTCATTTTCACAATCAAAAATTATACCATGAGCTTTTTGGTTGGTGATTTTTCTAGTGGAACAATGAGATGGTGTTGAAAGGTATTGTCAAATGCAATAATCGTTGGGACAAATGCTCCTCATGGATATTTCAAGTCATTTTCACATGTAGTATGATTTACTATAGTTTTTTAAAATTAAAATAATAGGAGATTTCTTGTCTTTTTGAATTCATGCATGTGCAGGGAAGAAAAGAAAAGAAAATAATGTATGTCATGTGGTGAAATATGATTATGTGTGCTAAGTTTCTGATACAATTGTGGGGAATGTTTTGTGAAACAAAATACACGTGCAAATAAGAATATTTTTAAAATTTTGAACATAAGTGGAAGAAATTCAACCTTATTAAATTGGTGATATGATGATCTTATGGTGAATCAATTGGTTTTAAAGGACTTATGTGCACATTGGGATTAAATGGGATTTTGAGCAATCAAGTTTTGCAAAGTTGGGGTGAAACTTGTGCATTATTAGTTTTTTATGTGTTATATATAGAATTACATGTAGGTTCTAATAGCTAGTTTATTGCATTTTACTATGAAAATGGATGAGTGTTTCATGAATAATGTTGATAATGACAAAATATGTCAAGTGACTAAATTATAACGAAATACCCATGGTATCTATATTGTAAGTAGTTACATAAAATACAATTAGATTTTTTGTTGTTTGCATCTTTTGGACATGTTGAAGGTTTGTGTGTTGTTTTCAATTTATAGAAAAAAGTTTGGGTGATGTGGGGTACAAACATAAGCTTTGAGGCATAAATGATTTTTTATTGTTTTGGTTTACAAAATGTGGAAAAATCAAAGCTAGACAACAATTAGGAAAAGAAATTATTTGCACATGCAAAAATTCTATTTGTAAAACACAATGGTACATCAAATGCTTGCTCATTTGGTTGTATATCTTTAAGCATTGTTAATATGGGGATGCCCATTATTTCATATTGTGTGGTTATTAAACATATCTGTAAATTTTAGTAGGCTAGGCGTTGGAACCCCATGTTTTGCTCAAACAAAGGTTGGAATGCCCAATGCAAGTTGGCATGATAATATTATACATGGGGGGCACCCAAACTTGTTTTTGCATAAAAAATAGGTTGACACTAGTTTGGTCTTGAGTTGGTGTGTTCATCCCAAAAACTCCATCATGTGTGCATTTCTTGAGCTTTACAAAAGCTTGAGTGTAATTTTGAGTTTGTCTTTGTTGTGAGAAAATAAACCTTGCTAAGGAAGGTGTTTGGTTTGATGTCAAAGAAAAGAAAAGAAGGGGCAAGGTTTGTAACACAATCCAAGAGTAAAGAAAAAGAGGAGTCTATGTGACTAAGAAAAGGAGAGGGCATATGCTTATGTATATAAAACAAAAATAATGCAAAGTTGATATAAAAGAAAAATGTGTTTAGAGCTTCAAACTTTGTGTGTACAATGGATTCAATAGACCAAAGAATTTTTTTAGAGTGGTTTGGTCCAAACATTTCATGCTCCACATGTGAGGTTGGAAACTTAGTTATTCCCAAGGACCTAGTAAGACAAAATATGTAAGTGGAAGATAGAAAATCAGCCCTACTTGGAAATATAACTTTTGCAAAAATATGTTGTAACAATTAGATTACTTAATATATATTCTAACACAATAAACCTCACTAGATTTGTAACTATTGGCCAAGGGTTTGCAAGCACCATAATATTATAGTAGTTACAAAGTTATTAGGTTTGTAAAAAATTTAAAACAAATTGCACCTAAATATTTAAGAGGCAAGTTTTGCAATAAATTAATTAAAAATAGATGAAAACCTTCGAAAAAAACAACATTTTGTTTTAAGTTACTATGATGGATATATGCATTAGATAAACTATTGTTCTAATCCTTAACAAATAATTCCAACATTGTAATTACTCTAGTAATGATTGTTTCTACTAAAAAAAAACTATAACCCATGTATGACCCTAGGTAACACACATTCCAATAACAAAAATAAAACACAAGAAATCAGCCTTTTTGTGTTTGTTTCATCATAACCACATTTTATAGAACTATCGAAACATTGCATCGAAACATTGCAGTACTTTACTACCACCACTGCACCCCCATTATTCAAGTTTCTACTCCATACCACACACACTTGAATAATTTAGTAGCATTACTATAGTCCTTCAAAATTGAATGTTACTTACTCCACACCAAAACAATAAACAAACTTGTGTTCAATATTCTTCCTATGGGCTTTACACCAACAAAACCCCACCCCTGAACACTTGGAATTAGTTCTTTGAATAGGTGAGGTGATATTGCCTACCTCCTACCCAAATGGCAACCACAAAAAATTATAATCCACGAATTTTTCCCCATATATCTTTAACCCATTAACTTTCCTACCTACATCCTAAAATTATGGCAACATCTCTTTGTTTAAGGAATGTAGTTGGGCAAGTCAACCGAGTTCAAGTGTTGTCAAGATGCCTAATATTCTTCTACAACATTCCATAAAGTAATGAAAGTTAAAAATCAATTGATTTTCCTAAAGTAATGAATTAATGACTTTTCAACCACTCCCACCTACTATTGATAATTTTGAGATATTATAATATAGTAATTAGTAAAAACCAATTGCATTAATTAATCTAATAATTTCTTTTAATGGAGATTTAGGATTTTCTTCACACTTTGAGTTGTTTATGAACAACAAGGGAGAAACAATGTTAGAAATTTCAACTTGGGAAAACAACACTAGGAAAAACAAATATATTTTTTATAACTATCACACAAGTGACCTAAACCTTTGGAAAGAGGCCTTTTTCTTGTCACTAAGGTGTTTTTCCATCCTTTGTTGCAAATTGTGTGAAATATTTGTCCAAACCGTTACTAGTGCATGGGTAGCACAATCCCTCAAATGTGAACTTCAAGGAGTGCAAAAAATTCTATCATCTTCTTCCCCAAAAACCCAACCTACAACGAAAATATGGTTTCAAAGTTATGAAACCTTGTTGTACTACCTTTCCCTAATGTTATTGTCATAAAACATATTTTGTTGAACCTACTTAAGAATCCTTCCTTGTTTTGGCATCATATTTTGAGGAAGAAAAACTTGGTGTAAAATTATGGGTGAGAAAGTGGAATGACGTGCATTTGAAATTACTAAATGCAACACAATTATGTAAACCATTTTAGAAATTACCAACTAGATTTTGTACACATTTTCTTCAATTTCTTTCTATTTGAATTCAAATGCTCAAAACATTGTTTGCAATTATATAACATCTTAAAACCTAGTGATTAAAACAACCCTCATTTTGTACAAGTAAATTTGGAATAAAAATTGCAAAGAAGTTAGATAAAATTTATGGTGATGAAGGCATTTTCTAGGAATGTCATGAACCAAAAATTTTAGGCTTAGCAAACTTCATGACAACATAAGATTCATTCTAACAAGACTTTTCACTTTGAATTCTATATCAAAAAATTAACCAAGTCATGAAAATTTTGAAACTTCAATTGGATTTACAAAACTTGAAGTTTTAATATACCAAATGAATGATCAAGGAAAAGGTTTTGAGAAAGTAACCTCAAGTTTCTTTGTTGAAGAACACAAAAGGAACATGTTTTTTCTTTTTTTAATTGCTTTTAATTTCTAGGAGGGCCTAAGACTATTTTTAAAAATTTGATCAATAGATAATGGATTTAAAGAATCATAATTTTTTTAGCAATTTTCAAAAGTGAGGACTTGGAGAAAGGGCCATTGCATTCATGTCTAAAATTTATAATAATTTTCATTTTGTTTCAATCAATGATTGGGGCCATACCTTAGTATTATATTCAATGAATTAAAAAAAATTACAATGGTGCAACTTAACACTTAATGATGAAAGGTTGGGAATCTCAGGGTTCCATGCCAAAAACATTTTAAGAACACAAATTTATTACTTTTATAGCTTATGTAGGTGTTTACAAATTTTTCATATTTGTACATAGGTGGGAACACAGAGCCCATGTGGTGCAAATCAATAATAATAAAAAATGAAGAAAAACTAAAAATTAAAAATTAAATTAAATTATGTCCACCTTTCCTTAGATTTTGGTGAGGTTTTTTTTATTAATACCACCCAAGGATGAGTTTACCTAAGAGCCATGACTAAAAGAACACTCCTCAAAAAACTCGTATATTTTGATTTTCATTGATATTGAATCTTAAAATGTCAAATATTTAAACTTTAATAACTTGAACCATAATATCTCTATAATCATCAATATCATGTCCACTTTGTGTCCATGTGTAATGGTGAAACATGATTAGTAAAAGAGTACATATAAGGGTGATGTTGTGACGGAATATTGGTACACATTAACAAGGTTTGACCTAACAATAGTTAATAGGTACACCACTATTTTCATCGTTTTAAGAGGTAGGTGGAACCTAAACATTATTTTAGGAAATGATTTAATTAGTTAAAAGGCATTAGTGACTTGAATGTAGTGGATTAAATAGGAGTTTGCTTGATTTGGAATTGATTTTAGGGGGATTCTTAAAAGGTAAGTGAATGAAGCTTCCACTTTCCTATGAGGAGAAAGGTGGTTGCCCAAACTTATTTAAAGGGTTGGTTATGGAGTGTTGAACATACTATGATCTTTTTATGATAGTGTATTCCAATAAAATATCATTAGGATACTATAGTGGGAGTAGGAGGTAATCAAAATGCGCACAAAAATGTATCATTACAAAATCACATTGAACCTTAACTTTCATGGATTATTATGACTTATATAACCTACAAATTATATTATTTTTATTGTTTCATTAAATAGGAATGTACATTAGGATTAGTATGGTTTAAATTAATGATAATTTTAATTATTAAAAAATCCTTAATTGTCTTTGAATACAATTCAAAATATTCATTAAAGAACAAAATCCTATAGTAGGCCAAAAAAAATCCTTCAACATTGTAATACATTTTTTTTGCATAGATGCAAAACAATAGATTAAAATCTTTCCAAGTCTCATTATGAAACCACCATGCATTCCATTAAGTTTATAGTAAATTGCATATCAAGTTTTAAGATTTTTAATTAAGAAAAATATGTAATAAGTCAGTTTAAACTACTAAGATATTTTTTTCTAAAACTTTGTTTTATGTCAAAGATTTGATAAAGTACGACCTTTAATACACAAAAGTTCAAAATAATTAATAAATATTAGTGTGCCATCAACTTGAAGATACCAAAAGTCTTATTAAAATGTTACTTTCATTTATTTGAAACCAATATGGACATCTATTTGCATCTACTTGCACTAATTGTTTTTGCCTAAATGCATAAATTAAGAACATGAAACATATAGTATTATTATACTAAAGTCAAAGAACATCCTCATGTTGATCATTGAACTTTAAAAAATTCAAAGTTTTTTACAATTTAAGACATAGTTTATGACTACATTCATTTTAAAAAACAAGGATAAAAGATTGGCTTACTTTAAGCATGTTTGTGCATCCATCACAATATACAAAATATTAACATTAATTTTTATAAATGTTAAAATGCTAAAGGATGTTCACATCATGGTAACACCTAAAATATGGTTATCATGTCTATGTACACGAATAAAAGATTGTGATCCATAATCATAATGTTGTTCATCAATTTTATTTTTTTTGTCATTAAATTAAGTTTTGTGTGCCTCATTCTTTCAAGGTTTTTGGTTCTTGATCAATATGCCATCAACAAAACAATACAACCTAATAACTCTTGCATCTAGCTACCTTAGATAGCTCTTTCATGGGGTGTAATCCAATGAATCTAATTTACAATTGCATGATTAAGCATGATATAATTAACAATACATCATCATACAATACAAACTAAGACCAATTCCACATAAAAACGTCATGTACATGGTCATGTTGTTGTGTTTCATATACAAAATAAAATTGAGAAGATGTTGTTGGGTTAACTTCAACAACCTATTTAATACAATTGGGTTCTCCTTTGTTATGTTGCATGGTTAAATTAAGTTTGATCCTTAACCCTAGCATTAAAAGTTGTCTTAAACCTTTTTATTGACCTTAAGTAACTTTAAAGCCAAACATGATTTTAAAATTAAACATTCTACATGGACATAAATAATATCTTTAAAACTAAACCCTAACCCTAAAACCTTCAAAAAACCCTTAAAACCTAAAATTTAAAAGTTGAACATGAAAACCTTAAAAGTTAAACTTAGAAAACCAAAAAGGTAAACCTCAAAATTTCAACCCCAAAACCTTAAAAATCAACTTAAAAACCCCAAAACGAGAATCATGAAAGGGTGCATTTGGATTAATAGGGTTCCATTCAAGTGATAATCAATGCTTAAATTCATTTTGTAATAGAAATTTAGTTAAATAAATGTTGAAATTTTAAAATGAACTTCTAAAACAATATTCCTAATGTATTATGGGAAATTTGGATGAAATTGAAATGATTATAATGAATATGAAATATCGAAATAGAATTTTGATTAAGACCATGTAACCAATGCTTTAAATTTTTCTTTTTGCCACAAATCCTCCCATTTGGCTAATCCAACTAAGGTCCATTGAAAGCATCCCATCTATTTTTATAATCAATGAGTTACAATTCTAATTTAAACTATGGGGATGACACTTAAGACAATTTGCAATAAGATAATTTACGTGGATTACATTAACTACCAATGGCATTGTAGTTGTAATGCAAAATACTATCAATCAATTGTAGATGAACCTTAATATAAATAATCATATTGAAGGGGGAATGGTCATTTGAAGGTGTACCTATGATGGTAAACAAAATGTTACAATCCTCCTTGTACCTAAATTTCCCTTACAAGTTCCAAACAGGCCATGTCATTTGGTTGGGGGTTCACAACAAATTGTTTTGTTATAACATATATAACTTTCTAACTAGTATTTCATTTACAAGACAAGGAATTGTTACATAATTTTAGTTGTCTGATTAAGCAACACATGTTGTGTTGAAGGTTTGATGATTAGCTACTTAAAAATATAGGAACCCCACATTGGATGGGGCCTTACTAATAATTGATGTGAACAAATGTCTTCTCAAAGATTTTGGATCAATGGCCTTTGTTAAATCCCTATAAACAACCCTAAACTACAATCACTTACATGCAAGGGTTTGTATTCATCCAACATGAATATTGAATTCATTGTGGCACATACTTTCATACTTAATATTGTGATTACTAAAGTACCATTTGATAACAACTAGATTTTCCCAATATATGAGACTGGAGCTCATAGAAACAATGTTGTTAATGAAACCTCAAAGAAATTGCATGTAGCTTATAATCACAACCAACTTTACATCACCAAATGGTTGTATATGATTAATACAAATATTTGGAAGTAATGATCAATTTATTATTGCTACTCATAATTAATTAAAATTCTAAAAAACTAATCATTCATAATGTATTATGTTTTTGTGTGCCATTTTAAATATGATGTTGATTATAACGTTTAAGACTTGTACAAAGAAATTGTAAGGATTCAAATTTAATGAAAAATTAACTTTTTGTTAGAACCTACTTACAAGTTAATTCATTTGTATAAAATAGTTTATGTTGATCCCATAAGCCATGTATGTTATAATTAAGTCAATTATTCAATACATCTTTTTGTCAAGGAATGCAAATAGATATTCACAACTTTAACTACACCTCTAGCTAGCTTTGGTGCATTTGTTTGAAAAGCCAAGAACATCATGTGGAAACTAGGGTTTGTTGGATTTGCAAGAGTCAAATGGTAAAATAAACATATTTAGGGAGCATCACACTTGGTAATAGGAATGGATGATGCAATTGTTAGAGGATGGGCTTTTAGTTGTTGCATTTTAAAAATTTGCATTCAACATTTAATATTAAAAACTAAACAATTTGGGTGATTCAATCTTACCTTATGAATTTTGCAAAACTGCCTCTCTCAAGATTCACATGTTTAAAAAGGGGAGCCACCCAATCAACCCAATAGTGCCAATAACCCCTTTTTCAAACCCAACAAAAAGATTTAATTTGACCATTGCACATTTGTGATGAACAAATAGTAAAAATGTTCCACCCTTAGGTAGTAACATGCTCAATACAACAACAATTTGTAATCAAATGGAAATTACAATCAAAACTCAAAATTGTTTCTATACAAATGAAGGAAAGTTTGAGTAATTGGAGGCTAAGCAAGGGGAAGATAAGTGTGTGGAAAAATGTTGCTAAACAAATAATTAGAGCTTGAACTATTCTTAACATTGACATGTTATGCACACAAATGTGGCCCCATGAGCATAGATGTTATGAATGAACCAAATGTTGCAAAATTGTCATTTGCTTGTGTAACTTTTTCAACATTTCCATTCTAGTTGTAAAGGAATTATTGATTATTGCATGACCCATGCCCGAATTAGAAAATTGAAATGTAGTTGTGTGATGTGATCGACAATCAAAATGCATGAAACATGGATGAACTCCTATGGTAGAAACAATACATGGATTACTTACAACAATTCAAAATAACAATACCTATAAATGTATATATGGTGTGCAGCTTATTAATTCAAAATTCAGAAATGTATCCTAAACCTTAATTGTTTAAGTGATAATTGTTATAACTTGCATCACATTGCTTTTCTACCAATAAATCCTAAAAGTTTGGATTGTACCCATTCAATAATGTTTCACATATCCAACAACATTGAAAACAATCACATTCAAATTGTAGGAAAATGGCAATGGATCCCTTGGCTTGCCGACATTGCAAAATTTGACTTAGGTATTCACAATGGTGTCCGTGGGGAAAATGGAAAGCCTTATGTGATAAGTTCTTCACTTCCCTTTTCTAACTTTTGATTATCTAATGAAGGCACCACATCATTGATGTGGAGATTGGAAATTGTGGCAAAGATGAATTTTTGGACAAGGGTGTTTGGGAGACCATGTAACGAACAAGCTTATGCATGATCATCATGTTGAATTTGATACAACTCTTTGCACAACATGCCCATTTCCTAGGTTCTATTGCTAGAACCCACTTCTAAGCTTCCTTGATGCAAAAACCCTCTTTACACCTATTGAGGGATTCTAGCAACCATGAACATTCAAAATAAATTTGCAAAATTTTCTTAGGATCACAAAACACAACCATACGTTTGTAAGCACGACTTCTCACATTGTCAAGTTGTCCCCCAAATAATCCTAGTAAATCTTTTGTTCATTTTGGAGGTCATGGAGTAGGACCATGTTGAAAAAGACAAATGAAATTTTAGCAAATCAAGCTTTGAGTAGATATGTCCGAGATTGCCTAAATGGTTCAAGTAGGGATTATCATTTGCCTACAAAAACCAAATTAATTTCAACCACAATAACATTAATAGGGACTGAACACAAGGCTCCAAAATTCTATTTTGTCAAAATTCAAAAGGGTACCCCCTTCAATCAACCTCCAATGCCAATGTTGCACCTCCCTTTGCATAGATAGTTGCAACTTGCATCTCCCATTACACCCTTTTTATAGCAACCTCACATTCTTTCACATTCACACAACTCGCTTGTAGAGATGTTCCAACACAACTTTTGATGCACAACCTTCTCATGCTCACATAGCACACTTGTAGGGAGGCCATAACTCATAGCATGCTACGTCAAATGCTCACTTGCATAGAAACTCCTTGCTTGTAGAGTCGATCATTCAAGTGCCACACACAAGAACTAGGTGACAAATTGTTTAGGCATTGGTTTTGGAGCAAAAAAAGTTTTCCAACTAGTTTGGATTGTAGCAAAATTTGTGTTCCCAAATATTTTGTTTGTCAATTATTTTTGTGTAGTTGCCCAAGTTGCCACCCAGTTCGGTAAACTTTGTGGATACTTTAATGAAAACCAAATATATCAATATGGTGATTTAAAACATTTTTTTTCACTTTTGGTGACTGAAAAGCTCAAAAATCACTTCTTTTTCAAGATTTGAATTTCTAGTTTATTTTTGGCGAAATATCACCAATTGAAAAGGCTGATGCCAACTTGACAAGGGACCTTGCAAATCTATAAGATGCTTGCGACATTAAGAGGAAAATGTGCACACACACACACACAATGTGTAGGATAATGCTAGAGGGACGTACACCCACTTGAGATGGAGTCGAAGGGCACTTGTTTTGTGAACGCTCCTCTTTGAGGCCATTACCTGATGTAAAGCACTGCAAGGAAATTATTTAATTTTGTTTTCCTTGTAATACTTGGATGGTATAATGGGATTTTCTTTTAAAAAGTGCCCGTTAGAGCGATTTTCAAAGCATTCTGCCCTTTGCTGAGGACAAATTCCACTAGAGATGATGCTCTCCAGATACACTAGAAATTTTCTGTTGTGCTTTAGGGTGGTCATGCACATATGTATGTATGTATGTATGTATATATATGTATGTATGTATGTATGTATGTATGTATGTATATATATGTATGTATGTATGTATGTATGTCGAGAGCAATCAAGAAAAGTGTGCTACCTATCCAATAACCATAATGGTACGAAAAGGGTAGGTTCGCTCTCATGTGTTTTTAGTAGTGAAAAATCATTTGCTGCTGTCTAGCGTACCCACCAGCATCTGCAACCATCCCAGTAGAAAAGGTCTATTGGTGGGGCTTCTTTCACTTTGGTCCCTCCAGTTTGCCAATCTAAAGTTGAAAAACTGGTTTGATGCAGGTCCCTAAGTTACCAGCTTCCAAATTGACAACGCAACAAACAATCCTCCCAAGTGATGTATGTGTGAATCTGGGGTTCACAATTCAAGCCCAAACTGAACCACCACCAACCAACAACCACCAGAACTCCATAAGGGATGGATGAAAACATCCCCCACCCCGCCCTCCTGTTAGTCACCTTCACAAAAGTCATACAAACCAACACTTGAACTAACTAAAGCTAGGATGATGCATGTGGATGGTTAATATATACCTAACCATGTATTAACTAACCCTTGTGATTAGTTAGTGTTTCTCATCCACATATCATCCATCCATCCTGCATGATGCATTGGTGGGTGCTGCTGGTTCACTCTGGCCCCTAAAGTTATAAACTTAAACACTCATGAATGATGTGCATTGTATCAAAGTGCAGCAAATTCTTTTTGCAGGTTGTGTAGCTAGATGATGGCTCTCTCTCTCTCTCTCTTTGGTAATCATAAGGTTCGAATCTCCAAAGCACACACCCGCATCACAAAGCTTTGCAGCTACCAAGGAAATCACAACACACTCAGTGACTTCATGATGGGTGGGTGGTAGTTGTATTATTCCCATGGCTGCTATTTCAATGGCTGTTTCTGCTCTGTGGGCACAAGCAAGCTTGGTGAGGGTGTGCAAGCCTGGTGGAATCAACAGCCGATTCCACCATGTGTGGACAAGCCGTGTGGAATCAACAGCTGATTCTGCCATGTGTGGACAAGCCTGGTGGAATCAGCAGCCGATTCTGCCATGTGTGGACAAGCCTTGTGGAATCAACAGCCGATTCTGCCATGTGTGGACAAGCCTGGTGGATCAACAGCCAATTCTGCCAAGTGTGGACAAGTCTGGCCATGTCACATTGCCTGGCATGCAGAATCAACAACTGATTCTGCCAGGCGTAGACGAGCCTGGCGAGGGCACACCATGGCAGAATCAACAGCCAATTCTGCTACGTGCAAATGAGAGCCTGGTGAGGACACACATGGTGGAATCAACTGCTGATTCTTCCAGGTGTGGATGAGCCTGGTGAGGGCATAGGAATGTGGCAGAATCGGCCCTTGTCCATCTCTTTGCTGGGTGAGCCTGGTGAAGTTGCACCTGGCAGAATCAGCGAATTGAGAACCCTTTCATTGGAATGAAGCCAGAGGAGCTACATTTCAAAGCTGTGGGAATGCTACAGAACTTGTGCAGAATCAGCCATTCCAATAAGGTGAGCTTGCTGAGGGTGCTCCTAGCAAGATCGATTCCGCTGTTGATGGCCGATTCACTCACTGGAATTCTAGTGAACTAAGCATTGCTTCCCAGTCAAGTCTGTAGGGGAGCCACATTTAGGCCTCCAATTTTATTTTAATGTTTCCACTATGCAAGATGACTATATTGTTTAGTGTGTGAGTACGAAACCCACCAAGACCAATCCTGACATGTTAAGCCTGTATATGCAAAGTGCAAAGGAATGAAAGAGATGGAAAGGAGAAAACACAGACAACAACAACAATAGTATAAGAAGCTCTCATGAATGTTCACAAAATGTCATTATAGCTTCAAAGCCACAATTCCATTACTGAAGCAACCTCCTTCTCTAAGGCTTAAAAATATATTTAATACTTAGACAAGTTTTTTTTAATTTTTTAATTTTTTGATTTTTTTTTAATGGGTTCCTTTTTTTTCACTGTATTGTTGAAGACAGCAAAAGAAAAAGATTTTTGTGATTGTTCTCCAAATTTTATTATTATTATTATTATTATTATACTTGCAACACATTACCCACATGATGACCCATGCACAGAAAGCAAGGAAGGCAGAAGATTACTGCAATGTCCATTGCTGTTGAAAATGATAATAAGTTAGGAGGAAGATTGATGAGAAGAAAATGAGTGTGTTATCTGTAGGACCCCCCTCCCCCCCACCAGTGGGTGCATTCTCTACACCTCTACACTCCCATCATTTGGCTTCAAGAAAGGAGCTCTTCCCACCATCAATAGCAGCAGATCCTCTCTACCCACCTGTGGATGAACCAAATAGAGAAACCATTTTTTTTAAAAATATGTAAAAGTTATGGGAAATCAAAAGGAATCTCCAAGCTTCATATGCAAAAGTGTCATTTTAAAATTCTTGCCTATATATTTTGAGATGAATAAATGTAATTCACAAGGAGATGGATGCCTTTTTGTCAATAATTCCTAGATATTACTTGCCCATCTAGGGTGTTTTTATTTATTTATTTTAAATTTAAATAATTTTTGAAAATAACTTCAAATTTTGAAAATTTTAAAAAATTGTCAAGTAGGTGGACTCGTGATTATCCACAAGAGGAATGAGCCAAATTTGGCTAGAGGTCAGATATGAAAATATATATATATTTTAGAATCCTGCTTTGTTCTGGTGACCTCCATGAACTCATTGTAAAAATATATGATAATTTCTGAATTTTTTTGCTCAAAATATGGTAACTTTTGTGCTTTTTTTTTTTTTTTTTTTTCC
>Ga0116227_10006541_pt1 | contig 23508 bp, 24 predicted proteins | sample S1TSphgellanicum_FD_89693 | JGI IMG/M metagenome (GOLD analysis project Ga0116227, IMG submission 89693) | Host-associated microbial communities from peat moss isolated from Minnesota, USA - S1T2_Fb - Sphagnum magellanicum MG | ecosystem: Host-associated > Plants > Peat moss > Unclassified...
GATCCTCGCACGCGGAGGGCTGCAGCGCTGCAACGTTCGCGAGCGAGCGATCTATCCGTTCAACCGGGTGGGAGCCCCGGGCGCGAATCGCCGGCAAGACGCGTTCGGCCGACGTCGTGAATCTCGCGATTCATGGATTCCTGTGGATGTCATAGATGCCTATGGAATCAGGAACGGTGCCCCAGCCGGGAGTGAACATGCGGGTCGCCGTGCTACGAGCGATGATGATCGTCGTTGCGGGAATGGAAAGTTTTTGGGGCGTCGCGTTCTACCTCCACCCCGGCTCCGCGCTCGGCGCGCTCGGTCGGGTCGTTCTGGATCCCGTCATCGCCCGTCAGTATCCGCTCTACATCGCCTCCGCCGCTCTCGCGTATGGAATCGCTGCGGTTTCGCCGCGCCGGTACGCGGGCGTGATCTGGATCTGCGTGGCGCAGCGCGTCGTCGAGACGGTCGTCGCCGCGATCGATTGGAAGGGTCGCGCGATCGCGTCGAGCGCGTTTGTCAGGCTCGCGGCCCTGGAACTTTTCGTCGCCTTCGTGCTCTCGCTCGCGCTGAGCACCGATCGCGCGACGATGCCGTCCTCGGGGGCCCTCGACCCGCGCGACCGGGGACTCGTGCGCCTGTTGCGTGGCTTCGGCGGCCTCGAACTTTTCTGGTTCCTCGCGTCGACCGTCTTCGTGCAACTCGGCTCGCGGCTGCTCGGCTGGAAGCTGCAGGATCCGTATACGACGCAGCAGCAGGGTATCGCGCTTCTGGTCATCGGTCTCGTGTGTATCCTCGCCGCAAGCGATGTCGTGCGATACCGCCTCCTTGTGGCCGTACCTATTGCGAGCCAACTCATCGGTATCGCGAATTCGTTCAACGAAATCCACTTGGGTTCGATCGGGTGGACGGTTGCGGCCGTGCAATGGACGATCGAGTCGACGATCGCATTCGGCTTCGTTTGGTTCTCGCGTCGGCACCTCGGTTTTGCGATGCGCAGGCCTCGGCCGTCTTCGGATTTGGCCGCCTAAACGGGCCCGCCCGGCCCACCGGTTCGACCGCGACCTCGTTTCTCGGTCACTCCGAGCGCGAGCGAGGGCCGCTTGCCTCGCTCACCGCGGTTGCCGGTTTCTCCAGAGAGGCACTCGCTCGGGGCAGCGCTGCGCTTCGTTTTCCGTTACGAAGAGAACGGTAACGTCTAGCACCCCCGACGTGCCGTCAAACGAGCCGACCCCGAGGAGCGGCTTGCGGTTGAGTCGCTTCCACTCCGGGCTCGTCGATGATGTGCGAACGCTAACTTGCGTCGGGACATCCGCGGGCAACTGACCATCCGGCAGCGCGTCGTAAGCCCCTTCTCGCGCCTGGCTCGTTCCCTCGTACCAAACGACGACGTCCCCGGCCGGATCCGTGGCGACGAAGACGCCGTTATGCACCAGCTTCTCGTCAGCATACATCAATGCGAAATCCGATCCGCCGACGACTCGCTTGTCCGCGCCTAGGCCGCCTATTGAGCCTGTGACGATTCGCATAGGCACGCACACGGTGTCTCCGGTAGGGCCAACGGCTCCGGCCAATCGGTCAAGCACGATGCGGATTCGACAGACCGGTGTGCACGAATGTGCCCCCCGCAGAAGGTCTCGCAAGTCTCGTTCCCCCTCCCTGCGTTAGTCACCAAAAGAGGCTCGTGCCACGTTTCTCGGTTGCTTTCCATTCATCGAAGCGCGGAATCGGCCCGGAGTCGTACCGACATGACGTGCGAACTGGCGAGTGAAGTAACACAGATCGTTGAAGCCGACCGCTTCGCAGGTCGCGGCGACATCGACATCTTGTTCGGCAAGGAGCTTTTGTGCAGCGACGATCCTTCGCTTGATGATCCAAGCATTGATCGGCATGCCCATCACTTGAGAAAACATATTAGTTAGGTGACACGGCGAATAGTTGAAGGCGCGAGCCACGTCGCGTAGCGAAAGTTGCTCTGTATAGTGTTCTTCGATGAACCGTACGACGCGTTCGACTACTGCTGCCTGCCCTTGGCGGCGAGCATCTCTGACTGGCCATGCGTCGAACTCGTTGACTTCGCTTTGCGAGATCATTCGGCAGGCTGCTCCCGTCATTTTGTTGAGCCGGCTACGATGAGCCGAGCATACGAACATACTAAACGCCTGCAAGGGGCAATACCAGGAGAGGTCTGTACAGTTAGCCGTACAGTTGACCATCGTAGCCTATGACGGCTGAATTGCCCGGGCGCGGAGCCGGCTCAAACCCGCAGCCTTCGCAAGCCGGCAGGCGACCGGACTCGGCCCAAGGCTCCCCGAAAATTCAGTCACCCGCGCCGCGGAACACAGGCAGGCCTCCGCATCTTAGCGCTGTTACCGCTCGGAACGACGCCTACGCAGTCCGTGTCGAGACGAAGAGCTCAGCATTTGCACGACCGAAGGGCCCGGCTTTCGGACGCGAGTGCGATCGCAGAAGCACTGACGATTTGAGATCAGTCAAGTCGGCCCTAGCGCTCGCGCCGTTCAACGAGAGAAAGCGAAACAGATCGAACGTCGACTCGGCCGCACCGGACCGGCAGGTGAAAACGAATAGCGTTTACCGGCTCGCGCCCGACGGCACGGCCAAAGATCGGCTCTCTCGATCCGAAACCTGGTGGCCGGCTCCATACAGTTAGCCGCACAGTTGCTACCGCGAGCGTCCGACAATAGATCGTCTACGTCCAGGATATGCGCGAACGTGTAGGTTGTCGCTACGGCTCAAAGCCACGTCGCCTTATCAGAAAGGACACGACATGCAACGGCACGTCCCTCTCATGGCCGCAGCGTTCGCGCTCGGCGGCCTCGCTTTAGTGAATCCGACCAGTGCTCGGGCGCACCCGACGATTGCCGCGTTGGAATCGGCTCAGGCGACATTCCCGCCTGCCCAACCCGTAACGCACTACCACTACGCTATGGTAGACGGCGTCCGGATCTTCTACCGCGAAGCCGGGCCGGCCGATGCGCCCGTGGTTTTCCTACCTCACGGATTTCCGACCTCATCGTACATGTTTCGCACGCTCATTCCCGTGCTCGCCGACCGCTACCGCGTGATCGCCCCGGATTATCCCGGCTTCGGGTACAGCGACGCGCCGGACCACACCGTCTTCGCATACACGTTCGCGCACTATGCAACCCTCATGGACCACCTCCTCGAGCAGCTCGGCGCGAAGCGCTATGCCATCTATCTTTTTGACTACGGCGCTCCGGTCGGATTTCGTGTCGCGATCAAACATCCTGACCGCGTCACCGCCCTGATCGTTCAGAACGGCAACGCTTACGACCAAGGGCTGCGAGCATTTTGGGATCCGATGAAGGCGTATTGGAAGGTCAACTCACCCGCGAATCGCAACGCCCTGAATTTCCTGGTCGAACGCAAGACGACGGAGTTCCAATACCTCCACGGGGTCAGCGACCCGTCGCGCGTCGATCCGGACGACTGGCTTCACGACCAGCCCCTCCTCGAACGTCCCGGTAACAAAGACATCCAACTCGATCTCTTTCACGACTACGGGTCGAACGTGCCGCTCTACCCGAAGTTCCAAGCGTTCTTTCGGAAGAGCAAGCCGCCGACGCTGATCGTCTGGGGCAAGAACGATTACATCTTTCCGCCCGCCGGCGCATATCCGTACCGCCGCGATCTGCCGAACGCCGAGTTCCACTTGATCGATAGCGGGCACTTTCTGCTTGAAGACAGGGCCGATGAAGCGTTCCCACTAATTCGGGGCTTTCTCGATCGCACGATTTCCAGTAGCTGAGTTCGCTCGACCGACGAGGTTCGCCGCATGGCCAAGCTGGTTTCGGTAAACGTCGGCCTACCCAAAGAAGTCGAGTGGCGCGGGCAACGCGTCTATACCGGGATCTGGAAGCAGCCCGTCCACGGCAATGTGGCCGTGCGGCGTCTCAACGTCGCTGGGGACGGGCAGGGGGACCTGGCAGGACACGGCGGCGAGCATCGCGCCGTGTTCGTGTACCAGACCGCCTCGTACGATTTCTGGGCGCGTACGTTACGGCGCTCCGATTTCACCATGGGCCAGTTTGGCGAGAACTTCACGGTCGAGGGCCTGCCGGATACCGAGGTTCGAATCGGCGACCGCTTCCGCATCGGGGGCGCCACGTTCGAGGTCACGCAACCGCGCGTGACGTGTTATCGCGTCGGTATCCGGCTGAACGATGCCCAAATGCCCTCGCGGCTCGTCGCGGAGGGCCGCCCGGGCTTCTACCTTCGCGTCATCGAAGAAGGCGACGTTTGTGCCGGCGATGCGATTGAATTGGTATCGCAGAACCGAGCGAACGTCACCGTCGCGGAGGTCGACGCTCTTTTGTACCGGCCCGGCGGCGATCACGAACGGATTCGGCGCGTGCTGGAAATACCCGCGCTCAGTGCGGGCTGGCGCGCCTCGCTACAGGCGATTCTCGACGAGCCGGCCGGTGCGAGCGGCAATGCGGGTCTCGCGCCGGCCGGCCTCGCACCGAACGCGCAGCCGGGCTTCAGAGCCGCTCGCATCGCCACACTGACGCGGATCACGGGCGACGTTCTGTCGGTCGGACTCGAGAAAGAGGACGGCAGCGATTTGGACGCGGTTCGGCCCGGCCAGTTCGTCGCGCTCAGAGCGCAGGTCTCACCCACGTCGCCCGCGCTTATTCGCAGTTACTCGATTGCGGGAACGCCGAACCCGAAGCGCTACGAATTAGGCGTGAAGTGCGAACGCGACGGCGCGATGGGCCGCTATCTTTCGCGAGCGAACGTGGGCGACTCGCTCGAGATGAGCGCGCCGCGCGGCGCTTTTGTCTTACGCGCGTCGGAAAGGCCGGTCGCGCTCATTAGCGCCGGCATCGGCGTCACACCTGTCCTCGCCATGCTACGAGCGCTGGCCGCGCTGCGCTCCTCACGGAGCGTCTGGTGGTTGTATGGTGCACGGAGCGGTGCCGAGCATCCGTTCGCACGTGAGGTCCGAGCGCTCCTCGGTGAACTCGCAAACGCCACTTCTCACGTTCGGTATAGCCGGCCGGCCGAGCGCGATGTACTGGGTCGCGACTTCGATTCGCGCGGGCACGTCGATGCCGCATTGGTCCGGGAACTCGGGGTCGAAAAGGGAAGCGAGTTTTACCTCTGCGGCCCCTCCACGTTCACAAGAGATCTGACGGCGGGACTTCGGGCGGCGGGCATTCCCGGCGAAGACATTTTCGGCGAAACCTTCGGCAGCGGACCCGCGCTCGCTCCGGGAATCGTCGGCTCGCACGCAGCGGAACCGCACGTGCCGCTCGGACCTCCGGGCAGCGGTCCGATCGTGTCGTTCTCCAGAAGCGGTCTAAACGTTCCGTGGGGCTCACATTACGCGAGTCTCCTAGAGTTCGCCGAAGCCTGCGACGTGCCCGTGCGCTGGTCGTGTCGCAGCGGAGTTTGCCATACCTGCGAAAGTGGATTGATCTCCGGGGACGTGACCTACCAGCCGCCGCCCCTTCAGCCGCCGCGGGACGGGAACATTCTCATCTGTTGCGCGACCCCGAGCGGCGCTCTGGTGCTGGATCTCTAAGTTCCGTATCCTCGCGCTTGCCTGCGCCGCCGGCTGCTCGCGGGAGCGCGCGGCCGGCTCAAATCGGTTGCGGAGTTGGAGCCGCTCCAACCGGACTCTATCGCGGGTTGCCCGAAAATGCGTCTCCGGTTGGATAGGCCCGAGCGCCTCGGCGGTTGCGACGAGGGGAGCACGACGATGGTCGAGACGACGACGGAGAACAGCTGCGCCACGCGTGATGCGGGCCGCCGCGTGCCGCGTTCATGACAGACGTAGCGGTTCGGAGCTTTGGGGCTCTTCTGCGGCAGTTCCGGCTCCGTGCCGGGCTGTCGCAAGACGAACTTGGCGAGCGAGCTCGATTGAGCGCGGAGACGATTGGAGCGCTCGAGCGCGGCACTCGGCGGGCACCCTACCGCACGACCGTCGATTTCCTTTCCGAGGCCCTGGCGTTGATGCCGTCCGAACGTGCCGAGCTCGAAGGGGCCGCCGCCCGGGCGCGGGGCCGGACGCGGACCCCTCCCGCAAGGAGAGCGGCGCCCGTCGGAAATCTCCCCTCTCCGGTGACGTCGTTCATCGGCCGCGACGACGAGATCCGCGCGCTGCGCGAGTTGCTCGGCCGGCATCGACTCGTCACGATCACGGGGACGGGCGGCGTAGGGAAGACGCGAACGGCGATCGAGGTCGCGGCCGCCGTCGGTGAATTATTCACGGACGGAGTGTGGTTCGTCGACCTCGCCATTCTTGAAACCGGGGCACCGATCGAGGTCCGGATCACGTCCGCACTCGGCTTGCACTTCCAAGACGCCGGAGACCGCACGGCGCTCGCGCACGAACTGCGCGCACGTTCGCTGCTGCTCGTCATCGATAACTGCGAACACTTGCTCGACTCGGTCGCAGCTACGGTCGCCGCGTTGTTGAAAGAATGTCCGGCTTTGAAGATCCTCGCGACGAGTCGCGAGCGGCTCTCGCTAACCGGCGAGGTGGCGTTCCGTATCGAGAACTTGTCCGTTCCCCCCGCAGGTGCGCAACTCTCCGCCGACGCCGCCCGCGCGTTTTCCGCGATCGAACTGTTTACCGAACGCGCCCGCCTGGCCGATCACCGCTTTGAGCTGCGCGATGAGAGCGTTCCGCTCGTCGCGAGCATCTGCCGCCGCCTCGACGGCCTCGCGCTCGCGGTTGAGATCGCCGCCGCTCGCTTGCCGCTCGGGCTTCCGGAACTCGACGAAATGATCCGCCTGAACGCGACATCGGTCTCGAGCGGACTTCGCGACGCGTCACCACGGCACCAAACCCTCGCCGCGACGATCGCGTGGAGCTACGGGCTGCTCAGCGGCCGCGAGCAGCGGGTTCTTCGCGAGCTATCGGTCTTTGCCGGTTCCTTCACGTCGCAGGCGGCTCATGCGGTCTGCTCGCCCGATGCCCTCGACCTCACCGCGCTGCTCGCCGACCTCCAGGCTCTCTGCGAGAAGTCGTTACTCAATTGCGACACCCAAAAAGACGAGCCGCGGTTCGCGCTCCTGCAATCGATCCGCGACTACGCGCATCGAGAACTCGTCGAGTGTGGCGAGGCAGGAAGTGCTTTGGCGCGCCATGACGAGTACTTTGCCGCGTTCGCTGACGAGGTACGACGAAAGCGAAACGTCTTCACGCCCAATCAGATGTTCGCCTACGTGGCTCAGGAGATCGATAATATCGATACGGCGCTCGAGCGCAGCCTCCAGCCAAAGGGAGAACCGCTCGTCGCCGCCCGAATAACGGCCGGTCTCGTTTCGTATTGGCAGCTTGGCGGTCGTATCCGCGAGTCGGTGCAAAACGCCACGTCGCTAATCAAACGCATCGACGCCGACGTGCATCCAGTTATCGTTGCATTGCTCTATTTGGTGTGTGAGTCGGGGCTAGCCGGCATCAACCGGGTGAATGCAAATCTGCGCGCGGTCGACTTGCTTACTCGAGTGCGGAATGCTGCTTTTCTCTCGGCCGCCTATAACCGCCTCGGCGAAGCCTACCAAATGGTCAAACACACGTCGAAGGCACGAACCGCCCTCGGATGGGCCTGGACGTTCGCCACATTGGCGCAGGCGCAGCCATCTCAGTTCGCACGAATTCTTCACGTGCGCGCCCATCTGGATCGACTCGACGGTCGGCTCGAGGACGCCCGTGCAAACTATAACGCGGCGCTCGCGATGATCAGCGCCACCGACGAGACACATGTTGCGCTGGTGCTCCAGATGGGAATCGCCGAGATGGAGTTCCAACTCGGGGATCCCCGAGCCGCGCTCGCAATCATGGAAGAGCTTCACGCCGTCACGCAACCGATGGGATTCGAGGTCCCATATCTGTGCAATCTTTGCGCATATCGCATTGCGCTGGGCGAAATCGCGGCCGCGAAGGTTACCGCGCGAAGACTCGTCGGCCTCGCGCGCGGGCACCAACCGATGATTTTGATAACCGCGCTTCAACACGTTGCAACCATCGCAGCGATCGACGGCCGCCCGGCCCTCGCTGCGCGGCTACGGGGCTACGCCGACGAACGCGGCCGCCGCATCGGCTTCGAACGGGCGCCGACCGAGGAGTACTGTTATTCGATCGGAACGAAGGCCTTACGCAGTCTTGGTCGAGACGAAGAACTGAGCAAATGGACGAGCGAGGGGGCCCGGCTCTCGGAAGTGAGCGCGATCGAAGAAGCGTTGACGATGTGAGGGCGCCGAGCCCGCCGACGTCGACTTCTTACGATAGATCGTCTCTCTGCCGACACGGGCCAACGGCGTATGGTCCCGGCATGGGAGTGTTGCTCGATGCACCGGGTCTGAGATCGGTAAGCGCGAGTCCCGCGCCGGTCATAATGTCGGCGACATAGTGCGAGCGCTATTGCCGCTCGCGCTTTGCTGGCTCTTCCTCGCCCTCGTGAGCCGTTCGGTAGCCGGCCAAACGCCTTCCGACGTGGCGCCGCCGCCAATCGGGCAGCAAGCGTCGCCGATCTACGGCGTTACGGTGCCCGACGGCTATCGAGACTGGGAGCTCGTCGCTACCTCTCAGGAAACCGGCGTACTTGACGAACTCCGCGCAGTGGTCGGCAATTCCGCTTCGATCGCTGCTTTTCGCAGCAACGCGTTACCGTTCCCCGATGGTGCCATTTTGGTCAAGCTCGCGTTCAAGCGCGTGCGGTCTAGCGAGTTTCCGGCGGCCTTCATTCCCGGTCGGGCAACGACGGTCCAAGTCATGGTGAAAGACTCGAAAAGGTACGCATCGACCGGCGGGTGGGGCTTTGGTCGATTCATCAATGGAGTACCGGTCGACGAAGCACAGCATCGCACGTGTTTCGCATGTCACGAAGCCCACGTTCGAAGTCACGACTTCGTATTTACGCGCTACGCGCCGTAGCGCGTCCAAGCACGAGTAGTAAACTACAGATCTTGCACGCTTGAGATCGAGGACATATGGGTCGCATAGCTACAACGGACGGCACACACCTTTACTATAAGGATTGGGGAGCCGGTCGTCCGGTCGTCTTCAGCCACGGCTGGCCCCTGACGGCCGATGCATGGGAAGATGCGATGTTCTTCCTGGCGCTGCACGGGTACCGTTGCATCGCGCTCGACCGTCGCGGTCACGGCCGATCGAGTCAGCCCTGGGGCGGCAACGACATGGACACCTACGCCGACGATCTGGCGACGCTGGTCGAGAAACTCGACGTCAGGAACGCCATCCACGTCGGGCATTCGACGGGCGGCGGAGAGGTGGCGCGATACATCGGCCGATACGGCACGCAGCGCGTCGCGGCGGCGGTTCTCGTGAGCGACATCACCCCTGTGATGCTGAGATCTCCGGGGAACCCGCTTGGAACGCCGATCGACGTTTACAATGGAATCCGCACCGGGGTTCTTGCCGATCGGGCTCATTTCTTTCAAGATCTGAGCGTCCCGTTCTATGGTGCAAACCGCTCCGGGTCGAACATATCGCAGGGACTTCGTAATTTTTTCGTTACGCAGTCGATGATGGCCGGGATGCCGGCATGCTATTTCGGCATCAAGGGCGATTCGCCCGATAGCAACTTTACGGACGACCTCAAGAAAATCGACGTCCCGACTCTCATCGTTCACGGATCGGACGACCAGCTCGTGCCGCTTGCCGATTCGGCTCTGTTGTCCTCGAAGATCGTCAAGAACGCGACGCTGAAAGTCTACGAAGGGGCTCCACACGGCTTGCCGTCGACCTCGAAGGATCGGCTCAACGCCGACCTGCTCGAATTCGCCGGGGCGGTATATCACGGCTCAAAACCATGAGCGCGATCTCGGGAAAGCCTTTCAGTTCAGCGCGCCGTGCTCCACGAGAGAGAGAATCACAAACTCGAGTTTGCCGGCGATTGCGTCAAAGGAGCCGGCGCCTAGGAGCGGCCTACGGTTGAACGATCGCCACTCCGGATTAGTCGAAGCGATGCGAACGCACAGCCGGGATCGCATCTTCGGCGGGAGAATACCGTCGATAAGATCGTCGTAGGCACCCTCCTCGGCTTGACTGGCGCCGTCGTACCACAAGATCGTGTTGCCCTGCGGATCGGCGACCACGCAAGTTCCACGGTGGACGAGGCTCTCGTCAGCGTTCATGACGGCGATATCGGCGCCGCCGATGATGTACTTCTCGGGGCCGAGCCCGATCACGCGGCCACCGGTGACGTGCAACGGCACGTATACGGCGTCGCCGGCCGGCCCGATGGGCCGAGCAAATGCTTCGATCTCAATGTGGACTCGGCACACCGGCGTGCACGTGTAGGGGTCGCGCGAGAGCATTTCGTGCACGTTACCTATCATGCGCCGGAGCGGCGGCGCCGACAGAGACGATCTTTCGAACCCAGCCCCGCACGGCGCCGAACGTGCACAGCGCGACCGTAAGTGTGGCAACGTCGAGCGTGAGCCACCCGAGGACGCCGTACAGCGGATCCGCCAGAACCCGCGCCCCCCGGCCGAACGCGCCGGCGAGAGCCGCCGTCGGGAACGTCCACCCCCACATGGCGACGTTGAACGGCTCACCCCATCCGGCGCGCCACATTCGCACGACGACGATGCCCAGAAACAGTGCGTCGAAAGCCAGCAGCTTGAAAACGCCGTCGGCGCTTCCGGTCAGCGCAAACCAGGCGCCGGCCAAGACTGCGGGGGACGAGACCAGCAGACCGAGTTGCGGTGCCATTTTGCGCGGGAGCCGTGGCTCCACAACCATGAGACGATAGAAGACGATCGGGCCGATCGATAGCCATGTCAGAAGGGCGACGGCGTACGACATCCACGCAACCTCGCCGAAACCCAGCGGGACTCCGGAAAACGCGGTCGTTGCGTTGCCGACGATCGGAGCAAAGACGGCGGGTGTCAATTCGTACGCCTGGATCCCGCGTTCCATCCAGCGCGTCAACAGGAGCACGAGGAGCCCCAGGCCGGAGATCGTCGCAAACGCCCACAGCGCCGTCGCCACCTGGGGGTATTGCGGAAGGGCCCCGGCCGCCAACAGGGAGACGGATATGACGATCGTGCCAAAAAGGCTCCCGGTAATCGGACTCCTCGCCTCGACGGCAACTTCTTCCGGGCGAGCCGCGATTCGCGTCGCCCAGAGCATCAGCAATGCAACGAAGACGAATGCGCCCCCCAGTAACAGCCACTCGCCGACCGCGTAGGCCGCGCTACCGGTCGGGCCGGCGGCCCGCCAGTCCAAGCCGAGTGCTACGATGCCGACCACCGAGGCGAACGACGCAACGGGAATTGGGGACGACGGAATGCGCATATATAAAGAGGATGCACCCTACGGCGGCCCAGCGGCAGAGGCAATCTATTGGTCGCATCTCGGGAAGACGATGTTTCGAAGTCTCGCGCCGGCGAATCCGTCGACTCTGTGGTGTGATTATCGTTGGAAAGGAGCGTACATGTCATTCACGAGCGACGTTGCGTTTACAGATGCAGTGAAACAAGCGCAGCGTGCGCGCGGATCGCGGGACGCATATGCGCGGCTTGAAAGGCTTCGTGGCGGTTTCGAGGCGCAACTCACGCCGGAAGTTGCCGCGTTCATCGCCGAGCGCGACAGCGCGTACCTGGCAACGGCAAGCGCCGGCGGCCAGCCATACGTGCAGCACCGCGGTGGCCCGCGCGGCTTCATCAAGGTCCTCAGTCCCCGGACGTTGGCCTTCGCCGACTTTGCCGGAAACCGCCAGTACATCACGACCGGCAATCTTTCCGAGAACAACCGCGCATTCTTGTTCCTTATGAACTACGCGGAGGCAGAGCGCATCAAGATCTGGGGAACGGCACGGGTCGTACAGCCCGACGTCGAGCTCGCCGCGCAGCTCGTCGATCCGCATTATCACGCTCGAATCGAGCAGGCGATCGTTTTCGATGTCGCTGCCTGGGATGCGAACTGCTCGCAGCATATCCCACATCTGGTGCATGCGGAGGCCGCCGAGGCCGAGATCAAGGCTCTCCGAGAGCGCGTGCGTTCGCTCGAAACGATGCTGCGTGACGCGGGGACCGCGTAAGCCACGCTGCCGTTCGGCCCCATGACCCGCCGGCCGGTCGCGCTGGGATTACCGCGACCGCTAGCCGATCGGATCGTTCGTGCGAATGCGCGTCGATCGCAGCGGGCGAAACCATTTCGTGCCGAGCACGGCGAGGAGCGTGCCCGCGAGCGCCACCGTCGCCGCGGCGACGCCGATTGCGGGCAGGGGCGCCCCGCTCGCTACGACGGCTCCGCCCAGAGCGGCCCCGAGTGCGTTGCCGATATTGAAGGCGCTGATGTTTACCGACGACGCGAGACTTTTTGCATTCCCCGCAGCGCGAATCACGAGAAGCTGCAGCGGTGTCACCGTTGCGAAACCGAAGAATCCGATGGCGAAGGTAGCTAGCGTCGCGCCGAGCGGGCTGCCCCAGGCGAACGTTGATAGCGCGAGCGTAACGCTCAATCCCAGCAGCGTCGCTATCAGCGTCGGCGCGAGTGACCGGTCGGCGTAGCGACCTGCCAGCACGTTCCCGAGCGTCGTGCCGACGCCGAAGAGGATCAGGAGTTCCGAGACGCGGGACGCCGAGAACCCCGTTACCATCTCGAGCAGCGGCGCGATGTAGGTAAACAGAGTGAAGACGCCCGCAAATCCCAGCGTCGTCGTTGCAAGCGCCAAGGCGAGCCGCCGGCTGATGAGGGCACGCAACTCCACACCCAAGTCGGGCGCATCGTAGTCGACCGGCGGCACTAAGACCCAGACGCCGACGAGCGCGGCGATACCGAGTAGCGCGATCAGCGCGAACGGAGCGTGCCAGCCGAAGCGGTCGCCAACGAACGTTCCGAACGGCACCCCGAGCACGGTTGCAAGCGTCAGGCCGGTGAACATCGTTGAGATCGCGGCCGCACTGCGCTCTTTGGACACCATGCTCGATGCAACGAGCGCACCGACGCCGAAGAACGTGCCGTGACAAAGAGCGGTCACGATCCGAGCGCTGAGGAGAACGGCGTAATTCGGCGCGCCGGCGGCAAGCGCGTTGCCGGCGATGAACAACGCCATGAGCAAGGCGAGAACGATCTTGCGCGGCAGCCCGTTGAGTGCGATCGTCAACGACGGAGCCCCGACGGCTACCGCGAGCGCATAGCCGGTAACCAGAAATCCGGCCATCGGAATCGAGACATTCAGGCTCTGAGCAATCTGCGGAAGCAGGCCGACCGGGACGAACTCGGTCGTCCCGATGGCGAACGCCCCAAGTGTCAGCGCGGACAGTCCGAAGTGCGATCGCTCCATCGCCTCATCGTACCAAAAGCCGCAGCGCGAACTCAATTGGCAATCCTTCGGCCGCTACGGCCGCCGCGCCACGCGTCGACTACGAGACGAGCGAGGCCGTCTTTCGCAACGATCGCGCGAACGCGAGCAGGTCCTGGTTCAGCCGATCCTTTTCAGTTGACGGCAGGCCGTGCGGCGCTCCCTCATAGACCTTCAATTGCGCATTCTTGACGATCTTCGACGAGAGCAGCGCCGAATCGGCGAGCGGGACGACCTGGTCGTCGCTGCCATGAATGAAGAGCGTCGGGACGTCGATTTTCTTCAGATCCTCCGTGAGGTCGGTCTCCGAAAATACCTTCACGCAGAAGTAGCACGCCGGCATGCCGGCCATGAGCGATTGCATCACGAAAAAATCGCGCAGCCCTTGGGAGACCTTCGATCCGGTTCTATTTGCGCCGTAGAACGGCCCGCTGAGATCGGCGAAGTACTGCGCGCGATCGCGAAGAACGCCCGCGCGGATTTCATCGAACGGCTCGATGGGCAGTCCGAGGGGATTCGCGGCCGACTTTAGCATGACCGGCGTGATGTCGCTGACCAGAGCGGCCGCGGCCACGCGTTTCGTACCATGACGGCCGATATAACGCACGACCTCGCCACCCCCGGTCGAGTGGCCGATGTGAATTGCGTCCTTGAGATCGAGATGCTGGACGAGCTCCGCGAGATCATCCGCATAGTGATCCATATCGTTGCCGTCCCAAGGTTGGCTCGACCGCCCGTGTCCGCGACGATCCGCCGCGATGCATCGATAGCCATTCGATGCGAAGGCGAACATCGCGTCTTCCCAAGCGTCCGAGCTTAGCGGCCAGCCGTGGCTGAAGACGACCGGCTGCCCCACGCCCCAGTCCTTGTAGTAGATCTCCGTGCCGTCTTTCGTCGTGAAGTAACTCATGGGTTCTCCTAGATTGCCGGGTGAAGGAAGAATGGTGTCGGCCATCGCGTCCAGCCGCGAGCCCGCGAGCATGGCACCGCCGATGACGGCCGTGCTACTTGCGATAAATTGTCGGCGCGATTGGCTGCTCATGCGGCCACGCTATCATGCACCCGTCGCGACAAGAGGAGAGAATGTTTCGCCTCCGACCGGCATCTTAGCATCTCGCAACCGCCACGAGCGTTGCATCGTCGCGGTACGCGCCACCGGTAAACGCGTCCGCAAATGTGCCGACGACGGTGCTGACCGAATGGGGGGAACGCGCAGCTTCCGCCGTAAGGGCACGAACGATGCCCGACGTTCCGAGCTGTTCGAACGGCGCGCGGTCTCGCCGGCATTCGGTGAACCCGTCCGTTGCTATGACGAGCATGTCTCCAGAATCGAACTTCACCGAACCGTTTCGATAAACGGCGTTTGGAATGACTCCGATTACGGGACCCGTCTGCTTGAGATGCCGATGTTCCCCGCCGCGGAAGACCAGCGCCGTGTCGTGCCCACCCGACGCATAGCGCAGCAATCGCTTTGCGCGGTCGAAGCGTGCGACGAAAACGGTAGCGAACGCTTCCGGCTGATCGCCCGTGGATTCGAAGCGCAGACGATTGAGCGCCGCCATGATATAGGATGGCGACCTCTCAACACGTGCAGCACGCCGGAACTCGGCCTGCAAGTGCTCGACGTGTGCGATGCTCGGGATCCCCTTGGAAGAAACGTCGGCCAGCAGAACGCATGCAGACCCGTCGGCTTCGTGGTAGACGTCGACCAAGTCACCGCCGCGCAACCGGTCGCATCGAGCCGAGCGGCGCTCCACCGAGATTTCGATGCAGGCTTGACGCGGGCTAGCAGCCCTCAAACCAGAATAGGCGAGCGTTTGCGTGTCCATAAGCTAAGCTAGCGGCACGAAGGCATCGAAACAACGAGAGAATCTTTAGGCGGTCTTGCTAACCGCGCTGTGGCCGGGCTCTACGCTTGAACCGTTCGGCTATCTGTACGGACTGTGCGTGTTCGTGGCGAAAGATCGCCTATGCGAATCGAGCCCGCGCTCACGCTAGAGTCAGACCACTATGAGTATCGTCGTCTATGCGATCAGCAGCGCTCGGCACCGTTCCGCCCAATGAAGCTCGCCAGCATCGAGGCCCCTGAATCGGAGCCTCCGGCCCGGATCGTCGTGGCAGAGCCCGTGGCGGCCGCGCTCGCGCGCGGCCTCGCCGTGATCCCCTATTGCACGGAGAACGTTCGCATCGTGCCGGTATACGGCGCCGCGGCGCTCGGGGTCGTGCCGCGCGTCGGGCACGTGCACGTTACCGTTGACGACGCCCCCTGGCACTGGGTAGACGCGAGCGGCGAAGCAATCATCGTCCAAGGACTCGGACCGGGCACGCACCGCGTCCTCATCGAGCTAGCCGACCCGACCCATCGCGTGATCGACCGCGGGCTCGTCGAGTTCGAGATACCGCCCAAACGTCCGGCCTAATCGCGGCCCGCTTCACCTCACGGCTGTTCCAGTTGTACCGGCGCTCCGATTCGCCCCGGCGTGCCGGGCGCAATCACGAGGTATTTGCGCGAGGCCATGACATTCGTACGCACGACTTGTCGAATCGGACCGACAGCATTTGCGACCGCCGCACCCGATGCGTTTGTCGTGAAGGCCGAGAGCGCCTCGAGGGGGCCTCTGCCGTCCGGCCGTTCGGAGAGGGCGAGCACGTAGGCCGAATGCGGCTCGAGCCCTGCCGCCGCCACTTGAAGCACCTGGGTAATGCCTTGATCGAACAGCGTCACGCTGGTTTGGAGGCCCGACGCCGCCGCAGATCGCTCCGGTCTGAGGGTGAGATGAACGGCCGCGCCGGCGGTGCCGAGCGGTTGAAGTCCCATCGTTCCATCACCATCGGGCACCGCGTTCGGGACATAGTTCACCGCTTGTGCGCCCTGGCCAATCGGGATCGTCGCGATGACCGAGTTACTTAGCGTATCGATCGCGATGAGCCGGTCGGCATTCTCCAAACCAACATAGACGCGCGTGCCGTCGCCGGACGGCCAAATGCCATGGGGCAATTTACCAACGTGAATCGTAGCGACCTGTGCGAAGTCCGTTAGGCGATACACCTTGACTTCATCGAGCCCGCCGACGGTCACATAGGCAAACGTACCATGCGCGTTTCGGACAAAATTGACGTGGTTCGTGATGGGACCACTCGCGATCGTGCGGAGCATCGTGAAGGGAGGGCGTGCATCGAAGACTTGGACCTTGCCTGTGTCCTTTAGGGTGAACCATACCTGTTTGCCGTCAGGAGCTGCGGCGATATTCGGGCAGAATGGACTCGCTTGAGGCACGTGTGCGACGACCTTGTGATCGGCGACGGTGATGATCTCGACTTCCGGAGTGAACGACGAGCAGACGTACCCATATTTCCCATCCGGCGAGAAGATCGCCATTCCAGGGCCGCTGGGAACGATGATGCGCGCCTTCTCCGCATAGGTCGTCGCATCGATGACGGAAACGTAATTCCCGCCGCGGACCGTGACCCACACCTCGGAGCCACCGGGTGTGTAGAATGCTTCGTGGGGTGCTCGGCCGAGATAGGTCGTATGCTTTACGGCATTTGTCGCCGTGTCGATGAACGTGACGGAGTTCGACCCGATCGACACAACGGCGATCGTGCGTCGGTCCGGAGAGAATCCCATCCCGTGAACGAGTACCTGGCCGCGATAAAGCGGACTCAAATTTCCCGGCTGCGGGTCACCGAGCCGAATGACGCCGAGCAACGTGTTGCTCGAAGGATCCGTAACGGAGACAGTATTCGAAAACTGTTCGGCCGCGTAGACGCGATCGTGATGACTGATTCGAATATCGGGAGCATCGGCCGCATACGGTGCCTGTCCGGCTTCGGCCCGTAACGCCGGAACGACGGCTGGGAGAAGGGCGAGAGCTACTGTTACGAAGCCGCGCTTCATATTCCGCTCCCCGGGGGGGTCTGATCCGGCGAGGGCATGGATGGGGGCAAGGGCTCTCCGAGTGCGAAGCGCATCGCCGTGATCTCTTGTTGCTGCTCGACGATAATTTCTTGGGCTATTCGACGCAGCTGCGGGTTCGCGCCAAATCGGAGCTCAGCCTCGGCCATGTCGATGGCTCCTTGATGATGCGGCACCATCGCGTTGACAAAATCTACGTCGACAGAACCGGTAGGCGGTACGCTCATCCCCGCCATCATCTTCTTCATGCTGATGTGAATTGCTGCAAGGAACGAAGCGTCGTTTTCTTGCCGCAGCCGGGCGCCACAGATACTTGCGAATTTGGTTACCACAGCCTTGCCTTCGTCGGTCGCCGCTCCCAAATGAGCCGGAAAGATAATGGAAAACAACATAGCGAGCGCGGCGGCGCCCGTAACAGCCGCGCTCCGACCATTCTGTCGATTATGATTAGGGACTGTGGTACACCTGAGGATCGACGTTCAAGACCTTTTCAAGCCACCGCATGTAAGCGCCGTCGATCTGCTGCGGAGTCAGCGCTCTCGAGAGGTCGGGCCCAGGAACGGGCTTTGCCGTGACGTTACCGATGGTGCGAAGCTTGCCGTCGTCGCCCCGGATGGCGACGGCGATCGGCCGGCATACCAACTCGGTCCCCGAAACCATCATTTTGGCCGTCGGCGCTTCACTTGGAAGCGACTCGCGGCAAACGAAGGTCGACATTGTCGAAGCTTCCCCGTCAGTTCCGGCAGCGAAGCAAGCCGACGCGCCGGCGAGCGTAACCGAGAGGGCTGCGATGACACTGAGGCGCGCGACCGCAGGCTTCGAATCGAGCATAAAGACAACTCCTAGTCTGGGAAAAATGCACGGTAAGTTGTTTGGATCTGCACGGGCGCCGGAAGTGTCGACGACGTCCCTCGGAGGCGGAGCGAAAACACTCGTCGTCCAGCCGAACTCCCCACTAAGGCCTTGGGAGCTCGAGCCTCGCGCTACGTGAGCGCGGCATAAATGGCCATGAGCACAGTGTATGACGAAGCTCTCAGCTTTGAGCAGAGCGTATCTTTCGCGTGGAAGCGCCGCGGCAGTCGGCCGGAGCGTTGCCACTCGCGCCGCTTGACGTCACTACGGAATCAGCAGCACTTTCCCCATGTTCTTGCGCGCCGAGATGTACGCGTGCGCTTCGCCGGCTTGCGCGAACGGAAACACCTGATCGACGTGCGGCCGCGCCCAGCCATCGGCGACACCCTGTAGAAGCGTGCCGGTCCACTCGCGGATCTTCTCGGGCTCGTGCCACAGGTGCCCGAGGTTCACGCCGAAGACCGAGCAGTTCCGGTTCATGAGCATCAGCGGGTTGTACCAAGGTAGGCTTACGGCTACGGAAAGAAGGCGAAGGGGACCGAACAATTTGGATTCTGTTGCCGTCGATGCGCCGAACATTCCGAGCCGCCCGGTTGCGCGAAGCGCGCGGTAGCTTTTGCGCCACTGCGCGCCGCCGATCGGGTCCGTGATGAGCTCGACGCCGCGTCCTTGCGTAAGCCGATCGAGTTCGGCGCTCCAGTCGCCGGTGCGGTAGTCGATGGCGTAGTCCAACCCGCGCTCTTTGAGAAAGGCGTGCTTACGTGGACTAGCTGTGCCGTACGTCGTCGCGCCGACGTGACGCGCGATGTCGATCGCAGCAAGACCCACGCCGCCGCCGGCGTTGTGAATCAAAACCGACTCCGTGGGTTTCAGCGATCCCATCACGACAAGCAGTTGCCAGGCGGTGAGATAGTTGACCGGGATCGCGGCGGCTTGTTCGTGGCTGAGCGTCTCGGGTTTTGGGATCGCCCGATCGGCGGGCACGACGACGTACTCCGAATAGCCGCCGAAGCGCGTCAGCGCGAACACTTCCTTATCGCGTAGCGCCTCGTCGGCGCCCGCTCCAAGCGCATCGACCACGCCGGAGACCTCGTAGCCGATGACGGCCGGCAACTTGGGCGCATCGGGATACAAGCCTTCGCGCGCGAGGATGTCGGCGAAGTTGACGCCGGCAGCGCGTACGCGAATGCGCACCTCGCCGTCCTTGGGCACCGGATCGGGCGCCTCGCGCACCTGCAGCTTCCCGGGCCCGCCCACCCCCGTAATCCAAACCTGCCTCACAAAGCGCCCCGTGCGTCAAATCGAACGTCAGCTCCTCGCAGCGCCCGACGCGGCGAGGCGCCTCGGCTGTGAGAGCGCGTGAAGCGAGCTCGCGCACGGAAATCGGTCCATCGGCCAAGAACCGCAGTACATTAAGCCACACGACCAGGGAGAGGCGCGCGCAACGGCTCTGCGGGCGGGACCTGCGAATCGCCGGACTAACGACCCTTGCTACACCCGGGCTTCGTCCAACATCTCGGTTGCGATGGCGGTGATACACGCAAGCCATGCCTCGCGGACGTCGGGCGTGAACTCCGGGCCGAGTCCGCGCTCGAGCGTCGCGATCAACGCCCCGCCCACCGTGGCGTAGTCGGCGGGCGATACGCCATATCCGCGATGCCGCTGCCCGAGCGCGCGAACGGCGCTGGAGATTTTCTCCCAGTCATTCAAGTGCTGGACCGCAACGGCGAGCATCTGCATCAACTTCTTTCGCTGCTCGGCCATGTCGTTCTTGAAGAGATGACGTAGGCGCGGGTCGCGCACGAAGAGTTCGTCGTAGAACATCGTCGCCGCGGTGTCGGCGATCGGTTCGACCCGAGCAAAACTGTTGCGAACGAGCAGTTGCTGAGACGGGGTCAACGGGGCGTCTCCTTATGTAGACGAGATTCAAACTAGCAAAACATTTACCAGATTGAAAATGTCTCTGTTAGCGCCAACTAGAAAATGCTGGGGCACGTGACTCGGCCATTTGGCCTGCGGAGCGAGCAATCGCGAAAGGAGCTCGCTTTGCGCCTCTCACTCTACACGGATTTCTCGCTGCGACTCCTCATGTATCTCGCCGCGGCCGAGCGCGGCGCGTGGATCCGAACTCCCGATGTCGCTCGCGCCTTTGGGATCTCGCTCAACCATCTGCAAAAAGCCGTCCAAGGACTGGTACGCGCCGGCTACGTGGAAGCATTGCAGGGGCGTTCCGGCGGCGTGCGCCTCGCCAAGGAACCGGACGCGATCCGGCTCGGCGCGGTCGTCGCGCATCTCGAGGGATCCGGCTGTCTCGTGGACTGCGAGCGTGGTCCGTGCCCGCTGGCTCGGAAGTGCATCCTCAAAGTAGCACTCGACGGCGCCGAGCGCGTCTTCATCCGCGAACTCGATCGCTTTACACTCGCCGACGTGGTCGTCCGGCAGACCGGTAGCGTGCTGCGAAAACTGATCGCCGCTCGAGGCTGACGGTGCCGTCTCCCTGCTTCGAGAGTTTCGGCGGCTTGCTGCGGGCGCTTTTCCGCCGGCTAAACTTGGGCGCCGGCCGCTAGGAAGGCGATGATGACGGCAGCGAGGGCGATCAATCGTAGCATGTCAACCTCGATCACATTGCCGCCGGACAATCCTCCGGCGTGAAACGAGGATAGGCCTTCGCCGTCGCGCGTGCGTCGCGGCAGCGTCGAGGCGGGCTCTCCATCGTCGTAAGTACGTGGAGCGGATCGTTGACCGACGACGAAGATGGCGGAGTGTTCACGCTCCAACCATGCAATGCTTTGACCTTCGAGAATGCGCCGACGGTCTTCCGCGACTCGATGGAGATCGCGCGTCCAGCGCGCGCTGTATGGGGCGAGCTTGTCGCCGATGGTTCACTCGGCTGGTGCCGCGCACTCGCCGGCGCCGAGTGGACTTCGCCGCGGCCCTTCGGTGTCGGTACGACGCGGACCATGCGCGTCGCGGGCGCTCTCGTCATCCGCGAGAACTTTTTCCGCTGGGAAGAAGGCCGGCGTAAGTCGTTCTACGTCGTCGAAGCGAACCTGCCGTTATTCAAGTACTTCGGCGAGGACTATCTCTTAGAAGAAACGGGGCCGAGCGCATGCCGATTTACGTGGACGATGGCCGGACAACCGTCGGCGATCGGCGCTCCGGGAGCGCCGATCCTTCACGCCCTCGTGCAAAGCATGTTCTCGGACACACGCAAACACTTTGGAGCACGCGCTTCTTAGGGCTTACACCGGCACCGTACCCTGCGCCTCAAGCGCGACGTCGTTCCACGCTTCCCAGGTCGCGATCCGGCGCGCGTACTCGGCCTTCGTCATTTCGAGCCCGATTGAGCCGAAGAAGACGCGCAGCGGCGGCTCCGCGGCATCGACGACCTTGAGAATCGCGGGAGCCGTCGCCTCGGGATCGCCCGACACCCAGGTCTTGCGCGACTCACCGCGCGCCGCATAGACGCCGTCGTAGGCGGCAATGCGCTCGGAACGCGCGGCCGAGGCCGTACTCCAATCGGTCGTATAGGGCCCGGGCTCGACGAGCGTGACCTTGATGCCGAGCGGCGCGACTTCCATTGCGAGCGCCTGACTGAAGCCTTCGAGCCCCCACTTCGAGGCGTTGTAGAGACCGACGATCGGAAATGAATTGACGCCGCCGATCGACGAGACTTGGATGATATGCCCCGACCGCTGCGCGCGCATGACCGGCAGCACCGCCTGCGTCACCCACAGCGCGCCGAAGAGATTGGTCTCGATCTGCGCGCGCGCGTCCGCCTCGCTCACCTCTTCGATCGTGCCGAAAACCCCGTACCCGGCGTTATTGATCGCCACGTCAATGCGTCCGAACCGCTCGTGCGCTTGCGCGACGGCGGCAAAGACGGCGGAACGGTCGTCGACATTGAGCTTCATGGGAGCGATCGAGTCGCCGAAGCGCTCGACGAGCGGCTCCAAGGTCGCGACGTCGCGAGCCGTGGCCGCGACGCGGTCGCCGCGCGCGAGCGCCGCCTCGGCCCAGATCCGCCCGAAGCCCTTCGACGTGCCGGTGATGAACCAAACTTTTGTTGCCATGGCACGGATATTCGCGACCGGTCCCGCGATGCCCGGCCCCTTCGACCGTGCTTGGCACCTAGTACGCTTCGTCTGGCGGAACGCCGTTGTGGTCGTTGGTCTTGAGAAGATCGCTCGAGGTGACGATGCCGTTCGCGTACGCGTCTTGATCTGGGTATTTCGTGCACCGAGCGAATCGATCGCGTCCGTGCTCGTCGCCCGTGCATCCCAGCGTTGCGTTGCCTTTGGCGACGCGATTCGAATCGAAGAAGTACACGAAACCCTTATGGTTCGGGATGTGCGTCCAGATGTCGAGCAACGGTTGGTTGACGCGGCCATCGCTGTATTTCGTGATCCAGGCTTTCAGACGTTCGGGAGCTCCAGGCTCGATGTTTCCGGCCTTATCGTAGTTGCTGTGAAACGCCACCCACGTTCGATCGGGATCTTCGTCGCCGGTAAACCGCCGCTCGGTGCCGCCGAGAAACATCCGCGAGCACGACGAGTTGCAATGTCCGGACACGGCGGTGTTGATGCCCCGCGCGCGCAGCAGCTCGCCGACACAATAGCCGGCTCTCGCATCGCCCCCGCGCGAATTCCGCAGGACGACCGTCGTGACTTCGGGGTGCGCGTCGAGAGCCTTTTGGATGCGAACACATTCGTCGCCAACGACGTCGCCGGACATGACGACCTGATCGCCGAATCGGACGATATCCATCGCCGAAGCAGCACTCGTGCCGACGATCAGCGTTATCGCCAGCGTCACTGCCACAATGATCGGGCAGTAACCGATGGCGAGCAGATAGCGCTTCATGCTGAAAAGATTCTGTCGGCGAGTCGCTCAACCAGACGTGGCAAGAAATCTTGAGCGCTGCTGCTTGGTGTTACGCGAGCTGTAACAAGGTTCACGCCTGGAAGGCGATCCCATGCTCCTCGCACCACGCGATCGCGATCTTGCGCAGCGCCGCGCCGCGCCGCGGAAAGCATGCCATGCGTCCCATAGTCCGTGACGGGAGAGCTCGTTCCGAAAGACGCGAAACGCCCCGCGACCGCGGATCGCACTCAGGCAGTCAGCCTGTATATCCTCATCGCCGAGCGAATAGCAAAACGCTTCCATGATGCGCCACTCGTGCACGTCCCGGGACGTGGGTAGCTCGACATGCCGCCCGCCGGCGAGGATCCGTTGCGCTAATGCAACTTCTTCTTCCTCCCACTCCAGCCGGTGCGCGCCCGCTCCCTCTTCGGCGAGCTCTAAGGCCTCATGCGCAATCACATGGACTTCTCCAGTGTCGATGTCCAGGTAGGACGCAGCACGATCGCCTTGTATGTCGAGCGCATCGATGAGGTCTTGCACCTTTGCCGGATTTGCGATCTCACCACC
>Ga0116227_10006542_pt1 | contig 23507 bp, 12 predicted proteins | sample S1TSphgellanicum_FD_89693 | JGI IMG/M metagenome (GOLD analysis project Ga0116227, IMG submission 89693) | Host-associated microbial communities from peat moss isolated from Minnesota, USA - S1T2_Fb - Sphagnum magellanicum MG | ecosystem: Host-associated > Plants > Peat moss > Unclassified...
AATATAAAGTTTAAAAATTTTTTTTTTTTTTTTAATTTTTTTTGATATTTTTTTTTAAATTATTTAATTTTTAAAAAAATTTTTTTTTTTTTTTTTTTTTTTTTTTTTGGGGGTCAAATGGCGAATTTTTTATGTTTTGTTCAATCGATATGTTTTTGCCATGATCTATTTACTCCTTGCATTGTTTTCTTTTTTGTCCTGGCGAGTTTTCGTGAGTTCGCGAAATTTTATTTTTCAGAAAATGAAAAAAATTGAAAATTTTGTGATTTTCAGACTTTGTTTCGCCATTTCTTCGAAATAATTTTTTTTAATTAGCCACATCTAGAACCTAGGCATTTTCTAGGTCGCCACTTGAAGCCAGCACTTTCGTAAAAATGCTAAAACCCACTTAGGACAGTCGCCATTTAATGCTAACTAATGAATGCTGGGGATTCCTGGCTAGTGGACCTACTTCAGGAATTTTGAAAAAAAAAAAAACCCTCCACCTAACCAGTCCTTTTTTTTTTAAAAGCGAAATTAAGAATTAAGAATTCGAAAATTAAGTGATTTTCGTAGGTTTTCAATCGCCAGAAGTGAGAGAAAACATTGTCTTCGTCTTTTTTTAAAGACTTGGTTTTCCCTGTTTACCCAAAAGATAAAAGGATGATTAAAGGATCTATACTTCATATTTAATTTGTAACCAGGTTTGGCTAAATATTACTACGGATGTTCACCATTATTTTATATCTTTCTATGAACGATAGCCACTTTGGCTACAAACCAAAATTCTTTAAAAAACACACAAATACTCCAACCAAGAACGGCTGAACCACAATGCAAGGGCTGGGAAAAAATGTATAAATACTCTTCAGTGTTGTTTTTTTTTTTTTTTCCAAGGATTTTGTGTCTTAGCCACGGTGGTCATCATCTAGAAAATATTTAAGCCAAATTTGGCTACTTACTAAAAGAATCCCCAATCCTGGAACTTATTTATTTCTAAAAAACTCTGGCTACATGGACTTTTTTTTCCCGAAATGTGGCAAATTTGGGCCACTTTTTTGTTTTTTAATTCCCATGAATGTGTTTCTTGAGTAGGTCGAAATCATGTTATTCAGGCCTAAATTTGGCGAACATTTTGCCAATGGAAAAACAAAAAACAGTAACTAGTAACTACCCCTCTTCATTCCCGAATCCCAATCCCTGGATCTCAGCAGCAACGACAAGAGCGACAGCGGCGACTGCTGCTACCACGTACCTTACGTTCTTACTAGCTGCCCAAAAACAGACGGTGGCGATAAACAGTGCAAACAAGTCCGAAAGAAAGACAAGAACACAGAGCTAAGGTAGGGTGACAGACGGATATTTACTACGGAACCGGCGAGAGCAGCCCCGGTTATCGGGAAAAAAAATTTTGAGCCACATCGTGAGTTTCTTTCCAGTAACCGGGCTGCTGTACAGTACGGGACATAACCGGTGACTTGACGGACAGGATTTCACTCGCCTGTAACAGATGACTACTCAGATGTCTAGGATGAATGAATGTTGTGTTGCTGTTCGTATAACCTCATTCGCCCCTCTGGTCGACCCAGTACACAACGGATATGGGTTTTAACCTGAGACATCTCCACCAACGGGGTGACACCACACCTCCAATTTCCAAAGAGGTTCGAACTGGTTATGAAAACAATAAGGTGTAAGAAACAGAAGAGGGGGGGGCAGCACCCCCAAACAGGAAAAAAAAAAAAAAAACCAAAAACCAAGGTGGTGGACTTGGCCTTCGTTGAACCAGCAGCAGAGCACCTACACTGGTCCCATGGTAAAAAAGTAGCTGGGTTTTTTTGGGGGCAGTTTCTAAACATTATAGATTTATGGTCAGTCTTTGGACCGAAAATGGGGGCCTATTCTGTAACTCCAAAATTAACAGTTCCCGAATTTAGCCTCTAAATGGGAGTCTCTAATTCCAAATTTAAACATTTCCAAGGACGAATATTGCCTCAATGAACGTGAAGAAAAACACAGACAACATGCCACACAAAGAAAAGAAAAGAAAAGCAAGGGGTGTGCCACACCGTGGGCCTTTCCCAAATTTACATTATAAAGTATCTTAAGGCAAAAGAAGAATTATGAAAATTCAAATATTTCACCATGCAAAAAATATAACCTTAAAAAAATAAAAAATCCTCTAAAAAATAAACCAAAATCCTTCAAGATATCATAACTTTATAATTAATTTCAAGTTTCAACACATGTCAAAATATTATCTTTCAAAAATCTTCAAATAAATATAGACCTATTATTATTACCTAGGGGGCAAAATCCCTCAAGCTACCATACTCTACAATGAACCTAAACACAATATCCTTGCCTTCTAAGGCAAGGCCAACAAATGTCCGTCCATCACAAAGAAAGGGGGGGCGGGGAAGGGGGAACGGAGGACGGGGCCAAAATAATAGTTACCTTTCTCACCTTTACTCAAAATAGCTGAGGCACAGGAGCGTCAAAGGTAGTTTCAATAACCAATGAATTTGTTACCAGATGAAACCTATCCAAAGGTTTGAGAGCTATAGCGAAAAAACACTCTTGTCAATGGATGGAAAGTCGTGTAACTCTCTTCTCCATCGAAAAACACTCATATCTGTGCTCTTGTTGATGGATGAAAAACCGTGTAACTCTCTTCTCCACGGACAAACACTCATATCTGCACTCTTTTGCTGATGGATGAAAAGTTGTGTAACTCTCTTCTCAATGGTCAAACAGTTATATCTGCGCTCTTGTTGATGGATGAAAAACCGTGAAACTCTCTTCTCGATGGACAAACACTCATATCTGCACTCTTGTCAACGGATGAAAAGTCATGTAACTCTCTTCTGGATGGACACAAACACTCGTTTCTCTGCTCTTGTCGATGGATGAAAAGTTGTGTAACTCTCTTCTCAAGGGACAAAACACTCATGTCTGTGTCTTGTCGATGGATGAATAGTTGTGTAACTCTCTTCTCGATGGACAAACACTCATATCTACGCTCCTGTCGACGGATGAAAAGTCGTGTAAATCTGATCTCAATGGACAAACACTCATATCTTGCTGTAGCTGGCATCCAGTAAACCCTAAACCCCAAGCTAATGGATGGGCATGTGTAGATTTTGGGTGCACCCATCGAATTGATGGGTTGCTTTGAAGTCTACCCATCTACTTGTTGGGTTTCTTCTCAAAATATAAATGTTGGGTAACTTATTTAGTTATGCTTCTATATCATTTTAATTTTTTTGGATTGTCACTTGCCTTTTTGTATCACGAGGTTTCATATTACTATGAAATGTTAAAAACAAGTCATATCACTAATTTTTAAAATAACATTTTTTTGATAAACATACAAATAATTAGCTTCAATTTTTTTTTAATCTTATTTCAGCTGACATTTAATAGCCCCAAAAAACGAATTAAATTTTGGTGGCAAATTCTCACATTCTGATGATTTTTTTTGCAAAATAGTGACATAATTATGGGAAAATGATGCTTTTCAGTCTTGAGGTTTTTCTTTCACCATTTTTCAAAAAAGTTGAAGATTTATTTGATAAAATTCTGAGTTGTAGCATAGTTTTTTTTATAAATTTATTGCTTATTATTTATTTATCTATTCTGTCATTTAATGCTTAATGATGTTACTTTTAAAAACTGAAGATAAAAAAGAAAAAACCCCACTGATAAAAAAATTAGGGATTCAAATTTTTTACTTTTTCAATTTTGTGAGGTAGGTGGATTAGATGAAATTTGAAAACCTTTCAAGAAAAGAAAACAATTACCCTAACTTAGGGTCAGCTTCCACCATGATAAAATGATAATTAATATTTGCCAAAAAAACTAGTTCATTTTTTATATTTTCAATTTAGTATATTCTCATCATTTACTGTGATAGTGTCATATGAATAGCAAAGTTATTCAAATTATGAATTATAATATTTGGTAAGTATGAAGGTTTTCAACACCTCAATGTCATATTTTCACCAAAAAAATCATTTCAAAATATAATGAATTTATTAATGATGAAACTAATCCTAAGGCAAGGTCATTTATTAACTAATCATGAGTATGTGACTTAATCCAAAAGCATGGATTAATGGCTCCTTTCAAAGATGGTCATTTTTAAACTATTCTAGTTGAAATGACAAGCATGTTTAACCCTTATGTCAAGGCATATCCCAATGAGAAGAAATTCAAATCTTGAATGCCTAGGATCGTTTGTCACTTAAACCCCCCAAACTTTATTTATAAACACACAGTAACCTTGGAAAACATACAAAAGATAAGGGAAAAAAAAAGGGCAAATTTACAAGGCGTCAAGTTAGCACAAACTAAATGTCAAAATCTTTCCATTAGGAATTGATCGATGGGGTGTCAATCGCAATAGCTCTTTTCTTTGTTTTGAATTGCAACAAAGGTGACAAATCCTTAAGTTGTGCAAGATCAAGGAAATAAATTTCTTCACATTGGGTCAATAATGACAACATCAATTAGGGTGAAAATATATCTTTAGTGGACACAATGTCAACTTTTTAACAAAAGGAGTTAAACATGATTGACGAAAACACATTAGTTGTACTCATCTCACATGGAACTCAAAATTTTGCGCAATAGCAACAAAAGTGTTGCAAATTGCATCATGGGTTCTAATGCACTTGTTGTTGTGGGTGCAACATAAAAGGTGGACACCCATAAGGTCGATTGGATGTGTGCATATGCATCAAAGGATACCTATAATTGAAAAATGTGGTAGTCCAAATCGCGTCTACAACATTGTTGGAAAAATTAGGGAAAATAATTGAAAAGTCTAGAAGATTAGTTGAGTTATAAACCAAACGCTCGCCTTGAGGCCGAAACATGATAAAATTTGAACATGATGGGCCTCAAATATCTTGTCGAAAAACATGTTGTAAAAGGTATGATGGTGCAAACACTCCAAGATGAAATCTTGAAACTAAACCATTTATTGTTCAATGAGTTACTCAAAAGGAGGAAACACACTCGTGTTACGAGTAGTAGAAAATCACATGCCATCTTGAGATGTTATTGGAAAGGGAAAATGTTATCAACTTGTGTTAAAACTTCAAGCAAAAAAAAATATTGACCAACCATAAAAGCTAAAAAGTAAGTGATTTTATGAAGGTGAAAAAAAGAGGTGTGCATCATAAGAGATAAGATGGTCGTTGCATGAAACAATATTTTAAAATTCCAAAAGCTACTTGAACATCACCCATTATAAGGAAAAGGTCAACATGTCAAACTTCCTCTAACAAGATGTATTTGATGAAAGATGATATGAATGATGAAATACCCAATGGAACCCTTAAAACTCTAAATTTTTTTTATGGAATGTAAAACTGGGATGGCATGTCAAAGTCAAACGTCAAGTTAAAAGGGGATCATGCTACACATTTTTAAGGTTGGATAAAAAGACCTATCACATAGAATTTAGTTTAGAAATGTTCATATGTAGATTATATAATAAAGGGGTGCCCTGGATGAAAATATTACATTTTGTTTATACTTGCATCATACATGTTATAGAGACACAAAATCCACATGCAGAAAACACGAACTCATGAAATATTTAATTCCACACGATTTCTATCATCAAATCATGAGAAGATAAGTTTGTGATGTATGTTTTATTGTTTTACCATGAAAGGCAAAGCAAAACACCATTAGGGTAACAAAAAAAGTAAATGTCAAGTTGCCACATTAAAAGGGTCTTATGTTTATTTATCTAATGGAAAAGAAAATGCCATTTACACATCACGTCATAGAGCGATAGTGATGCAATTGTATAATTGAAGATGATGAAAGCCCAAATGGAAGAACTCGAAGACATCTAATGACAAAACCCAATCCCAACCTAATGCATGTGAGGTGGGAGCAAGGAAGGGTATGGAATTGAGATGGTCACAAGGGTTTAGATTAGATGAATTGGATGTTTGACAAACATGTTAGTGGGCTAACCCTTGAATGGTAAACTGGCATGCACAGGTGAAGCAAAAAGCTTTAAGTGGAAATTACAAGCAAATAAAGGAAATGGGGGGCCTAATCATGAACAATTGTAGGGGTTGACATAGTCAAAGGGGGAAAAGGTCCTACATGTGCATTATTAAAAAACTTTGGGAAAATGTAGGGTTGGGACCCACATTCACATGAAGGGTTGGGGGTTGTTGGGGGGAACTCACAAGTGGGGTGTGATTTATTGAACTAGTAGGTGATGCATGGCTTGTTAAAACAATAGGGGCAATGAGTAGGTGGTTCATGGTTTGCATAGGAAATGGGGTGCAAAATTGGTTTATGGTGGCACATGAAAAGGCAAATGGTAATGGGAACTATGAAGTTTGATGAGATGTAATGAAATACGAGACATGGAATATTTGGTGCCCATGAAGAAAGAGGTTTATTAGGAACATGTGCCATTTTTTAAAGATTTCCTATTGTTACAAAACAATCATAAATATATATAGCCAACCACACAAAACTAAACAAATCGAAAGCAAAACGGTAGAATTAAACCACCTAAGGTTCCTTGGTTAGGGCATTATGTTGATGCTTTGAACCATAGTTTTGGACACCACCATCACTACGAACTACTGTTCAACACAACCTATACACCCTAATACCAAAATGTCACAATTTTCACTCCTTGTCCCCCATTCTATAGGACCAGAAACAAACAACCCCATTCAAAAGTTTCTTAAAAATCCATTTGAATGAAATAGTTAACTTCACAAAAAGATGTTTGTGGAAAAACCCAGTCCACTTCAATGGCTATGTACATATGGGTACCTATCATTACTACAAGGGTCTTCATATCTCGCCCATGCTTGGCCGTTCACTTGCAATCCAAGCCAATGCAAAATCTTGTAAAAAAATTTGATTTCTCTTTTGTTAACTTTCTAGGAGTTTCCAAGAAGCTTACTTGTTTGTTTGCTTTGTTGTTGGATTGGTTTGTTTGTTTGTTGTTCCTCATGTTTGATTGTTGTTGTTCATGTCTTCGTCACGCACAAATTGGTTATGGTTTTTCCTAAATCAAAACAAAGATCAAACTATAATTACAAGCAATCCACTTTCCCTTTCTATACCTAGTTTTGTGGATCACAAACACCATGCACTTGTACCAAATGCACCAACACCAAATTTAGATAAACACATTGCGAAAGAACCATGCAACCTTACACATGATTTCTTTCTACATGCCCACCTTTACTCTAAACCTTTTAATTATCTACATGAAAAAAGCTTTGGGTCCTATCTTTCTACACACAAATTGTTGACAAAGTCCAAACCACTATAAGCACATACCACTATTTCAACATTTGTTTTAACAATAACACCATTCCTACAAAACAATGCTACAATAACGTAAAAGAAGTCCACATCTCCCTTTCTCCAAATCGGACCAAAAACTATTAATATAACTAAAGACCTTGCAAAATAAAAAGACACAAGGTTATATTTTCAAATCACCTAAACTTCCACCCAACTATTAATGATGAAGAAGAATAATAAAAAATGTTTCAATATTATCATGTTTGTGGGACTAAAGCACCTCAATCTTTGTGAAACTCACAATTCCAACATGCTTATGTTGTTGTGTGATTAGTTTTTACTTGTTTTCTTCATCTGCATAAGATTTTTAAAGATGTAATAAAAGTGACAAGCGAATTTTCAATACCTATTACACCAATTTACATTTGATTTTTAAAATTTGAATATGAATTCAATTAAATTTGAATAAGTTAAGATTCAATTTAAAATGCATGACATTCAATGGTTTCATTTCAATTCAAATTTAATTTCACAAAATCAACCTTTTTATTCAACATATCATGTTCGTTAGTAATACATAGCAAAGTGGAACCCAAGTTGATAAATGAAACATGGCATTACAAGAGAACCATTGGTCCCAACCAATGTGGATTTGGACTTTAAACATATCAATTTGGTCTTTGGTTTATTGGGTCCAAGGTTGATTTTTTGGTTAATATAAAATAAGTATATATCTAATTTATTGAAATTTTTACAAAGCTAATGTTACCTTAGATCCCCACCCCTAAGCTAGTATTTGTATAAGGTTACTATTCCCTTTAAGTATAAGAGCCTCATAAGGTCTTTCATACAATGTTGGTATTAAGGTCATAAGCAATGTTGGTTGGGTAACCAAATCAACAACCAAAAATTGATGATTCTAGTTTTGGTTCCAATTTTTTATAAACTAATCAAAATTGCTTTGAAAATATGGAACCAAGCTTGAATCCAAACCACGAAGGCTCAAAATCAATAAAACTACCAAGGGAATTGGGTCCTAATTCCAAGTTTCCATTAAAAACAATTAAAACTATTATGTTTAATTATTGGACTTGCAATTAAACCAAATTCTTCTTGAAATCCCAATTGTGATTCTTAAGGTTTAAGTTGTTTTGTGATTTCTCCTTTCTCCATCACATCACAAAACATTTTCACACATCACAAGCAATTTTTTTCTTCCCTTTCATTTTTATTTATCTTTTGTTGCACAAGGAAAAAAAGGTCAAACAACTTTATTGTTAATTGAAGCTTAGAGCTTATTTTGTTGCATAAGGAGGAAACGGAGGTCAAGCAACTTTATTGTTAGTTGAAGCTTGGAACTCTTCATTGAATTCATTGTTTTCATTTTTAGGTGAACAAGTTCAAAAACTTCCTTGTCATTACTTTCTACATTGATATGTATGCATCATTGATGGTTGTTCCATGTTGTCATTGCTTGATGTGTGCGGGTGTTGTGTGATTAGTCATTTGTTCCTTTTGTTTTTTATCATTGTTGTTAGTTGTTCAAGGAGGAGGAGAAAGCATGGGTTTGTCATCATCATCTTCAAAAGAATTGTATGTCTTTTGTTGAAACTATAAAATTATATGGCATTAGCATTTGAATCCAATTGGGTCACATTTTCACCATTTAGCAAAGGTTTCTTAATTATAAAATTCCTAACTTTGAAAGCCCACTACATTTATGTTATTACAACAAGCAAGCGTGTCAAAGAAATAGAAGTTATTAGTGTGTGAACTTTGTTGAAGCTTGTGAATGAAAACACGTGAATGGTCAATTGACTCCATTGATTAATTTTATTTGTTGGTCATTTGATGCCAAATTTGAGTAGACTTATAAAAAGTCCAAAATTAATAGATTATTATAGAGATCATTCAACAAGCTGATGGCACCATGTAATTATGATTTCATTAGGAATCTATTTTAGATATTTATATTGGAACAATATTATATCTCATCATTAATAAATAATTTTCAAAACTAATGATGTTGTAACTTTCAAATTGGACTTGTTATTGTTTGAATTAATTTAATTCCTACTTCGACATTAGTTTCATTAGATATACACTTTGATGTCATTTTGGTCCAACCCTTTATGTAGATGAGTCACCCACATTCTAACTTTGATTTACATTTGGATGAAAAAATGAAAAAAATAATTCATGAGTTTTATTTTAAACCTCGATTTGCATTGGGAAACTTCACATCCATGAAATGTATACCCAAGTTCTTTTCTAACATTGTGCAACTACTACAAGTTAATGTTTGGTTTGTTTTTTTAAATTCCAACCATTCATAATAAACGTGTTTTTAATTATTAACAACTTGCTAGGTTTTTTTAAAAGTGTGGCAATTTGAAAATGGTAGGTTAAGAATTGTCATTTCCACCATTATCATGCACCCATCAAAAATTAGAACCTAACCAAAAGTTAATCAAAACCTATTAGAACCTAACCATCAAATGGCATTGTCCAAATTCAGATTTTTATGCAATTTGGTAACATGGAACCAAATTAAATTTTATTTTGTCTATAATAAAAGAACCTATTCATACCCAAAATCAAGAAACAATATAGTGGGAGACCTGGAACTATAGGGGTTTTTTTTAATTAAAAAATTGTCCAACATCTACCTTACCTAAATAAATGTTGGGTGATTTTATTTTTGTGAAAAACCTTTGGTTTTGGGTTTTTTAAATAAAGTAAAATTACCTTCATTCTAGTTCCACACATAAAAGAAATTGAGAATCTAGTTATGAGTTTGATTCTTCAATATAAAAATTGGCCATGACTTTAGTTTTGGTTTCAATTCTTTAAATCAAACCAGCTTTAGTCCATTTTTTAATAACCTAGACCAAAAATAGTTGTTAATTGTCAATTAACCTTTAGTTAACCTTCAATTATAATCATTTTCTTTCCAAAAAAAATTCATTATTCTAATCTCAAGCATCCATGCATATTGATTGTGTTCCCAATTTGCTCACCACGTTCCTTGGCAACACATTTTATCCCATATATTTTGCCCAAAGTCATTTTGTAAACTATATAGGTGATCCAAAAGAAAATATTACATTGTGTCTACTTTGGGAGTGTCAAAAGTTTTTGTGATGCCCTTCATTGTTTTCCCTACAAACTTTCCCCCATTCGCCACAATCAATCAATATTAATCACATTACATCCCACAATCTGTGCCCTTGCCACTAGCCCATGTCAAAAATGGTGACAAAGTTTTGGAAATAAAAGTTTCATGTAGCAATGAAAAGGCTTGACATGCATTTATAAAGAGTTCAAATTTTTTTCTTTGGAAGGGTCATGGAGGGATTTTTCTTGTTCCTAATGCATTCCCATCATGTTTTAATGGGGTTTTGATCAAGTTCCCAAAAGGTTCCCCAAGATGTTCCCAATGGTGCATCAAATTTATCCCATATGGTTTGCCCAAAGTCCAACTTTCATTTATATAAATTTATAAGGTGGGCCATTTGTTTTTATTTTGCTATTAGGGGACTAAAGATGTGCTTCTATTGGGAAGTGCCCAATGTTTTGACTAATTTGATGATGGGTCAATCAATATGGCTCCTTCAAAAGAAAGGAAAAATTATGAACTCCCAATGAACTAATTAATATGAATCACACTACTATGTCCCATAATTTGATGGTTATTTACATTTCCTTCCTTCTTTATCTACTTATTGCATAAGTTATTGTAATAATTAGTAACTTATTATGATTAGTTAATGATTGTTTAGGCAAATAAATATATTTTGTTGGTATCAAAATGAATGGAAGAAGACCATTCAAAATTTACAAATGTATTGCATTCTTCATTCATTTAATGCATGTCAAAATTGAACTTGTCCATTCGTTCTTTCAATATTTCAAAAGATGATTTTTGGACATAAGTATCTAAAGGACATATTATGGAATCTCCAAAGGGTGACAGGCATGCAATTATCTTAAATAACATTTTGGGATCGGTTTGGATCAATTGATAGGTCACAATTAATTAACAATGATAACATATTATCGTTAAAAATACCTATTAACCATTGGAGGTTAATGAATTAAACAAATTTACATTGAGCTTTGTATGAATATTATTCTTTGGATTGTATTGTGTTTAATGTTAATTATTATGTCAATGAACTAATAATGTTATGTTTCCATCACCTTCTTGCCATGAAGCTTTCTTCTTGTTTTGAAGTTTTTTTTGTTAAGGTTGAATCCATTTGATTTATTTTGTTCAATAATCAAACCACACACATTTTCATATCTCAAATTGATAAGCAAAATCACCCAATTGTTGAGTTTTCACCATGGTGGAAATCATCCTAGGTGGATTATACTACTTACTTTAATAAATTACATTAGTGCAAGAAATAACAATATAAACATTATACAAAGTACAAGGGGAAAATATTTTATTATAACTTGCATCCTTGGTTTGTTTCCAAACAAAATCATTTGTTGAATACTCATAACAAGATTACTATTTTGAAAAGTGAACAAACATTTCAAAAAGTGAAATGGATGCAAAGGCAAGCACATGAATGTTATAATTTTTTTACCATGATATTTGATGGGTACATAATTAGAGCCTATTGGATAACATGGTAAAATATTAAAAATAAAATATGAGTCAAATTTTACATCGGTTAATGCCCTAGAGTTGGGGCATTCCTAAAATAATCAACCCTTGAGGCTAATAATCATAATAAATTCCCAATCTAGGTTGGCGTGGGGACATTTCATGTAATTTCCCTTCAGCAAAATTGTTTAATCAACAAGGAACAACGTCCATTGATTTTTGGTTGATCTTAGCCTACAAGTTTGTTCCTTGGTTATGATGAGAAAAGGGCCTTATTAGAGCATTACACCTTACACATGGTGTTTTGGCCTCAATTTTCAAGGCATAATGTTTATACATTAAGGCCTTCCCCTATACATAAATCAATTTTTTAAAATTTTGTATTTTGAAGGCACTTTTAATATGTGAATTTCCCCTTTTGGAGAGTACTAAAACCTATTCATTAAGAGTGGAGGGATGTTAATGTACATATCCTAAAATAATAAATAGAATTTTTCCAAAAAAAAGTGTGCAATATAATTATCCACAAAGACAATAAAACCCTAGGTTTCTTTGAAATTAAGGATGACATTCAAAATGTAAGATGGGTCTACCTAGGTTATGGAATATTTAAGGATTACTTAGGGGGCTACCTAGGAATCCAAGGAGACACTTAAAAACCTACTTCAGCTATGGGATACCTAAGGGCTATGTAAGGGACTACATAAAACTTAAATAAGGGGCTACATAAAGATTATTAAAAGACTACATAAGGGATTACATATAAGGCCTACCTAGAAGGCCACCTAAAGGTTATTTAGAAAGACAACTAGAAGCCTATACATGTTATGGGATACCTAAAGGCTACTTAAAGGATTATGTAGGTCCAACTTAAGGAGCTACTTAGGGAAACACCTAAAGGCTTACCTAGGTTAAGAGATATTTAAATGTTATTTAAGGTATTACATTGGATCAACCTAGGGGTTTAGGGTTTAGGGTAAATCCTATATGCATAAGGGACTACTTAGGTTATCAAATTTCTAAATGTTATTTAAGATGTTACATAAAGCCTACTTGTGGGGTTAATTAGAGATTTTTAAAATTAAGGGACACCTAAGGATTATTTAAGGGGCTACCTAAATTTGACTCATAATCAAGAACTACATAGGACCTACATAAAAGACTACCTAGGGGTTGTTTAGGGCAAACTCATAACCCCTATATAAACCTTTTGTAACTCCTTAAGTAGATTTTAAAATAACCTTTAGGTATCCCCAACTTATGTAAGTCTCTAGGTAGCCCCTCTGTGACCCTTTATGTAGGCTTTTGATAGTCCTTATTTTAAATAGCCCATGACCCAAGTAGGCCCCTAGGTGATCTTTAGGTAATATTCAAATAGTCCCTTTGGTTATCAAGGTGGCCCCCTAAAAAAACCCTTGGACATCCTTAACCTAAAAATATTTTGTAACTCCCTAGGTAAGCTCTATGTAACCTTTTAATTAATTCCTAGGTAGGTCATACGTGGCTCTCCATTTAGGCTTTTTAATTATTGTCCTTGTCTCACATAAGTAAATGAGTAATTAGGTAGGTAGCTCATAGGTAGGTAGGAAGGTAGGTAGGCCTTAGCCTACTTAGGGTTCTATCTAGGCACTACTCTTTATCTATGTGACCATAACCTAATAGATCAAATTTTTCAATTGAAAAACCAATGATGGTCATTTTTGGGAATCCATTGTTAGTTCTGAGAAGTGATCTTCACTTTGATAGAGTAATTACATTGAGGACTTGTGTCAAACCCAAAGGTAGGATTACTTTAAAAATAACTTTACTGTGTTAATATATTGTGGCTTACAATTCAAGGCTTAAATGCCCTTTTTTTGGGTCCTTTTGACATTCCATCCATATTTTTGCACTTATGACAATGGAAGTTGGATGGATGAGGGAGAAGGATCTGTCAAAAAATTAGGTTTCACATAACTAATGGCCAACTCCTCCTAGGCCTTGGGTTAAGCTCAAATTTCAGCATTCTGTTGTGGTGGAGGATGAAAATGTGGAGGATGAAAACTGGGACACGCTACCAATGACCCCACCAAATCTGAGAAATCAGATCTCTCTGTCAATGAAATCCTCCTGTGAAGATCTCCTACCCCACTTTGTAGAGAGAGTACTTTCAATGTGGGTCCATCACAGCACAGTTTCAGATTCATCAATAGCTTGACCCTTTTGCAAAATATAAATACCATATGTAAAACAGGGAGGCCCATTAAGTAATTAATTAATTAATTAATTAATTGATTAAAATTGAAGATTTATATTTCCCCCAAAAAAAATTCTTAATATTTCAAAAGATTCTTCAATTTTCATCATAATTATTTTTTCTTATCTAATTACGTGTAATACGGTATATGATAGGATTGTGAGAATTTTAGAAGATCAATGGAAATGGCAGAAAGGGAACCATTATTTTCAATGTTGAGCAAACTAGGGTTATTCATATAGGGTTAGATATGCAGATAATAAGCATAAGATCCCTCCTGGTCCCTCCTGGTATTAAGGAGTAGGTGTAAGACCCGCCTCTTGTTTATTAGGGATATTCACAGATATAAGATGTGCCCTCTAGATAATAGATAATGCACTAGGAAATCCTTCTGAAGTGCTTTACACTAGCCTAAAGGTTAACATAAATTTATCTTGAGTTAACATTCACTTAACATTAAACAATCACCAATGTAACATTGGGTGCCCAAGTAAGATGCCACCTAGATTTTCACTTAACACTGACTTAACATTAGGTGTGAAATGCACCTTAACTAACCCTTTTGTGAGATGATATCATGATTTTATGAGAAACCATTTTATGCTTGGTGGTATCATATAGATTTTCTGACCTTTTCTCAGGCTTTATAATTGAAGTTCCTCTCTCCTCCAGGGTGGAGGATCTAGAGTATCTTTACAGTGCTATATATAAAGTGAGAGAGCCAGACCTTTTATGCTGTACCTGTACAGAATTTCATCATGGACAATTAATTATGCCTGGTTGTACCTGGCAATGTTTTTCCCCCTAAACAGGTCCTTTGAGGTGAGATACAGTGGAGATCACACCACATTGGGTAAGTAGTACCATGTTACTTTTTCTACCTATTCATGACAATCCCTTCCATCATCAAAGCATGCCAACTTTGTTTTTCAATTTCTTCCTTGTCTTCCACTCCCAACTACTTTCCTAAAATTCTCAACAATAGAGTTATCCTTAGAGTCACACGATTAGGGGGTGAGAACGGCCAGTTTCAGCATAATAGCGCATCAAACACATAACTGGGAGTGAAAATTTTACGAAATGAAATAACAGGGACCCAAACTAGTTTTTCGATCAATTTTGGTGGTAAACTCAGTTTCATCCTATCTTTAGTTCTTCCTGAGCGCCTCCACGGCTGCTACATATATTTTCACTGCTCCTACCTGTACAATTACTATAAATACTCTCGAACCTTGTGCATTAAATGCTGACTTTCAACATTTCATACTGAAATTTAATAAAATTTCCTTACTTTGCGGATACCACTGAAAGAGGGGATAGGGGTGAAAACCGGCCCAAAGAGAGGGTGCAGACAGGGTGACTTTACCAATAACTCTAACGTGTCTGATTTATTTGGATAAGCATTGTTTCCAAGTAAATCCTTTTATTGCTTATTGTCAAGCATGGTGTTCTTATTGACAACTTTGTGAAGTGGTTGAGAGTCCTGAACCTGTTAGAGAGCTGGTGGGAGTTACAATGTGAGGTTGCGGGTGCTTGAAGTTTTTTTTCTCAAAGAGATGGAGGTCCGATGGAACAACAATGTTACTTAGTAACATTGTTTTTTGGCTCTTCAATTTTAAAAGGTTTGGTAACGTTTTATGGTCTTTGGAAGGCAGATAATTGGATGTGCCCAATGTTGTTGGTGATATCATTACTAGATAAGGTGTAAATTGTAACATACATGTTGATTTGTGTTAGAAGGCCAGGAAACATGTGCTATGGTTTGAGAATAAACATCTTGTGATTGTTGGTGCATACTTGCTTGCATGGCCAGTGGAAGCTTGTTGTGCTCATTTTGCAACCATATCAAGCTAGGCATAAAAAGGTCAACTAGGCACACACCAAGCATTTTCATTTAGGTTTCATTTGCAGGCATTAGTAGGCTGCATTTTCATATTGAACTTCATTTACTTGGTACAAATTGTGCTAAAATCAATGATAGCCATTCATTGGACATTGAGAGAAGGAAACCCAACATTTCAAGAAAAATTCATCAATTACTGTAAAAATTGGGGTCACATATTACCTTTATCCAACTTCAATGATGATTCAAGTCCAAATGGTGCACATGTTTGGTTATGCAGTGGCTTTCATCGGATAACATTGGCATTTGGAAAAAATGTGTTTATGATGTTTGAAGCATTTACTTCTAAGGTTTAAAGTGAAAGTGTGACACACATGGTTAAAAGTAACTTGGACAATTTAAAATAAGTTGTTACAATTGGGTGGTCAAGAAAGTGGGCTTTTGTTATCAAAATGTGGGTGTTGTTGTTGGTACATAGGCTGGGAGTACTCACATGGGTGCACATTTATGCATTGTAATTGGAAAAGTGATTTGAATGCTTTCGAGTGCTAAGATATGATATGGAGTCAAAGTGTGCAATGATAAGGCATTTATCTTGAAAAGTAGAAACAATTTTTTTTTTACTTTGATTTTGTGAGTTACATATTATGGAATTTGATTTCTTAGGTTGGCTTCACCCTAGAGGGTTTGTGAATTAACATGTTAGGACAATTGGTATTCTATTTTTGGATTGGGTACAAAATTTTGAAGTGCAAAACTTGTTTGGTTTTGTGTTGAGTGTATAATTGTTGGAAAGTTTTTGTTGACCATTAGGGATATATTAAGACAAGGGAATTGGACAATGTGAAGTTGTTGGAACATTCACTTGTTTTACAAAAATTGTTGCATTACTTGATGGGCTGCTAGGTACCACTTCAAATGATTAACCTTTATGTTTTTGTAGAAATAACTTTAATTTAGACTCCACACAAGAATTTGTAAATTTTTCATTTGTTATGTTTTAATAGCTTTGTCTACATTTTAAATAAGAAAGATGTTGTTTATGTTGTTTTAGTTTTTGATGTGATTCATTGTCTTGAAAACACTTATGTGAATTCAAGTCAAAACATGAAGTTTTCATAATTTTTTCAATTTTGTTCATCAGTTAAAAAAAACTTTTCCTTTTTTTCTCATTATCCCTTACAAGATAGATTTTTGCTTTCGACACAAACATTGCGCCTTCTTATGATTTCAAATGAACTTTGGGTCCCAAGTGAATAGAAAAGGTTTTCCAATGTTGTCCCTAATGATGACTTACAAACTTTAATTGATAATTGTCAAAAACATCAAAAATTGCAAGAACTTGATTGCTTAATTTAAAGATGTGTAAATAAGCACATGGTTTGGGGATGTTCATGAAATAATGAAAGGGCAAGATGGATTGATTAATTGTCGGTCATGTGTTTTTTAAAATGTGATTTCTAAAAAATATTTTTGTATGTAATTATAGAAACGACATTAGTAAATTCCCAAGGCGGAGAAGGAAAGGACACTCTAGCTCAAGGAGTATAACCAACATGCATGGCATAGATAGGTCACAAGTGTTCATGCCTCTTGAGTAGGAATTAAATGTAATTTTGTTTTCATGGAAATCTCTAGAATGGAACAATATCTGGGACATTCGTTTTCTTCATTTTCAAATAGATTTAGTGCACACAAGTTCAATTCAAAGTTTATGGATGTAGACAAGTTGTATGCAACATATTTGTTCCCCAGTTATTTTTCATTGTTGCCCTTGTTGACTATTGATGGTGAGTTTGTTTTAATGTTCTCTAGACATTCCAAGTGAAGAAGTTTGCTTGAGGAGTCAAGGAAAGGATTTTGCATAATCTAATAACTAAGCTCTTGCTCTTGCTTTTAGACAAGAAGGTCTTGGTGATGGATGATGGTAGCTTGCTCTTGAAGGTTATGAATGTTCTAATGTTAAAGATAGTGGTAAGATCATGAGAGTCCTTATTGACATGATTGTGTTAAGCAAAAGGACATTCCAAGCATGGTATATTTCACAATGTTTCAATCTTAAATGCAAGGTGAAATGTAGAACTTTGGGAGTGTAAGTTGGCAATAATGTAGTGAGCTAAATTCATAATCTCAATTGAAGGTTGGTTATCAATGTGCACATTAAAGGAGGTTGAGGCCTTTGGTTACCATATATGTTTTGGAAAAGTTTATGTTGAAGTCCCATTTATGTGCTCATGTATTTCCTATTGGAATTATTAAGTTGAAATGTTTACAATGTATAGGAAAAATTCCAATTCTAGTTGAAGGTGGTTGAGGAAGGTTTAAGGTTATCCACCTCATGCCAACATGTTGGTGTTAATGAACAAGCGGTGAAAATTGTAAGCAATGGTCTAGTTAAACACTTATCAACTAGATTAGAGGAAGCTTCATAACTATTAATAAATGGATATAAGCACCAACAATCCACAATATATTAGTTGAGAGCTTTAATGGCTAACACAACACTTTTGAAAAATGCCAAGATGACATTAATGTTTTTTTATGGTGGCAGACCATTAGATGTTAGTATTTCAAAGAGGTGGAGAACTTTTAGTAATGGATTTGAGGAGCTGCACACAAGTAAAACAAATTTTGTAAAGAATTGAAGAACCTAGAAGGAATTGATTTACCACATGAGAAAGCAAACATTGGAGCTTTAGATGATGTTGTTTTAAGTTTATTATATGATATGCTTTTAGATATTGCCAACATGCATCAAGTCAAATCTATAGATTGTCTAAGGCATTGGCTACATACATTATATTCCATAGTTAAAATTCAACCAATGAAACATTATACATTAGTTAGTTAATCATGAGTTTGTTAGTTAACTTGTGCTAGATTTTTTGTTTTGTGCAATGCAATTGAATGTCTATTTACATATAAGAAGATAAAGTAATATGGTAGTTGTTTTATTTAGTTTGTCGGAAGTCATTAGGCTTTGGATTGCTTTGGTGCAGTTTAATAAAAAAGAATTGCTTATCATTTTTAAAGTGAGTTGGGTTTTGCAGCTAGGTGTTTTGGTACTTATTGGCCATTTTGTTGAGGAAAAAACCTAATCCACTTCATCAGTAAGTTGACATAATGTGTTATCAATTCCAAGGGTAGGACAAGTGGATATTTTAAAGGATGATAAAATGTAAATACAATTATTATTTATAATTGTGACATTCTTGAATTGACATTAAATAACATTTGATTAATCCAAAGTTTTTCCCCTCAATCATAGGGTTTTAGTTATAGTGCATTATGAAAGATTTGAAAGCTTTGGATGCATTCCTTAAATTCACACATTGGGACAAAAAGGGTCACACAAAAAATCCAAGATAAGATCAGGACAAGTTCTTTACGTTAAATGCATATACACATCAAAATGTAGAAACTAAACAAGATGGTGTTTGGTGCATTTTTGGAATTAAAATGGTGCATGATCAAATGACATGTTAACTCAAACCTACCACGACCTAAACCTAAAAGGAGTCACCATTCTTCTTCCCATATTATCCTTTGCAACTCCTTGTGGGGGCTACATTGAAACGGTCATTTTTTCTTGATGTTTTTCTAAAAACATTTAAACATATTTCTTTAAACATTCATAAAAACTTCTTTTAATGTTTAATGTCCATGACATTATTCTTTCCTTTAAAACTAATTTCCACAACGAGTGATGAAAATTAATCATAGTCAAAGAATTTTGAAATTGTGTCACAATTTTTACAATGTAAGGTAATTGTTGTTTTTGGGGTAAACCATCCAATGGTTCATGCAACGAACGATAATGACTAACACCTTCTATTAAAGACCAAGCAAAAAAATAACATTTTCATTCATAAAACATCCTTTAAACATGAGTTTTAGATGGTCTTCATGGGTAGGTTTGATTTCAAGGACAATTTCTAAACATTGAATGCAATTAATTTATTGGTGTTTTCATGGTTCAAACGGTTCTTCATCTTGAGGTTGTTAACATGAATTGCCTTGCAGAGATAATTGAAATTTGTTTCATTTGGGAGATATACAAGTAAAGGTTTTATTTTTTCGATGATGTGATTATAACCTCTTAGAATTCCATGATTTCACATGTATGATTACAAAATGAACAACAAAGGTTTTCTTGTTTTACATGAGAAAACCCACTAGGTTAGTCAAGCTAAAATAATTATATCCTTAACAAACAATAACATTATTCATAAAGTTTGAGTGATGGTCACTTCAAACCTTCAAACTTTTTTTTATAACCTAACTTTTTAATTTATTTTGAAAAACAAAAATTCCTCATTAACATGATATCCATATTTGAGCTCTAAATATCATTCATGTGATATTTGGAATTCAACTCAAATATTGCATGGTTAGGATATCACCCCGAATATCATAGTTTATGATAAGTTAGGAAGGATGAACTCAACTTGTAATGAATGAAACCACAAAGTTTTTATCACACATGTGTCATGAGTCGTTATTTATTACCAACATTTTTTTTGACAATTTTTTGCATCTTGGGGTTTAATGTTTTTTGGAAATGAGAATATTTGGTTGCTTATTCCTTCTTTTATTAAAAATCGCCACTTTTCAAGCCAAAAAAAGGAAAATTAAAAAAAACAAATCACCATATTTACACATAGTTTTTTAAATTCCCTGGATAATTAGTCATTACATTTTGATTGCTCACTGTTTTGAGCACATAAATCTAAAAAGTTATTGCCATCAACGTGCAATAGTCAAAACCTATAAATTAATAAAATAAAATAAAATAACCCCTGATTATCACAAGTTTTTTTTAAAGGAAAAACTTCACAAGTTGTCACTTTTTAAAAAATGGTTATAAATGTGAGTTTCAGGTTTTCTAGTCACAAAAATTTCAGAATGTTTTTTTCAGAAAATCTCCATATTCTTGTCTTAAGTTCCATTAGGGTACTAAACAATATAGAAGGATGCTTAGTAATTAAAAAAATTATCTTTTTTTTTTTTCTTTTTTTTTTGGGTTTGTAGCCAGATTTGCTTTAATAATCTTTATGGACAATCGCCACTTGAAGTACATTGCAGAAATGTTGCATACCAGTGTTTCTTGTTTCTTTTTACTGGCGAATTTTGTTTGCCAAATTTTGACCTATAAAAAAAATGATTTCAAAAAAGGATTTTTCACAGTAAAAAAAATGACCCAAATTTCGCCAGATTTGTATGATAACTTCCAAGAGGTAGGTAGCTGCCAAGAATATAGAAGGATTCTATTTTTTTTTTCTCTACTTTCATATCTAGTATGTAGCCAAATTTGGCTAAATTATTTTGTGAATGATCACCACTTTGACTACATCACAAAAATCCTTAAAAGAAACTCTGTTTGTGGCATACTATTACTACTCCTCCTTCTCTACAGGAAGAACCATATTCTAGATAAGTGAGTAGTCCAGTAGATAAGCATGCCAGTGTGATTTCAATCAGAGCTTCTTCTTCTTCTTCTTCTGACACATGTTCTAGAACTATTTTGAAACAAAACTTTAGCTACGCTGCTTTGTCTTTGTCCCTTGCAAAATGGGTAGTGCAGTGTAGCTACTGCTTTGGCTCCACGAAGGAAGCGCACTGCGCCCCGCAGCAGTTCACGAAAGCTCTCATCCCAAAGATAATTATTATATGAACTGCCATGCCTGGCGGCTAGAATCAAGGATTTGATGGGTTTGATTGAGTTTTCCAGTACTTACGATTGAATTTGATGCCCATCCCCAACTAGTACTTACTACTACTACCACCAGCAGCAGCAGGAGGCTGCAGGAGGGCTGGAAACGCCCAACAAGTTGACCAAAGTTTTTAAAGATCTGGAGGAAATCTGGACTCCTCCAAACTTGGCAGATTCGGTGGAAAATATATGAAGAAATAAAATGAAGTGGGAAGTGATCATGTGCACACTAATCAAAGTGTAGCAGCAAGGTACACGACACTGTGATTAAGTACTCTAGGGTTTGGGCAAAGGCTTTCTTTTACATGGGTATGTCAACCTTGCTAAACAAGGGGTGTGTGTGGCCTTGCCATTTACATTAAAAAGTATCTTAAGAAGGCAAAAAAAGAAGAACTATGGAAACTCAAATATTTCACCATGCAAAACTATAATCTTGAAAAAAAATCCTCTAAGAGAAACCAAAATCTTTCAAGGTATCATAACTCTAGAACTAATCTCAAGTTTTCAACACGAGCCAAAATCTCATCTTTCAGAAATCTTCATATAAAAATAGACTTACTACCTAGAGGCCAAAATCCCTTAAGCTAGTATATAACTCTATATTGAATCTAAACACAATAATATCCTTGCCTGCTTGGTGGGCAAAGGCCAACAAACATGAAAACTGATGCAGTCTGTCAATCCTGCTAGCTACACAACCAAAGTTTCAGAAAGATTGCCAATTTGATTTTGGCAACCCAACAAAAGAATGGAAGCAAAAATGTACTCCAGCATGTTTCTTTATGCTTTTTCAATTTCTGAGGTAAAAATGGTTTGAGGAAAAACCTCACCAAAGTTTTCCTTTTTTCAATTTTGTGAGGTAAGTAAGTAGCGTGGTGATCATCTACAAGAGGATTTAAAACACCCCTTGTGAGAGTGAGAGCCTTTCAAGTGCATCTTTGTTGGAAGTTGGAAGGGCCGACAACAAATCGAAGTAACAAACACAGGACTTGATATGGGAGTGATGGAACAAGGGACATTTGGAATCAATTGTGATCTTTTTCGGTCGGTCTCTTTGTACAAAAATCAAAGAACCAAATCTGAAAAACACAGATTCTGATTTGGGACTGCTCTTTGAAACCTTCAAGAGTTTTGAACCCTGCCTGTATACAACAACAAACAAGGGTCATAGTATTAGTGTACTCATTGTACAGATGGTGTTGTATATAGGCTTGTGTGTAGGTGTGCAGAAAAAATAATATTATGACCAATGAAATTGCTGGATTTGGTGTTCTGAATTTATTTTTTCTTACTTATATTGAGTGAACTAAACAGTTAAAATGTGTGCTCAACAGGTATGGTGTTCTTTGCAAGGAGTATTAGCCAAGGCCAGCTACGAACTCTTTTGGGCAGAGAAATCTCATGCAGCCAATGGGAAGCCCCAAGCATGCACTCAAGTTGCCTTGCTTTTTTTCCTTTTAACTTTGGAGAGAAAGAAAGGGGGGGGGGTGTTCCCTTTAAGTTCCAATGGGTTCCCATCATGTTCTCAAAATGTTCCTCAAGTTCTCAATGTGTTCCCCAACATGTTCTTTGTAGCACCTCACTTTCATCCCATATGCTTTGGCAATCGGTGTCCTCCTTTTTCACCTATATAGCTGGGCCAAAGAGTATGAACTCTATACTTCAGAATAGAACCTTCTATTTTGGGGAGCCTCCATAGTTTTTTTTTTTTTTTTTTTTTTGTGGGGGGCCAATAAAATTTGTTTTTTTTCAAAAAATTTTAATTTAAATTGGGGTTCGCCTCCTTTAATTAATAGGAGAGGGGGAAAGG
>Ga0116227_10006543_pt1 | contig 23507 bp, 22 predicted proteins | sample S1TSphgellanicum_FD_89693 | JGI IMG/M metagenome (GOLD analysis project Ga0116227, IMG submission 89693) | Host-associated microbial communities from peat moss isolated from Minnesota, USA - S1T2_Fb - Sphagnum magellanicum MG | ecosystem: Host-associated > Plants > Peat moss > Unclassified...
AAGCGATCGAAGAATTCATAGAGGTGTATCATGAGGGAGCGAAGCCGTTTATTTGGAAAAAACGGGAAGTGAAGGGTTCTCAACTTAAAAATACGATTATAAACTTACGGAATTAGACACTAGTACGACGGCAACGACTCCTGCTTGATCCTTTAGCTCGGAGGGCCAATCTCCCGAATAACGTAAATCCTCGGAAATTTCAGATTTAGCATTAATATAATCGATGGACATAAAAAGCCTTAATTAAAAAGTTTAATTTATAGTATTATAACACTTCTTTGGCTATGTTTTCAAATAAAACATTCAAACATCTAATTTACAGACGGTTATGGATTTATCGTTTCGCAATATAAGCTAACGAGTTACAATGGTTTCTTAAGTCTCTTTCCGCTTGACTCTCAAAATATTCGGCGGTATTTTTTTAGGACAAAGACGAGGTTTCCCAGGATGTATTTTTCGACCTATTACCGACTTTTCGAAATTTTTTGCGGGATTGTTTTTTTGACCGTTATGTACTTGCTGTCCAAAAAAGCAATTAAAGCCGCGGAAAAAGCAGTGCGTAAAAAATATGTCATCGATTGCAAAAAATGGCACGGCATTTTTTTCCCGGCGATAAAGGTTTTATTTCTCTCCTTGGGATTATGTTATTTTCTTTCGGGGGTAGCTTCTTATGTGGGGCTAACGGGGGTAGGTTCGGATTTAAGACCCATTCGAGATTGCTTGATTGTGATGAGTTTTTTTTGGATGGCTTACAGAGCGAAGCAGTTCTTTTTGCCTCTTTTTTCGTTCCAAGGAAACCACGGAGTTAGCAAATTACTTTCAATTTTACTTGGGCTCGTAACCCTTTTAATCATTCTCGGGATTTTTCATCTCGATATTATTCCTTTGCTGGCTTTCGGAGGGATCGGTGCCGCTTCTTTGGGCTTTGCAGCGAAAGACGTCATGAGCAGCTTTTTCGGCGGGATCATGCTCGCAGTCACCAGATCTTTTACGGTGGGAGACCAAATTTTGATTCCGGAAAAAAATTTGGAAGGATTTATTGAAGAGATCGGATGGAATATAACTCTTGTTAGGAATAAAGACAGGGCTGCAGTTTATTTGCCCAATACGATTTTTTCTCAGGTTCTCGTGATCAATCTTTCAAGAAGAACGGGGCGTAGGATATTGGAGACTTTTTATTTAAGGCACGAGGACGCGGACAAGCTTTTTTCCGTTATCTCGGAAGTTCGGCAAGCTCTCGAAAAATACGATCGCCTCGATCACGCGGTTCCCCTTTTGGTCTATATGAGCGCAGTCGGGAAGTACTCCGTAGACTTCGGTATAGACGTCTATACAAACGTCACTTCTCTATCGGATTACGTTGCGGTTAAAGAGGAAGTTTTGAAGCGAGTATGTTTTTCGATATCGAAAGCGGGGGCACGGCCCGCGCAGCCCATTCTTCTTGGGGAAGCTCCTTCAACGGATCAACTTTCTTGAGAAGATCTCAGTTTTACCAGTTCGAAGAAAGTTAGCCCTCCCGTAAGAACGAAAAGTAAGAATATGTAACTTGGGAAAGTATACCCTGCGGTCAAGGCGATTAAGATAACAAACTGCAAGGAAGTGCTGATTTTCCCCCATTTAATCGACTTATATTTGTAATTACCCCAAAGGCCGCATAGGGTTAGATAAACCGCAAAAATGCAAAGGAAAAAGTCCCTGGCAATCATTGCGCCGGCTTGCGACAACTCTATTTTTCCTTCGAAAAATAAGACGGCAAGTGCGAAAAACACAAAAAACTTATCCATCAAGGGATCCAAGATGGCGCCGAACTGAGAAACCGTTCGATTTCTTCTGGCTATATACCCGTCAATGCAGTCGGTAAACATCGCCAAAAATAAAGCGGTTAGCCTTAGGGGAACGCTTTCCGTAAGAAAAAAGAAGGCTAAAGGAGCTCGAAGAACTGTAAGAGTATTGGAAAGAGTAAACATGTGTCCCATTATGGCAATAAGTTGCTTTTTTGTGACCTTGAGCGGTTAACGCGTTTATACCAAAAAATACTAATTACAGCTACAGAGAATGCAAGAAAAACGTAGATATTGAAAGTTTTAAGGTGAGACCAAATGAGATCAAAATTATTTCCGAGCCGATAAAACAAGGTAAAAGATACCGTAACCCAAAGTAAACATGCGGGAGCGTCCAGCAGCATAAATCGCTTGAAGGACATTTTACTAATACCGCTTGTCATGAAAAGGGCATTCCTCACTCCGAAAGGAATAAATCGTCCTACGATAAAAACCAACATTCCGTATTTTCGATAAAACTTTTTGACGGAGGAAATTTTCTTTTCGGAAAGAACAAATCGAAAAAATTTTTTACTTTTTAGTTTGGATCCCAACACTTTGCCGATAAAGAAGGCGATCCATCCGGAGAAGTAGCAACCGAAAAGTACGGAAGAGTAAAGCAGCCAAATATTTTCGGGAACAAATTGCGCCGCAAGGATTGCGGCCGTTATTACAAGAACGTCGATGCTGACGGGGATATTACACCCAGCAAGGAGAGAAAAAGCGAAGATATACCAATGAGCATGAGCTGCGTGCTGAGAAAGAAGTTTTGAAAGAAAGTCCATAAGCTTACGTTGTTTCTACCGGAGTGAGCTTGGGAAAAGGTTCTTCTTTCTGAGCAGTGATCGGGTCGTGAGCGGTAAGTTGGTTGAACTGTTTTCCCAAGGATTTAACTGCAATTGTCCAAGCAACGATAACACCCGATAAAATGACCGCGACGAAAGGGGTGCTTTGAGCGACCGTGCCGAGCGGGACGAGAAGTCCTTGGTGTATAATCGATCCACCTGATTTCCCGAGTCTCGATCCCACTCCGTCGATCGCAGATTTTCCTTTTAATTTGCTCTCTTTGGAAAGAGGGATGAAAGCGAGTTCTTTTGTTGCATCGAAAACTGTGTACTTCGAGGCTCTTGCAAAACAATTTTGCATCGAACCGAAGAAAACGCCGAGAGCAAGAGGGGTTGAGCCGAATAAAGCGGCGAAGGCCCCAAGCCCGGAATCTTTAAATAAAAGGAACGAAAAGAAAGCTATTCCCGTAGAAAGAAGAATTAGGGGGGAAATAAGGGCGCTTTTTGTCCAGCTGAGTTTTTGTATAACCATCGGAATGAATAAGCTTACAACTGCAGCCATGATTCCCATCCAGGACATCACGCTTCCCATATAAGCATTAAAATCGCTCGGGTTAGGATAGAGCTGATGAATTTGGTCTTTCCAGATCACTTCAATCAAGTTGATGGAAATGTTGTAGGTAACAACGATAACTGCAATACAAATGAGATATTTGGATTTGGCTAGATAACTAAAGTTTTTTCGCATGCCCATTTTAATCGGAGCTTCTTCTTGATGCTGCTTATAGCCCGGAGAGTTGTAGCCGTTGCCGGTGACGTGAATGTATCTGAAACAAGCGATTGCCAAAAGTGCGGATAAAACAATCGATCCGTTGATTAGAAACAAAGACTGTCCCCAAGCATCCGAGCCGAACGGAAGAGAGGGATTAAAAATGTGCTTGGATAAGTTAGCTGCGACAAGTCCTGCGGCAATGCTCGACAAGTTGATCGCGCTTCCTAAAAGACCGTAAAATCTTCTGGCTCCGTTAACGGAAGTCACTTCGTTTGCAAAGCCCCAAGCCAAGACGGTCATGATGATAGTGCTCCACATTTCCGACATCACGTAAAAAGCGGTAAGGGTCCAGTTTCTAAATACGGCGATCAGTCCCCGACAGCCGATCGGGAGGTGAGCCTGGATTCGGTCCGCCAACTCGTGAGGATGCAGGACGTCCCGGTACGGATATAGAAAGAGAGTAAAAACGATGAAAAATATGATGAAAATGCTCATCATGTAATAAAATACTTTCTCTCTGCTGAATTTATTTGAAACTCTCGTCAAAATGAAGGTAAACAAAAGGGCGATTGGTAAAATCGCCCACACTTTGATGAAAGGAATAGCTTCCGCTCCCGATGCGGGGGCAGTCACGACAAGGGCGTCTTTGGTTGCCCTTAGAAGATTATAACTGAATCCGACTAAAAAAAAGATAATCAACATCGGGACAAATGCTTTTATTTCGTCTCGACGGACAGGCCAAAGGAAAGAACGCATCCTTCCGAATTCTTTAGATGAAGACATATAACAGCCTTACACAAGGATTAAGATAGCCAAAATTCCCGCGTCTGAAACTTTCCCGCATTCTCCCGCGGACGGAGCTAACGCAATACATTATACCCATTTCCCCTTATTTGACAACAGCGATAGATTGCCCTTTGTTAAGTTTTTGTAAATAAAATCTGATATTATTAAAAGAAAATTCACAAGTCATTGATCGTTAATGAGTGAATTTATTTTTATTAAATCCTTGCTTTAGACAACGATTTTTTTTAAAACTAAGACGAATTACATGAGAACCATATGGATAAAAAAGCAGGTATTTTGATCCCGGTATTCTCCGTGAGAAGCAAGGAGAGCTTGGGAATAGGAGAATTTGCCGATCTTCGGCTTCTTTCCGATTTCGCGGATAAAAGCGGGTTTCGATTGATTCAACTCCTCCCTTTCTTCGATACGGGAACAACGAAAACGTGGCTTGATTCGTACTGTTACTCCGTTCTCTCCATGTTTGCGCTCCATCCTATATATATCCGAATACAGGAGATCTCTTCGTTTATTGCTCCTGAAATTTTGGAGGAGTTGGAAAGAGAGAGATTTTTTTTGAATAAGATCGATGCGGTAGATTATGAAAAAGTTTATGCATTAAAAATAGATCTCGCTCGAAGAATATATGAAGACGGGAAAACGGTATTTTTTGAATCGCCCGAATTTAAGACGTTTTTCGATGAAAACCGAAGCTGGCTTTGTTCGTATGCGGTTTTTTCTTCTTTAAGGGATTTTTTCGGTAACAGCGATTTTCAAAATTGGCCAAAGTATCGAGAAGGCACAATAGAGATCGTTGAAGAATTACGTGCCCCCGGTTCTCCTCACTATCAAGATGTATGTTTTTACTATTTTCTTCAGTTTCATTTGGAAAGACAATTTAAAGAAGCCGTCGCTTATGCAAGAGGAAAAGGAGTGCTCATAAAAGGGGACTTTCCGATCGGGGTACACGTAAACAGCGTTGATAACTGGTCTATGGCACATATTTTCAATCGATCGAGAAGAATAGGAGCCCCCCCCGATTATTTCAACACAAACGGTCAAAATTGGGAGCTTGTGGCTTATAACTGGGAGCAGTCGAGGAAGCAAGGCTATACTTGGTTCATCCAAAGGTTGAAACATCTGGAAAAGTTTTGCGATCTGGTAAGGATTGATCATATTTTAGGGTATTTTAGATTTTGGGAAATTCCCGAAAGGCATACCGAAGGAGGGCTTGGATATTTTTGCCCGTCTCTTCATATACGTTTGGAAGATCTTCCCAAAGAGATTGCAGGAAATCTTTCCCGCTATGTAACGCCTTTCATAACGGACGAAATTTTACAGCGTTTATTCGGATCGGGAAAAGACGAAATCATAAAAAGATTTTTCGAAAAGTCCGAACGGGAAATATATAGATTTAAGAGCCGTTATTTCAGAGAAGAAGAGATCGAAAGCGCTATTGATCTTTCGAATACCGAACGGTTTTTTTTATCCGATCTTTACGCAAACGTGATTTTGATCCAAGACGGTGAAAATCAAAATTTTTTCTATCCGAGAATGGGGTTTGAGAAAACGCTTTCTTTTTCCGCGTTGAATCAGATTGAAAAAGAGAGTTGTAAGCAGTTGAATCGAGTATATTTTTCCGATGAGGAAGAGGCCCTTTGGAGAGAAACCGGAATGGAAAGACTCAAAATTTTCAAGGATGCAAGTACGATGGAAATTTGTGCCGAAGATTTGGGAATGATTCCGAGATGTACCGAAAAAGTTCTCGAAGAGCTCGGTTTTTTAAGACTACATATCCAAAGAATGCCGAGAAACCCCAAGGAAGAATTTAGCCTTCCTTCGGAGTATGAATATCTTTCCGTTTGTTCCCCTTCAAATCATGATACTTCGACGCTTAGAATGTGGTGGAAAGAAGATCCCGAGAAGACGCAAAAATTTTACGAATTCATATTGAAGGAAAAAGGATCCGCTCCTCTCGACCTCGATGAAAATCTCGCACGTAAAATCATTGAGATGCATCTCAACTCCGGATCGAAATTTGCGATCTTTTTGATGCAAGATCTTCTTGCGATGAGCGACTTGCTCAAGGAAAAAGACGAGCAAAAAGAGCGGATCAACAATCCCGCAGTATATCCTTTTTACTGGAAATGGCGGCTTCACCTCAACTTGGAAGACTTGATGAAGCAAGACGCTTTTTGCCGTTTACTCCGAACCCTTGTTGAAAAAAGCGGTAGAGTATCTACTACTTGACATCAAACCTTTTGAGTTACTTGAAAAAGATATACCGGATCGAGGAACATAAAATAAACGCCCTATACCCGGATTGCAATCGGTTTTGTCGCTCCCCACGAACAAGATTTAACCTATCAAACGTTGCAAGGAACTCGTACTCTTTTAGAGAACTCTTCCCGGCAGAACTTAAACCGCACACCTTCTCAAGAAAGAACGATTGCACGACCGAAGACATTGGAAGAAAAAGGTGTCTGCGGAGGAGTTATGAACATGTTTTTGTCGTCATACGATATAGCAAATAAACTTTCCCCCGGTTGATTTGGGGGGCGCTACCTCATTTACCGTAAAAAGAGGGGATCTCTTCCTCCGGGAAGAGAAAGGGCCGGAGGCCTTGTGTCTAAGGGAGTGTATCCCGTTTTCCGGGAATTTTTTTCCTTTCTCTTTCTTCCTCGTTCCAATTCATGCAATACTCGTGCTCGTGCCTCTTGAATGTATTCTAATCCCAAGCGATATATCCTTTCTTCCTCCTTTTCTATCTCTTTCGGGGTGCGATGTAAAATTTCGACGGAGCCTTCGCAACGAGTTGGGCGAGGAGAGGTAAAGTTTCTTATCCGTTCGAGCATTAATCTTCCTTCAAGGTATAGGGAAAAAAGAATTTCAAACAAAAACATGTGGGGGTATTGTATATAGTTCATCTGCATAAAATCAATATTTATTAGGCTGTTTCGGCAATTTTCGCTAAAGTATTTGCGGATTCTCTATGGAAAAAGAAATTTTTATGATAAAAATTGTGCAAAAATTTCATTTTTTCCCGGGAGAAAAATAATTAACGGGAATCGCCGAAGAAATCACTTTTTTGAAAGGGCATCGATTCCCGGAAGAGAGCCTTTTTCGAGTAATTCCAAAGAGGCTCCGCCTCCCGTGGATATGTGAGAGAAACGCTCCGAGAGGCCGAGTTTGTTGATGGCGGCTACCGAATCTCCTCCTCCGATAACCCTTAAGGAAGAAAGCTTGGAAAGGAACTTTGCAAGACGAAAAGTGCCTTCCGCAAAAAGAGGATTTTCGAATATGCCGACGGGTCCGTTCCAGAAAATCGAGTTTGCTTTAACCAATTCTTTCTCCCAAATAGCAAGAGTCTTCGGGCCGATGTCGACACCTTCCCATCCTTTCTTGATTCCGTCTTTATACGTTACGATTTTATGTTCCGTTTTGTTTGAAACAACGGAATCGACGGGTAAAAAAACGGGGATATCGGCTCGTTTACATCTTCCCAAGATTTTTTTAGCAAGCTCTAAGTGAGTTGGTTCGTAGGGGGAATCCCCGATTTCATATCCTAGCGCAAAGAGAAATGTAAAAGCCATCGCACCCCCTATGTAAAGCGTTTCCGCTTTATCCAAGAGAGCTTCGAGAGGGCCTATTTTAGAAGAGATTTTAGCGCCCCCTACGATCACGTGGAAGGGAGTCGGGGGGCTGTGAACTAAAGTTCCGAGTGCTTCGATTTCTTTAAGCATAAGAAATCCTGCTGCGGCTTTTCCTTTGAAACGGAGAGGAACTTCGAATGTAGAAGAGTGCTTTCGATGAGCCGAACCGAAAGCATCGTCGACGTACACGTCACCGTAAGAGGCTAAAGTCTCGGCAAAAGAAGGATCGAGTTCGGGATGTTCTTCCGCCGGGTAAAAGCGCAGGTTTTCGATTAAGATAATCTCTCCCGGCTTCATCGCGGAAACGGCTTTTTGTACTTCCGTTCCGACACAGTCGTGTAAAAACAAGACGGGGTTATTGAGAAGCTTTGCAAGAGCTTTCGCACAAGGCTCAAGCGTATATTGCGTGTTTTTTTTCCCTTTCGGGCTTCCGAGATGACCGCATAAAATGACCGCTCCTCCCATACGTAAAATATAAAAGATTGTCGGAAGGCAAGCTTTTATTCGTGTTAGGTCCGAGATCTCTCCTGCGGAACCAAAAGGAACGTTACAATCGATTCGGACGATTACTTTCTTACCCTTAAGAGGAAGATCGGAAACGGAGAGGATGCTCATAAAATAAACTCTTTAATAATAGGCTTACTCTCGGGAATAGCACAAACCGGAAAGGAAGCATATCTTTTTTTAAAGAGAAGAGAACGGACTCGAACTTTGGTTGAAGAGGGAGCTACCTTTTCTTTTTTTTAGTTCCGATCTAACGGAAAATAAAAGATCCTGATCAAAGTCTTTATTCGATGCCCATTGTAAATATTCTTGAGGAACTTCGGAAAAGGGTCTCCCTTTGTGTTTCCCGAGAGGCATCGTTTTGAGTAAGATCGGTTTTTTGAGTCTTTCGATGATTTGTTCGGTTGTTTTGTAGTTTTTTGTTAAGTATTTGAACACTTCTATGTTGACGATTACGTCATTCATAGCCCTGTGAGCGCCTTCGGCCGGGATATTGAAATGTTCTCGTAATTTTTCAAGCGAATTAATGGGGCTTTGACCGTACAATCTGGCAAGTCTGAGCGTATCGAAAAATTCTCCCGAACCGATTGTTGTCGGAATGCAGTGCGTCTTTGCCGCTTGGAGCAAGAAGGCGATGTCAAAAGGAATGCCGTGCCCTACGATGATATGTTTACCGATCATGTTTAAGATTTTTGGGAGCACTTCCGCTATTTTAGGTTTTCCTTGAACCATTTCGCTCGTGATATGGTGAATTGCAACGGATTCTTCGCCGATGGGGGTTTCCGGATCAATCAAGGTTTCGTAGCTTTCGAGGATTTCGTTTTCTCTGAAAACAACGGCCGCTACTTCGATAATTCGATCTTTTTCGGGCTCAAGGCCCGTAGTTTCACAATCTAAGCAAATAAAGGTTTCGTTTTTAAGCAGGCCCATGTGTTCCTTAATTTTCTAATTTCGAAGAGCAAATTTTGTTTTGTAAAAGCAACCTACACCCGCTGTCTTTAATGGAGTAAAATACGTATGAAATCGATGCGACGGGGTAAAACTCCGATAAGGATTCGATGAGACGTTTTTCTGCACGAACTTTTTCTGCGGAATTGAGTTTATCGGTTTTGGATAGAATAAAAAGAACCGGTTTTTGTGTTGCTTTTGCCCATTCGATCATCATTTTGTCGTCTTCCGAAAGATCTCTTCTTGAATCTAAAATCAAGATAAGTAGTTTGAGCTGAGGTCTATTTTCGAGATAGTTAGCAAGAGTGGTTCCCCAAGTCTTTCGCATTTCTCGATCCGCTTTCGCAAATCCGTATCCGGGGAGATCCACAAGTAACAGCTTATCATCGACGGAGAAGAAATTGATGAGTTGCGTTTTTCCGGGAGTTGAAGACACGTACACGAGGTTTTTTCTCTGGGTCAGATGGTTGATCAGAGAGGATTTACCTGCGTTTGATCTGCCGATCACGGCTATTTCCGGATAAGGGGATTTGCCGAGGTATAGGGCGGGAAAGTCTTTTTCTTCGACCGCGGATTTAATAAATTCCGCTTTCGAGAAGTTGACGGAATTAGGGTGCATAAGGACTCCGGAAAGTGATTTTTCTTTGCTCAAACTCGAGATATTGAATGTCGACAAACCATTTTTCAAAGTGAGCCGAGAGAGGAAGTCTATCGGGCCATTCAACGCAGCAAATTCGATCTCCCCCTAAAAACTCCGAGAAACCCGAGCGAATAAACTCTTCGGATGAAGAAAGGCGATATAAGTCAAAATGGTGTAGCTCGGCTTTTCCCTTATAGATGTTGAGGTAGTTAAAAGTCGGGCTCGTTACGCACGAGGGATCAATTCCTGCAAGCTCTTGCGCAATTCCTTTAATGAGAGTAGTTTTTCCGGCTCCAAGCTCTCCGATTAGGTAAAGAACGACTCCGGGGCGAAGAGCTCTTCCGATTCGTCTTCCCGCTTCTTTCGTATCTTCGGGAGAGTTTGTTAAGAGAGTGAAGAGTTCTTTCAATCTTCCTCTTTTTCTTCTTCCATCCAACCGTCAATGAAGGGAGCGAATTCGTCGAACTGAGAAAGAGCTTCGACCAAGGCGGAAATTTTACTCTCTTGTAATTGATCTTGAATGAAGTTAAGAAAATGCTCTTCAATTTGAAATTTATTTTGGTTCGGTACTTCCAGTAAAGGAATCGCTTTCAATTGATTTCCGACCAAGTCTTCTATGATGGCGTTTTTGCTGTTAAAGAGTTTCCCGGTTGCGGCCGAAGAAAATACGAGTTTGGTAATGGGATCTTTTCTCTTTACGATGTAATTTTTGATCATTTCGGGATCTTCGGAGACGAAGAAGCGTTTTACTTTGAGTCCGCCGGAACGCTCGGTATTTTCGGGGCATTTGGAAACCCAATCATAAATCGCGTCTTGAGGATTCGGATGCGTGTTGTCTCCGAATACTTTTCCCGTGAAAGGGCATATATAAACTTTTTTTGTTAATTCGTTGACTCCCTGAGGACCCGTCTGAATTTTAATTTCGGTCTCTCTCCAGAGTTTCCCCGTAGCTTCGAGTTTTTTCAAGAGGTCTTCTTGACTTTGATAGATGGTTTTGTCTCTGATGTAAAGAACGGGTTTGAGATTAAATTTTTTTTCGAGAAAAAAAAGACTTGTCGTAACGAGGTCGGCCTTTTTATTTTTTTGTAAAAACTTATATAACTCATCTTTGATAGACTCTGAAATGACGAGCGCTGCCATTTTTACCTCAATTCCGGTTTAATTTTTTTATGGATAAAAAGCCCAAACTTTACGGACACTAGGCTAAAGATTACTTCGGGATCAGATTATTTTTCAAGAATAAACAAACGATTCGAAGGAGTTTAAAATATTTAATATTATCTTTTAAAGAGAAATAGATTGCTTTTAGCTCTAAAATCCGGCATGATTTGTGCGTTAATTCCTAAATCGTAAAGTTTAAGGAGAATAGTCATGGAAGCGGTAGTAAAAGACACTCTTGAGTTGGAAGAAATTTCTTTGGAAGGGTATGACAAAGTATATAAAGTGGAAGACGCCTCCGTCGGGCTGAAAGCCATTATATGCCTTCATAACCTTACTCTCGGCCCCGCTTTGGGAGGGATAAGAATACAACCTTACGAAACCTTTGAAGAGGCGCTGTATGACGTGAAAAGACTTGCGATGGGAATGACCTATAAATCAGCCGTTTCCAGATCGCGCTGGGGCGGAGGAAAAAGCGTTATTATGGCTGATCCGAAGTTTAAGACCGAGGAGCAATTGCGAGCCTTCGGCCGAGCGATCGACAGACTCGGAGGGACATACATCGGAGCCGAAGATGTCGGATGTTCTCCCAAAGACGTGAAAGTAATCAGTAAAGAGACCAAGTATGTAGTGGGACTCGAATCCGAAAAAAGCAGCGGCAATCCCTCCTGTTTTACCGCTTGGGGCGTTTATCGAGGAATTCAAGCCGCTTTGCAGAAAGTCTACGGATCGAAATCGGTTGCAGGAAAAGTGGTTGCAATCCAAGGAGTAGGCAGCGTCGGAACTTTTCTTGCCGATATGCTTTTTTGGAACGGTGCAAAACTGATTCTCTCCGACGTGGCTTCCGAAAAAGCGGAGAGGCTTGCAAAGCAGTACGGAGCGAAATTTTGTTCTCCCGAGGAGATTTTTTCCCAAGAGTGCGACGTACTGGCTCCTTGCGCTCTCGGGGGAGTCATTAATCCGCTTACAATTGACAAGCTCAATTGTAAAATTGTGGCAGGGGCTGCGAACAACCAGCTTTTGTCGGAATTTGACGGAGAAACTCTTAGAGAAAAGGGTATTTTGTATGCGCCCGATTTCGTAATCAACGCAGGCGGACTCATCAACGTTTCGAGCGAACTCAATCCCGAAGGATATAATCCCGTCGAAGTTCGTGCAAAAATAGATGGTATTTATCAGTATCTTTTAAGTATCTTCGAAGAAGCGGAAAGATCTGAATGTTCGACGGACAAAGCCGCAAGAACGATAGGAGATCATTTGATCGCCAATAAAATCGGACTCCGGGATCAAGATCCTTGTTTTCATCACTGCACCGTATAAAGGAAAATATTTGTGGCAATGACTTTGCAATCCGTTTTGATCAAGGCTTTCAACTCGGCAATTGCAAAGGCTTTTCCCGAATGGCAGGAAAAAGCGGAAGTCGTTCAAAGCACGCAAGAGCAATTCGGTCATTATCAGTGCAACTCTTGTTTGAAGATAGGAAAAATATATAAACTTTCCCCTAGAAATGCAGCGATGCAAGTCATCGATCTGTTAAGGGGAAGCGAGCTTTTTTCTTCTCTTGAAATCGCAGGCCCCGGTTTCATTAACATCACACTTTCTTCATCGTATCTGGAAAAAAGAGTAAATGAAATTCTTGTCGACCCTTTTTTAGGGGTTCCGAGACTATCTTCCAAAGAAAAAGTAATCGTTGAATTTTCCTCCCCCAACGTCGCCAAAGAATTGCATGTAGGACATCTTCGATCCACGATTATCGGAGACTGTATTGCAAGAATATTCGAATTTCTCGGATATGACGTTTTACGATTGAACCATGTAGGAGATTGGGGAACGCAGTTCGGAATGCTTATCTGCCATTTGCAAGAAAAGCACGCAGCCGTTCTTGAAGGGAAAGAGGAGGCCGACCTCCAAGATTTAATGGCTTGGTATAAAGAGGCAAAAATCCGGTTCGATCAAGAGGAAGCTTTTAAAAAGAAATCGCAGTTGCAGGTTGTCAAACTACAAGGGCGTGATCCCGAAGTGCTGAAAGCTTGGGGGATGATTTGTGAGGTCTCTCGAAAAGCGTTTCGAGAAATTTACGATATCTTGGGTGTCAAAATTCAAGAGAGGGGGGAATCTTTCTACAACCCCGCTCTTCCCGGCATTATTACCCATTTTGAAAACAAAGGACTCGTTACCGTTTCGGGCGGGGCGAAGTGTGTGTTTTTGGAAGGAATTACGGGAAGGGACGGAGTTCCTTTGCCGATGATCATTCAAAAGTCCGACGGCGGGTATAATTACGAGACAACCGATCTAGCCGCTATGAAACAGCGAATAGAAGAGGAAAAGGCGGATAGAATTATTATCCTCACCGACGCGGGACAAGCGCTCCATTTTACAATGGTTTCAAAAGCGGCTGAAAAAGCGGGTTTTTACGACCCTGCAAAAACTAGATTTGACCATGTAACGTTCGGGGTTGTTTTAGACCCTTCGGGGAAAAAATTTAAAACAAGATCGGGAGAGACCGAGAAACTGATAGACCTTTTAACGGAAGCGGTAAGGCGAGCCGAAGCGATTGTGGAAGAGCGTCTGCCCGAAGCTTCTTCGGAGGAGAAAGATGCGATTGCCAAGGCTCTCGGAATCGGTGCAGTTAAATATGCGGACCTTTCAGGTAACCGAATTAAAGATTACACGTTCAGTTACGATCGGATGCTGAAATTCGAAGGGAATACCGCCGCATTTTTATTATATGCTTTCGTGCGAATTCAAGGGATTAAGAGAAAAGGCGGTAAAGATCTCGAAGTTCTTATTCGAGAAAGAAAAATCATTTTATCTCACGTCAGCGAAACCGGGCTTGCTCTGCATCTTTGCAGATTCGGCGAAGTTTTGCAGGCGATAGAAAAAGACCTCTTCCCGAATCGCCTCGCCGACTACTTATACGAACTTGCGGAAAAGTTTAATGCTTTTTATCGAGACTGCAGAGTGGGCGGATCCGAAGAAGAGTCAAGCCGGCTTCTTCTTTGCGAAGCTGCCGGCAAGGTATTGCAGAAAGGTCTCGAGCTTCTGGGTCTTGATACTACCGAGCGGATGTAAATAGGCAAACTATTCCGGCCTATTCCCTAAGAACTTCTCTTTAGCGTAGTTGTCAATCGTTAGATATATAACTTTAGAGTTTCTACACCGTCTCGTTCTATCATACATACGACGGGCTTCTCTGCCCGCCGCAAGGCAGAGCGTCCAATACAAATATGGATCCGGCGTAGAGACAGCCCGTAGGCTGCGAATAATTCACGCATAAAAATGTCGCTAAGAAAATAGTCAGGCAAGTACTAATTTGTTTCTCGCAAAGAGTTGCCTTAGGGACTACGTTGTTTGCCTTGTTGTAAGCTGCATTGATGTTATTTAGTTCCGCCCTGCAGACCCGAAAGGAAACACACATAGATACTCCTAAAAAGATAGATTGAACAAGGGAGAGTCTAGAATACGAGGGGTATTCAATTTGAAAAGATGGAAGAAAGAGAGCCGGTACTTTCTTTGGGAAACTGCCGGCAAGATATTGCATGAAGGTTTCAAACCTTCTAAGTCTTTACGCTACCGAGGGATTGTAACTTCTGTATCGTATCGGGGTGCTGTTCCCGGCTTACGTGAGCTCCGACCGAGAGAAGTTTTCCTTCCAGATTTTCATACCCTCGATCGAGATAGCCGAGACCCGAAAGAGTAGTCTCCCCTTCTGCTACAAGACCTGCCATTACATAGGCAAAACCTGCTCGCAGATCCGGGATAACTACTTCTTTCCCGACTAAAGGAGTGGGTCCTTTGATCAGCAAATTATGTTGATAGCCGCAGGCAGCGAATCTACACTCTTTCCCTCCGAGACAGTGAGTAAAGAGTTCGGTACTTGCTCCCATTTCATTAAGCATGCGTGTATACCCGAATCGATTTTCGTATACCGTTTCGTGGATAACCGAAAAACCTTCGGCTTGCGTTAAAAGCACGACCATGGGCTGTTGCCAGTCGGTTGCAAAGCCGGGATATACGTCCGTTTCTACATGAAGACCTCCCCGAAGAGGGCCTTGATAGAAAAATTCGATCCCGTTGTTTTTTATATGAAAGCCGGCGCCTGCTTCTCGAAGTTTATTTAAAAAGGTGATCATATGCTGCTGTTGAGCCCCTTCAACGAAAACTCTGCCTTTCGTTGTTATGGCAGCCATTCCGAGAGAAGCAGCTTCGAGTCTATCCGTTATGACGGTGTGTTCGACGTCGTAGAATTGTCTTGCTTCGGAAATTCTTATCGTTCTATCTACGTCGACGTGGATGTGAGCACCGAGTTTTTGCAGAAATAAAATGAGATCGATAATTTCGGGCTCCAGAGCCGCATTTTTAATCACGGTCGATCCTTTAGCTCTTACTGCGGCCAATATGGAATTTTCCGTAGCTCCCACCGAGGGATAACTGAGTTCTATTAAGGTTCCCTTCAGGCCTTGATGAGCTCTTGCGAAATAGGCTCCCTCTTTTTTCATCACTCTGTATTCGATAACCGCGCCGAGTTTTTCGAGGGCTTGTATGTGAAAATCGACGGGACGATTTCCTATCTTGCACCCCCCTGCGGTAGGAACTATGATGTCTTCGTCGGTTCTGCCGAGAAGAGCTCCGATCATCAAGATCGGGATTCGATTGGACCCTGAAAATCTTTGGGGGATATAAAGCGACTTGAGTTCTTTCGTTACAATTTCGATCACCCCTTCGTTACGATCCCAGTGAACTTCCGATCCGATCTCTTTACAAAGATCGAGCGTGATTTCGACCTCGTCGATATTGGGTACGTTGTAAATGGTACAACGCTTATCGGATATAAGCGATGCGACGATAATTTTCGTGACGGAATTCTTTGCACCGGATGCTTTAAGTTGGCCCTCTAAAGGAACGCCGCCTTTGATTTTTAGTATTTCCATGAGTGTGCCCCTATCTACGACCAGTGTTATCGCTAAATGGAATTAAAAGCAAATAAGATTCAAAATTTTTTATAAAAACCTTGCGCGCATGTTAAACGACTTTGATTTGACGATTCGCTCCTCGTAAAAATTATCGAGTTAATAGATGCTCGGCAGCTCTTTTTCGTTTAACTTTTCCCGTTTTTCCCGTATCTAAAATGATTATCCCTTCTTTCATAAAAAAAAGAACCTATGTAAAAACTTAAAAGGGCGAAAAAATGCTGAAAGATTAGGGAATGATTGTAGGCGACTTGTACCACCGAAGAGGATTCTTTTTTAAGAACTGTTTTATTTGAGGGGTCGTTACCTTTAAGGCATTAGAGCCCCCGTGATCCGAGCGATGATTACGTTACATGTCTTGGAGATTTCTCTTTGAGGGAGATTTGGTTCAAGTAATTATTTCATAATTAGGCGGCGGCAAGGTTTTTTTCTTCCGGAGTAAGAAAAAGATCAAAAAAAAGAGAGAGCTCTTGCTTAGATTCCACTCTTGAGCAAAGTGTAAGAAATTTATCCCACCCTTCATGGTAAATGTTCCGTTTGATAAACGCTTTTTGCAGCCTTACATCAGTACGTATTTATCGGCAAGAAGTGAACGTATTTTACTTTATGGAAATGCGGGAAGTTGGTAATCGGAAAGGAATATAATATATTTATTTTTTAACAGGATCCATGAATAGAATAGAATTTTTATCCCAAGAGGAACTGACTAACTTACTCGAAATGGAGAAATCGAATCGGAATCCGCTCGATTCCTTGACTTCCGAAACGGCAAGGAAACTCATAGCCAGCTTCGATTCGAAAAAGATCCTGTTGGACGGTATTGAGAGTTCTGCGAATTCCGCCACTTTGCTGAAACTGAAAACGGTTTATACGTTTGTTGTATCGAAGATTCCGATTAACGCGAATTCTCGAGAAAGTAATTGGCAAGGGGTCGCCGGTGCGGTCGGCGTCCTTTTGCAAGATTTGCTCGGCAACCCTGTAAGAAGGGGAGAGGATGAAACCCGTAGTTTCATACGAGCTTATCAAAGCGGCAATCCTAAGGCATACGTAAATTTTCTTCACGATAAATATGAACCCTTACTCTCTCCCTTCCTCCGGATTTTCCACCCGAATCCGAGAAAGCGAAAACAAAATCCCGAAAACTCGTTAAGTGACTTGAAAGCTCTTTCGAAAACATTAAACACCTATAGAGAAGAAGTAAAAGATGTAATTCATCTTTTGGGGGAGCCGCTTTCGGTTATAAGTAAAGATGATCAAGAGGCCGCTTTGGAAAATTGTAATGAGGTAATGAAGAAAATATCGCAGGGGATAACGGAGGTGAGAGAAGAAATCGGAGAGCTTGCTCGTTTGAGTGACGGCGATAAAGAGAAGATTTTTTCCTACGAGCATCTCCTGGGATTTAAAAAAACTTGGAAACTCTTGAGAGACCAAGCAAGGCGAGAACTGACATGGAATATAATTGCCCTGCTGGGGTCAATCAGATCTTGTAATATGAGTTTTATAGAAAACGCTTATTTTACCGTTGAAGGGGTCGCCTTGATTGCTTCCTATTTAAAGCAAAAAAAAGGAATTAGAAACTTATTTGTTATTTCCGATTCTAATCAAGTAATCGATGAAATAAGAAGGATTGCAGAAAATCCCGAGGATCAAAAAGTCGCCTTTATTACGGAAGTGGAGGCCGAAGGATTGGATCTTGTAAAACATAAGGTTGCCTACTGCGTAGAGAAAAAAAATGGGATCTTAACGCTAATCTCTCTTGATTCTTTGGGGGAATCCACACAGAATAACGATCTTATTTCGGAGGTTCGAGAGTTCGTAAAGAACCTCGGTTCGAAGGGTAACTATTTTGAAAATACCATCAAGCGAGAGCGTTCATATTACGGCTGTACCATATTTGCTCTTCAAGATGCGATCGGGTTTTTAGCCGACGATCATTTTTTCGAGAAAATCACCTATCAAATGGAAGGATGGAAGAAAGCTGTCACCACATTGCCTCCCGTATGTATGGTAGGAACGCAGTCGGTGTCTCAAATCAATGCGTATATGAAAGAAAGAAACGAAAAATCAACGATTCTTCCGGGTAAAAATAAATCTCTTCAGAAGTACTTAAAAAAATATACGCTCACGGGTATTTCCAACGAGGGAGAACAAAAAAAACAAAACCACTACGTAACGAATAAGCATTACAAATACATCTGGCTTATAAATTGTTTTATCGACGGACTTGCTCCCGAAAAACTGGAAGCGATGGTCTGTGACGGAATGCTGTAAGACCTGTCAATCTTCACTCACGGTCAAAATGCAAAAACATTGCAGACCTTCTCCGCAGCCAAAATCGGTCAGACCGTCTCCCGAAGTTGCGGTAAGGCCCACTTGCGATATAGAAAGCTGTAGAACGTCCGCTATCTTTTGCCGCATTTCCCGATTTCGAGATTCAAGGCGGGGTCTTTTCCCTTCGATCGAGAGAGCTACGTGCTCTATTTTTTTCTTCCCGAGAGATTGCACGGCGTGTTCCAGATACACTTGACTGTCGGTGATTCCGTCTTTATGACAAAGTTCGATTGCCACTCCTCCTAAAATCGGAACGCCCGAGACGGAAGTGATTGCATTGCAAATCGCATGGAAAACTACGTCGCCGTCGGAATCTGCCGCAAGCCCCGCAGCCTCTTCAAAAATGATCCCTGCTATGATGCAAGGCTTTGAAGAGTCGGCAGGAAGAAACCGATGGCTGTCTTGGCCTATACCAACTTTGAATGAAGGAAAATGTAGAGGAGAGTTCATATATACCGTGAAAAATTAAGGGTTAAGGGTAGGTAAAGATTGATAACCGGTTTCGATTTTTTGCATACGAAGATGTCTTTCAACGGCAAGCTCTATTAATTTATCGAGAAGTTCTTTGTAAGAGATACCGGTTACTTGCCAAAGTTTGGGATACATGCTGATTTTCGTAAATCCGGGGATCGTATTAATCTCGTTAACAAGGAGTCTGCCCGATTCTTCCAAAAAGAAATCAACCCTTGCCATCCCTTCGCAGCAAAGAATCCGATACGTTTCGACTGCAGCTTCTCTTACTCTTTTAATCGTATCGGGATCGAGCTTTGCGGGAACTTCCAGATCCGCTCCGAAGTCGTCCAGATATTTAGCTTCATAAGAATAAAATTCGTGACGGGGGATTACTTCGCCCGGAAGAGAAGCTATGGGAGTATCGTTGCCCAAAACGGAGCATTCGATCTCCCTTCCCTTAATGGACTCTTCGATCACGATCTTTCTGTCATACAAGAATGCCTGTTTTATTGCTTTATTGAATTCTTCCTCGTCTTTCACTTTATTAATTCCGACGGAAGATCCGGCATTTGCGGGTTTAACGAAAAAGGGAATCCCGAGTTGCTTTACGATCTCTTCGTAAGAGAGGGAATTTTTGTTGTAATCTCTCAAGACGAGAAATTTCGCCGTCGCAATACCCGCCTCTCTTAAAAGCCGTTTCATTACGTCTTTATCCATACCGACGGCAGATCCGAGTACGTCCGCACCGACGAAAGGGATTCCCGCCATTCTTAAAAGGCCTTGAATGGTGCCGTCTTCTCCGTAACTTCCGTGTAAAACGGGGAAAATAACGTCGACCGAAGTGGAAGAAGGAGAGGTTGTGTGTAAAAAAGATCCGAGTCCCTCTTTCGGAGTGATGGCTATGTTTTCTTGAGGTCCGCTGAGTTGTATTTGTTTAGGATCGTGGCTATTGGCTAAATAGTGCACCGGGTCTTTGATATGCCAGCCGCCCGTTTTATCAATGCCGATTAAGACGGGTTCATATTTTTCCTTATCGAGCGCATCGATTACATTTTTAGCGGAAAGAAGAGAAATTTCATGCTCGCAAGATTTCCCTCCGAATAAAACACCGACGCGTAGCTTTCTCATTAGTTGCCTCTATTCAATATGTTTCCTTCCGGATATACTCCTTTCTCGGAAAAAAGTCCATAAGTCAAAGGTTCTTAAGTGAAGAAAGTGTTTTTCGTAAATTCCTTTTTTGAAGAAGAGCTCTCTTGCGGTAAAAAAAGCCTTATCGATTTTTTATACGGACATCCGGTCCATCTTGCGCTTCATTACATGGCATGTTTTTTAGCGGAAGAGGGCGTTGCGGCTCTACTTGCTTTCCCTCCGGAAGAAGGATACTTTCGAAGGCTTGAAACGCTCGGCATAACTCCTCCCGAGTGCCGGTTTCTTAGGGAATCTTCAACCGAAAGTTACGAGATTTTTTCTTGGGGAGTATCCCCTTCCCTTGCACGTTTTGCAAAAGAGCGGGGTCACGTGTATAAAACACCTGATTTTGACGTAGTTAAAAAGGTAAACGGAAAAGATTTTTCTTTTGCATTCGGACGTAAACTGCCTGGAGCCGAGCTGCTTTTTGCCGAAAAAGAAATCGAATCTTGGAGCCTTTCGACGAAAGGACCCAAGGTGCTAAAAACGATCTACGGATCTTCGGGAAGGGGGCATTGCATTCTCATGAAAGAGCCTTCCTCTCAAACCGCAGTTCGATTCTTTCAAGCGGAAAAAAAACGCTCTCCTTGTCTGCTTGCGGAACCATGGGTGAAAAGAGTTTTAGATTTCAGCTCTCAGTGGAATATTAAAGAAAACGGAGATGTAGAGTACTTGGGAGCTACCGTATGTGAAAATTCTCCGAGAGGCATTTATCGTAAAAGCACGATTGGACCGGAAGAGCTTTTATTCAAAGGGTTCAACCCCTTTTTTGAAGAGCATCGGGACTGCGCAAAAAAAGCGTTGGAGGAAATGGGAAAGCTCGGATTTTTTGGGAACGTCGGAATTGACGCTATGGTATATTTACATCCCGAAACTAAAAAACTTTCTCTGCAGCCCGTTTTGGAAATCAATGCGCGCAAAACGATGGGGCTTGCAGCTTTGCAGCTATACCGAAAATTAAAACTGACGGGTCTTGCAACATTTAGGTATGATTTGAATAGATTGGGAGAGGGCAGTTTTCTTCCTTCTCAAGCATTTCTCACCCCGGGAACCCCGATCTCCTTGACGGGGGGACTATTCATAGAATCGACGATGAGGAAACCTGCGACTTTAGTGGCGGGAGGAAGCATCGCCCTAATAGCCCCGGTGTTACAAGGAAAATTTTCTTGAGTGAAATTAATAAAAAACTATACCGTGTCTCGACATGGTTGAAGTGGTTTTTTCCGGAAATTGTGGCTATCGGACTGCATGCCATGTGGTTTGGTGTCCTAAATATTGATCGTTGATTCGAGAACAATCTCCGTGCCGACTACTCCTGCCGTGGCCTATTTTGTTGAGTCGCGCGTAGCGGTTTTTGAGCCTTTTTCGTTACAGGGCGTCTCTCACTTTCTACCGCAGGCTGATCGGGTAAATTTTACTTTAGCTCGTTCCCCCACCCCTTAAAAAGGTAAAAACTCGATCTTATGAAAATAGAAACACTTATTCTTCATCCATATGAAATCCCTCTTATAACCGGTCGGATGCGCTCCGGAATTTTACTTAATATCACGGACGAAAAAGGAAATGAAGGGTGGGGAGAAATAGCACCTCTTCCCGATTGGAGCTTCGAAACTCTCGAGAATTCCTTAGAGGAATTGAGTCTAAGAAAAGAAGAAATTATCCAAGTTGAGTGGACTGCACAAAATTGTTTTGAAGAAATTGAAAAATTGCAGCTTTTACCGTCCGTTACATTCGGGTTGGAGTCTGCTCTTTTGGCAATACTCTCTCCCCTTCCCTCACATAGGGTATCGATAAGCGCTCTTTTAACGGGAACCGCTTCGGAAATTCTTGAGAAAGCAAAACTTAGGCATGAAGAAAGTTATCTTTCAGCCAAACTGAAAGTGAGTAATCTTACGTTTGAAGAAGCATACGAAGTTATTCAAACTCTGAAGGACAAATTTCGTTTGCGTATCGACGTCAATCGTACTTGGGATACCGAGGAGTCTCTTGCATTTTTTGCAAAATTTCCTATCGATACGTTTGATTATGTTGAAGAGCCTTTCCGTAACCCCCGAGATCTCTCTCGATTTTACCATCCTCTTGCAATAGATGAATCTTTCCCGAACGATCTTTCTTTTGAGGATCTTGAAAAACTTCCGACCTTAAAAGCTCTCATTTATAAACCGACGATTCAGGGAGGAATGACAAGATGCCTTCCTCTGTGTAAATGGACTACCGAAAGAGGTATTTCGCTCGTTTTAAGCAGTAGTTTTGAAAGCGATCTCGGACTGAGTCACGTAGCTTCGCTTGCTCATCGGCTTTCTCTTTCTTCTCCCGTCGGAATAGGAACGTATCATCACTTAACCGAGAGAGTGTCGGAGCATTCGTTACACATTTCCGAGGCGATTGCGCATATACCTGCCAAGATAGTTCCGAAAGCAACGGCTATTCGGAACTTTTAATGAGTCGGTACAGTTGTCCTAAAAGATAGAACGGGATCGATAATAGAGTATATTCAACGGAGCATCCGGGAGAATCTTTCAAGTGGACGGGGTCAAATCTTGGAATGTCCGAATTAATCCTTACAGCTATCGTTTTCTTTTTTTCCTTCACGGGGAAAATGTGAGACGTTAATAAACCTTCTTGAAAAACAACTAAAAAACAGCCTAGACTGTGCTCTCTTTTATAAACAGGGGAATAGGAAATATCTATGAAGTATTACATTTTAGCCGTAAGCATGCTTTTTAGCTCTCTTTCCCGTGTTTCTGCCGAGATCCGGATTACGGATGCAGAGCAAATCACGGAAGAGTTTTTGACGAAAACGGGGAGCTCCGCTCATTATACGGAACATGTAGCTCACTTAAAAAGAGTGTTCGACAAATTACAAGTGAGAACTTTTTTGGAGTTCGGATTGGGTTTTTCAACGAAGTATTTCATGGACCGTGCACAGAGTGTGATCTCCGTTGAATTTGTCACTCCCGGGTCCGGCCCCGAGTGGATGAAATATTGTTTGGGATTGTACCGCAACTCTAAAAATTGGATACCGATAACCTATTTTTCCGGGCCGAACCTCGATACGAAGTGGGCTCCGAATAAATACGTGGGAACTGACGGTGTTTATAGAGCGGCTGCCTATCAACCGGTCAAATTAAAGAGCTATGCCTCTATTGATCCTTCGTTTTTAGGCGATCTTATGCGCTTTGTAGATAAGCAAGTTGCAGAATATCAGATAGACATGGCTTTCGTCGATGCGGGAATTTGCATTCGAGGAGATCTCGTTCAAGTTCTTTTTAATAAAGTTCCTATCATTGCCGCTCATGATGTTGCTCCTCCCGGAAAAAGGCATTTGAATGATGTTTACGGATACGGAAGAGTAAAAGCCCCCGATAATTATGTGGAGATTTACGTCTCTTACGGGATGGGAACGGCATTTTGGGTAGAAAACAGTGAAAAGTATGCCGAAATTATCCGGGATTTGCAAGAGTACGCAATTCCTCCGATGAGTGAAGACTAATTCAAGGAA
>Ga0116227_10006546_pt1 | contig 23502 bp, 10 predicted proteins | sample S1TSphgellanicum_FD_89693 | JGI IMG/M metagenome (GOLD analysis project Ga0116227, IMG submission 89693) | Host-associated microbial communities from peat moss isolated from Minnesota, USA - S1T2_Fb - Sphagnum magellanicum MG | ecosystem: Host-associated > Plants > Peat moss > Unclassified...
GAGGTGTTTTGCCCCTTGCTGTCGAGCTCTGAACATTCGGGAGTCCCGGAAGACTCCCAACCTCCCACTTTTCCAAGTGTTGGGCTTCACCCCCACACTTGGCCAAAGTGGGGTTGCGACACTTTACATGTTCATTCCTTCTTTCCAATTCAATATACATTATAATTTCATCTTAGGCTCATCTTATGCATTGTATATATATGTGCATGCATCTTTTTTTGGTTGAATAGTTTCTCCCTTTGATTGGTTTTAATCTTTTTGTTTAGTATAATTTACTATGGATTTACACCTTTATGACACCGTATGTCATGACACTACACATCATGACATTATCCCTAGGCAATCCACATGCTATATACCAAATCTATAATCTTGAAACATATTTGAAATAGAAAACAATTGAAGTGGAAAAAGGAAATATAGTATGCACAACATATAATTACAACTTAAAAATAATTTTTAAATTATCAAATGCCATCTATGTCAAATTGGTGTCCACTAGGAAAATGAATTATCATTAATCTAAACTTGTAGGACAATTAGATATGTCCATTTGTCTATAACTAAATTGACTTAATTAATTCACATCTTCTTTCACAATGACCTTAGTGGGATGGAAATAACATTAAACTATTAATCCATGGACTATATGTTGGATAGTAAGCAACAATGGATGGACTATGCATAGACTCTATAAGGTTGCACAATAATTTGGAATGGACTATTATGGATAGTAAGCAACAAATAATGGACTCTATATGGACTTTACAAGATTGCATAATAATTTTGAATGGACTATTCTGGATAGTAAACAACAAAGAATGGACCCTATACATATTATACAAGGTTGCACAATAATTTTGAATGGACTATTCTAGATAGTAAGCAACAAAAAATGGACTTTATAGAGACTATGCAAGGTTGTAGTAATTTGAATGGACTATGTTGGATAGTAAGCAACAACAAATGGACTTATAACAGATTTTGCAAGGTTCAGGTAATTTTGAAAGGACTATGTATGGACTTTGCAAGGTTTAAGTTTTTTTCAAAGGACTATGTTGGATAGTAAGGAATAATGAACAAACTCTACAAGATTGTAGTTATTTTGAAGGGATTGTGTTCGACAATTAAGAATAATGAATAGACTTTGCAAGGTTCTAATAATAATGAAGCGACTATGTTGGACAGTAAGCAATAGAATAGATTCTGCAAGTTGCAATAACTCTATATGGACTTGGTTAACCTATCATGAATTCCAATGAACTTGCAAGGAACTTTGAATAGACATTACAAAGGTCTAAACACTAATGGATGAACTTTGTTTAGGTAAAAAAAATTATGAATGGATTCAACTTTTTGACTCTGTAGAAGTCCAAAGGTTTTCTACCAGAAGTTCAATTGAAGTCTAGAAGTTTTGTTGTTAGCAACTAGATCTGATTATTTGACTATAAGTATGTATATATGGAATCTTATGATTACACTACAACATTTGGTTTTAGCCTCAAAGGATGGAGGGGAAGCATGGAATTCAAGAATGCAAGTAAATTTACAAATAAACTGAGGAGACTATTAAGACTTGTAAAATGAAATCTATATGCATCCAACATTGAACTTTAAATATTACAATGTCCACTACTATGGCAATTGTACACTTGTGTAATGTCAAAACTTAACTCTAAACAAAGCTACCTTCCACTAACACATTATGAGTTCAATGAAATCCAAGATAGAATGCACTATTGCAAATTTCAATTAAATTGATTGTTATGATTATACTTGAATGATAAGTCCACATTTGAAAAAAAATGAAAGACATCAAAACCCTAATCTATCAACATGTTCAAGAGATTTAAATTAATTAGGTACCTTCCAAGGTTATACCTAGAAGTCTCAGATTTGCTTCCTTTGTTTTTTCCTTTTCAGAACTAGGCTTCTCAATTCCAAATAATGTCCACCGATTTGCATGCATTTCCTTTTCACAATGCACATACTTTCAAGAAGTTGAAAAATGACTAAATGCACACCAAGAATGGTAAGGATGTTTGAAAGAAGCAAGTTTGTAATCCCATGAAGGAGAAAAACCTTTAAGGCAAAATGAACATGGCAGTATTAACACATTAGAAATCAAAATTAGTGAAACATCACTTTCCATAAAAAACATCGGCAAAGGCAATGGATTAAACATTGGATCTATCTATAGTTCTTCATGCATTAAATTTGGGTGCAAAGTGTAGACTTTTGTTGCTTCCACACATCCATCTTGTAATTAGCAACCTTCTTCCATGCCTCTTGTGCCTTTGAGTTATTATCTAAAATCGTGGCATGATTAGCGTCTACCATTGCTAATAAGTTTTTGAAGGTATCGGCCATTAGGCCATGGGAATCCAATTTGCGTTGTAAATTGTCTTGTTCGAGCTCTGCAACTACTACATCTTTTGTGTTGTTGCCATTCAAGCGCAAGTCCAAAACTTGTAGTGTTATGGCATCCAATTGTTGGCATAACTTCAAAATTGTATCATCTTTTCCTTTAATAAAGCCGTCACGATCCTTGATTTGGTTGACAACCTTCACAAATTCAACAATGGCGTCATCCTTAGCTTTCACTAGAGATGAGATCTTGCCTTCTGAAGCTAGCATCCCTCTCTCTAAAACAAAAAGATATTCTTGTAACTCTTTGATGGCCTCAACTTGCTTTTGAAAGCATTTGACTAGATGGAGGAGGCATGATGATGTTGTCTTCAATGCATGTGTCATCCTCTTCTACTTCAAAGTTTGAAACAACATCATCTCCAATAAAATTTCTAGGTTTGCCTAGAACTATAGTCGCTTCCAAGGACTATATTCTCCTAAGTTGGTCACAAACTGTGCATTTAGCAAAAACATCCTAATTGATATTTTTACCTTTAATCTTTTGGCAAACAAAACCCGGTGCCTATGCTTTGCTAATTATTTGTGTGTGGGGCAATTGTGTTCTTTGATGAATGATCATCCAAAAGCTTTCTACTTCTATAATGATCTTTTCATCACCACACCAAGTATGTCGGTAGCCATTTTTATTGATACACGGCCCAAATACCTCTTCAACCTTTGTTTCTTCAAAGTCCCTGCTTAATTTCAAACACTTAGGTGACAAACCTTTATTACAAAGGCCATATGTTTCAACAAATTGCTTTTGAAAAATGATTTTTTTTTGTCAAAAATGATGTTTGGTTACAACCCAACCAAAGGCTCAACCCATGGTGACCTTGCCCTTTCAATTTTGACCTTTTTCTTGTGATCGTTTGTTCCCAAACTACCGCCCAAACTCCCATTTGTTGTAATAAAAATGTCATTTCCATTATGTGACATAGTAAAAGAGTAAAAATGTAAAAACAAAAACCTCAATAATCAAGCTCCAAATGTATTATGTGCATTCTAGATTACTTTGTAGATGTTGACAAACCTCCCATGTGCACAAGCTCAGTGCAATGATTGAAATGTGTGAGAGATGATGATCATCGAAACTATTCACACCTTCTTTGAGTCTCGCATTGATCAATGGTTGAGATTAGCAAGGGAAAAAGTAAGTATAATAAGATTTCAAACTTGAAGCAACAAAAAATTGACCAATGAGGATGCATGTTTGTACATCATTTTACATCATGGGTGTAGTCATACTAACATGTACCAAAAGTAGTTGTAACTACTACTTAATTTTTTGAATTTTGGATTGTAAAAAAAAAAAATATAAAATGTTAATGTGAATACGTTATGTACATGTCATAAAAATTTGGAATCAATCTAATTAGTGAAAAATATGTATAAAGACTTTTAACCCCTTATAATCATTATTTATAAGCTACATAAAAGCAACTTAAAACAATTTTAACAATAAAAACATAATTTGAAAATATTTTTTAATGACATATTTTTGGATTTAAAAAATATACACCTTAATAAAATAATATTTAAAAAAACTTAAAGATTTTAAACATTTTTTTGAAAGACATATTAAAAAATTCTAAAAAGATTTTAAGAATAAAGCAATGGTCTAAGGGGGCAAGAGTGGTTTCTAATATAGTGGTTGGACCTTCATATGGTCCCAAATTTGACCCTTTGAAACATTGTTCCATTTTTTTCTTGAACTGTTAAGGATACTTATATTTACTAGATTTGAACCACACATTCTTGCACCTACCCCTGGTGATTCTATAGATGGAAAAGTCTCAAATTTAAATAATTGTTTTACAATTTTTGAATGCACATAACCATGTACTTATAAATGAGTTTGGCTTGATTTTAATGCAAGGCTACAACTACTATTTTCTTTTATTGGGCTTTCTAGGGGGGTGTAAAAAAATCATCTTCGCCCTCCTTTGCATCCCGTGTAAACCTCTCGTCACCAAATCTACATTTGTTCAACAGCTCCCAAACTGCATTACTAATATGATGCTCCCTAATTGACCTATGTACACTAACAACCTTTGTCAAACATTAACTATAAGTGGTGGCCTTCACCAAACCCTAAACCCTAACAATAATAGAAATTGTATATCCAATGTATACAAATTGGTTGTTGTATAAAATTGAAAAAAACCCAAAAAACAACACTTTCAAAAACATGGCTTCTAGTTATGTTGTACTTCATGAAGGGTAAGGGGTAAAAGCTTAAGTCTCCAAGATGGGAGTCATAACCTTCCTTTGGGATTCTTGCATGATCGCCTTCCTGAATTCTTATTTATCGAGCTCTTCTACAAACTCAAGTTACTCTGTAGTTTGTTGCGCATGTCCTTCTTGCTTTTGGTACGTAAGAAACCCAACATTTTAATGTACCTAATGTAGTAAAATATAAAAATGAAAAAGACCATCATTAATAATTATTGCAAGTTCATGAAAACAAAAAATAAGTACCCTAGCTTGGCGAAAAGGAAAAGATGTGTTTGAAACCATAAATTTTTACAGTGATGAAATCATTGGTGCTCATAGCTCATGAAATTAAGTTCTTGTTCATGTCTTTTTCAAGCTTTTTGTTTTGCTTAAAGATCAATACATTAACAAGGAAATCCACACTTAAAATTCAATGCACAATACCAAATTTGCACAAAGTCTCAGAGTTTACAACAATGAAGCTTACCCTAACATGCTATAATGGTTGGGTGATTAGATTAGGCATGGGGAATTTGTTTTTCAAATAGTCGTTGTCATCCATTTAATTGATTTTTCACACAAAAATCTCATGCGGCACGCATACTTTTCAAATTTGTTTTTAATATATTGGGAGTCCTAGCCAATCATGGTACGCCAACTAGTATTATTATTTTAAAATAGTGCTTGGAAAGGACCAGGGCTTTGCTGCCCCTAGTTCCTTTTTTCATGTTTTCACCTTATAGGGTTACGGACATGCACTATCAATAGTAAGAAACAAGCATCAAGGGGACTAAATAAAATTGTTGATGATGTGTGATAGTGGTTTGTGCACAGGCCGTCAAAAAATGAATCAAAACAAGAATGAAAACACCTAGCCATATGTTTCAATAACAATGGAATGAAGTCATCGCTTGCTATTCATTCAACGTATGATTGTGTCTTTTTTTGAATAACCATCATTGTTGCATGTGCTATCGTTGTTGATGCTTGTTGCATCATATCTATGCGAGTTGAGTCAGTAATGACGATGTCCATCAAGGTTTGGAAGTTATCACTGGTGATAAAAATATCCATTTGTTCTTAGGTGTGGTGAGGGAAAAGGTGGGAGACCTCCTTTTGCACATGTGTTCTACTCTCCAAAATAATAACTGTGAAAATATCTCAAAATGTATCATGGGCTACTATATGCTCATTCCTGCAAGGGCACTGAAGTAAATGGGTATTTAGATCATTAATGGAATGACCACATTGATACTATGAAAGATGGGTAACCATAAGATGTGGCAAGCTAAAATAGATACGTAATGTTGTAAGGAAGTGGGTTGAGAATAAACAAAACGCTTGACAATAGGCTTAGCTATTTTTTGACTTCCCCCACTTCAAGACCTACCCCTAATCCCCACTGCCAACTTGTTTCAAGTAGTTGATAAATGAGTTAAAGACCCATAATATAACCCAGATGCATGTATTGCAATATAAGGTTGTGCAATACTTTCATTCCAGGTTCCTTTTATATTGTCATTGAATCATTCAAAGTTAATTGAGTGAAGGATGTCCAAGTTTTGCAATACCCACATGTGATGACGAAACCATCCAATCTTTTTGGTTGATAGGTTTAGTAGGTAGTAGGTAAGTAATTTCAAGTAGGTTTGTATTTATTAAGTAGTTAGTAGTAGATAGGCAGCTAGGTAGGTTAGTATGAAGTTATTTTTATGAGTTGGATTCTTTTTGGTCACCAACTGGCTAAAATTGGCCCAAAATCACAAAACCCTCCTGCACATGTCATAGTCTTCAATTTTCCTTACATTCCAACACACATTGGAAAATATTTAGACATATGAGAATGCATTGCAATGTGAGATTGGTCAAGCCCCTGCCCATTATGTTGGATAATATGCCAGGTTAGCCTGTTAGGGCGAAGTTGGCAAGATGTCCAAAATAATTGCAATGGCAAGACCACTCCATTACATTAAGTTCTGTGGGTGACATAACACTTTTTTTTAGAAAATTCATGTTCAATAGAGATTTTGGTCCCTATTACAAGTGTATGATCAGACTGGAAGATTATGTCATATATTAATGTAATCAAGAAATTGACATAATCTGTCACCCCAGACCTTAATGTATAGGGAAAGGCCTGCTCTCCAGGGCCTCCCCTAATTTGAGGGTAGTAGCCTTGAGGCCAATGGCCCAAGGGTGTAAGGCCTGAAAATTAGGGGAGGCCTGGGGAGCAGGCCTTCCTCACCAAAAAGCACAAACGGTTTTTATAATTCAATTGATAGAAGGTTTGCATGTGATAAGCTGAAGGGCTCTTCACTTTGATGATCAGTCTTCTCTAGTTCTTGATTTCAAATGGAACCTTTTAATCTCAATTTTAACTTTTTTTTTGTTTTTGATGACAGCTTCAGTTCTCTCACGAGACTGGTTTTTTAATTTAAAAATCTCTAGTTTTGATCATTTTCACAACCAATAATACACACAATTCCAACTATTAATTATGTAATATTAATTATGGACAACCAATCAAATGTAATAACTTTGCTAAAACATAAGGCTAAGCTTATAGTTTTAAAAATAAAATTATACTTATGTACTTTGAAAATCTAAGCCTCTCTAACATGAGAGAACACCCCCAGTTCTAGTTTAATTTTGAAAATAGACCAATTCTCTGGTTAGGTTCATAATTTGGACCTTAACCTATTGAAATTCAAGAACTTACCAACACTAGTCAAGACATGACCAATGTTGGGCAGTTGTTTGAAATTTCGAAGAACCATTGGTTTCAGTTTCTTTGATATTTCAAAACCAAAGAACTCCTAGTCCTTGCGATTTCAAAAATCTTCAAGAGCTTATGATTTTCATGAAAGAACCAATAAAGAAGAGGTGGTTTTCTGGCTGGTTATTTGAAGTCTTCATATTATTTGAGGACCATGGTTATATACCAAAATTGGATCATTGATTTTTTTACTTTTGTTTTGGGGAGAACAGTGATCACGAATCCTAAGAACTGCCCTAATAACCACCGGGGATCTGTTCCTGTTTCTAATAACTGCCCAATACTGGTCACAACTTGCATTTGAAAATATCATTGCAAGACATTTCATAACTTTATATGTTAAAATTGATTTTAAAAAAGTGGTGTAGGAACTGTAGAGTACTTTTTAATATGTTCCTTTGTTATTTTGTCTCCAATTTTCCATTCTGATGCAGAATGGGCATGTGTCAAATGATGGTCCTGTCAATGTGTCGAATAACATTGGTCATTTGGATGACCCCTTCGGGTTGCAGAAGGAACATGGGCTAGGAACTTTTTAAATGCTTTCCACTTGGGGATGCTTCTTCCCTCGGCCCTCACTACGTTCTTAGACTTCATGTTCCTCTGCTTCAAACATAGTGGGGACCCCGGGAAGAAGGCTTTTTAATATCCCTAACGGAGGGTTTCCATTGCCAGAATTGACCCCAAAAAGTTTGAGCCTAGTTCTTCCCCATTTCCAAACCGTTGCAGTTTCAGTTCTGACACATTGTTTCAAATTCAAGAACCTTTGGGCCTGGTTCAAAATCAGGTTTAGCTCCATGTAAACATTACATGCTCTCTATGCTAGATATTGTATAAATATAAAATTTTATATCAAATTAAATCTAGGTATGGAGTTCAACAACTGATCAAAATTAATATTTAACTCTGACGTTGAGTCTACTTGTCAACTTTTCAACAAAAAAAAAAATCAACTTGTCTCTTTATAGAACCTGCCTCTCTCTTTTTCAAGAATATTTTTTCATGGTTCCAGTTTCAGGTCTGGATCTAGCAAAAAGATTTTCCAAAGACTAGTTCCAATGTCTGGTTTTCACACCTGTTCCAAAAAAAATGTGAGATGGTGTCCTGGTCACAAAAAAACCTGGCCACACTGAACCAGCACCCACCAGCGAACCATGAAGGTCAGGTTAACATTGGAAACCAGATACCCTCCCAAAACTGGTTTCCATGGGCCTTTTGCTTTGGGTTACATATCCATACGCCATAAAGCAAAGTTAATTCAAGTGCTGGTAACTTCGAGGGATTTTGAAAGCACTTTACTTGCCGTTTTCTTCACTCAAGCTCCCTTCATTACCATCCAAATTTCACCAATGCTTTTTCTGTCTTCTGGATTTTTCTGCAAAATAGAGTCATACCTCAAAAGAGTTGTCAGCCTATGTAACAAAAATATGCAGGTGACTGAGCTTTTCTATTGCAAGTACACATGGAGGACATCTGACTGAACCAGCACACACAAACACCCCACCATGCATGGATAGTGAGCGGACTGGACATGTTTTCCCAATGGGTTCTTGTGCCCCAGCTAACCTCCCCATTGCAGAAGGTTCTAAAAGGGTGCCAAGGGTTCTAAAAATATCAAGCCTGAATGCAATTGATACCATAAAACCTTTACCATTCCAACAATAATTAAATTATTTTCAGCAAATGCAGATTTCTTTCAAAATTAATTTGCCTGCAATGTCAAAAATTCTTAAAAGCATGTTGCTACCTAGTGTACATGGTCATTTTGCTTATTCCAGATCTTCTACATAACCAGGTCCTTGAAAGTGCGTGGAATTCCAGGGAATTTTTAATTTTCATGCCAAAATGAATACTCACCAACAAGATGCCAGAATGGTAAAGGTACTATGGTAGTGGCAGTCTAGAGATATGAAATTCAAGTTTCCAGCTCATCACTAAAACCCAGGGCTTGCCAAACCAGATTAGTCTGGTGAGGGAGCCTTATATTTAACTAGGGATTCAGATTTTGGGTCAAGTGTGAAGGTACTCGTCAACTATTTTGAGTGATCTAAATGTATGAGACTTTCTCAGAGACCCATTTTCTTTGAGGTATGGGAATGATAGAACTCATCCCCATATTTATTAAGCATGCATGTCCTCTGAGCTCTCCTTTGAAAAACAGGTTCTGTTGTGCTAACTTTTAGTTGGCAGCTGGCAATTGTGTGAAGATTCACCATTTTCTCAAACTGTGTACCCATGACTAGGAATTTGCAAGTGGATTTCTACCAAGTCCATGGACTTTTGCCATACACACCACTTGGATTTAAAGTGTGGAAAAAAACAGCTGCTCCTCAAGTGAGAAAATCTTCATAGCTAGTTTCTTAAGGATCCTCTCTATATAGTTCAATTAGGGGAAACTTTCAAGTCAGGACAAAGTTTGCAAAATTGTAGTAAGAGTTGGATCTTGCAAGGACTTTTCTGTCCATCATTTTGTTGGAATTAGTGAGCTGGTTTTTAGAACTTTTTTGAGCACACATTTAGTGTATGGTAAAGCCCATTTGCCCTACAAAATAAGGGCGCACAATGAGGCCTGCCCCACATTTTGAGGATGTCCCCTGTTGTCGTGGAGCTTTACCCATTTTGAAGCACACAATGAAAGTGATCATGAAAATAAACATACATAAATCACAATGTGTGTGTGTGTGGGGGGACCAGGTTGGTGGTGGAGGAATGTTCTTACTCATGAGGAGCTTGTACCCATTATGAAGTACACAATGAAAGTTATCATGAAAATAAATGTACATAGATCACAGTGCATAGGGAGGGGAAGGTTCTTATGGATGAATAGCTTTTACCCATTGTGAAGCACACAATGAAAGTTAACATGGAAATAACCGCACATGGATCACAATGCACAGGGAGGGGAAGGTTCTTATGGATGAATAGCTTTTGCCCATTGTGAAGCACACAATGAAAGTTAACACGGAAATAAATGCACATGGATCACAATGCACAGGGGAGGGGAAGGTTCTTACTGATGAAAAGCTTTTACCCATTGTAAAGCACACAATGAAAGTTATCATGAAAATAAACGTACATATATCACAATGCATAGGGAGGGGAAGGTTGTTACTGATGAAAAGCTTTTACCCATTGTGAAGCACACAATGAAAGTTATCATCAAAATAACCGTACATAGATCACAATGCATAGGGAGGGGAAGGTTCTTACCGATGAAAAGCTTTTACACATTCTAAAGCACATGATGAAAAGAAACATACATAGATTTCAATGCAAATGAGAGGGGAACCTTCTTACACCTATTCTTTGAGAGTGGGAAGGTTATAATAAACCTAAACATAAAAAAATCATGCAGCATATGGATGCAGGGCCCTACATCTAGTCCTTAAGAGTGAGAAGGATCTTAACACCTACAAGATCTATAGACTTACCTATTCTTGTAGGCATACAATCTCTCAAGGAGTAGCAGTATTCCTCCTCTCTGCTAGGAGGGATATTCATTGATGTAAAGTGCCCTCCAAATATAGTCCGAAACATTCTATGTGTATTTAGTTGTTTAAGGTTCAATTGATATCAGAAGGGTAAATAAAATGAACATATATCTTTTTACTTGAAAATAAAAATATAACCCTTTTACAACCCACCCGCAACCCCCCTTTTTGACCCCTCTTCTTGTTTCAAAATAAATTCATTAAATCTTTTAGTACTGAGCACCGGGCCGACCAGCACAGCTCAAGTATTGTTCACTGAGGACAATTTTGTTCAATTTTATGAGCTAGGTGGACTATCGATCATCCACAAGAGGACTTGGACAATTTTGGCTACAACTCATAAAGGAAAGTAGAAGTGAAGTGTACAGACTCTGGAAACCAAGCAAAATATAAGAGGTACTTTCTTAAGGAAATGAAAATAGAAAGTAATTGGTGGATTTTTTTTTTGTCATTTGATATTGACCATTTGCATACATATTGACCATTCTTGATTAAACATAAAATTTTGACATCATATTTTTTCACCATGAAATTTGCCACTAAAAAGCCTTTTGATTTTCAGTGTGGATAATGTTATTATCATTTCCAAAAAACAAGAGGATTGTCATATTGAGTAACATTATAAATGTCAATATAGTGGAAAAGAGGGATGGATGGATGGATTGCTCAGGTGTTTTTCCCAAGCTTTCAAAAAGAAAAATGTTGAATTAAAATTGTCATTGCAATGAAGTCTAGTTTTTAAAAAACTATGAAAGACACTCATCCTTACTTTTGAGGAATGATCCTCACTTTGATGAATTTTAAGGATAACTCAAAATAGAGGATGAGTGAGTGCAATGATGATAAAAAAACAGGCCCAAAATGAGGATTATTTTAAGGATAACTTTATTATGTTTTCAACATTTTTGAAATGACTTGACATTCAAATTGAGTGGACTTGTTTCAATTTTCCCATTATGCTTCATGATGAAGTGATGAACTTATCAGTGTCTAGCAACATTTTCCAAATTCCAATGAATGTTTTGACTTGCAAATGGTTTACAAATCTAACATTGAAATATCTCACTATATGTAGAGTCTTCCTATCCCTCTTATATTTGGTTTTATTGTTTTGTCACACCCACTTGTAATTTTCTCAGTTCCCCTCAAGGGGAGGTCCACCAATTATTTTTCCATAGCACATGCTCTGTTTGGATAACCGGCCTTTGTATGTGTAAGGTTCACTTTGTGCAGCCATGAGGTTGGATTTTCTCATACCATGCAGGTTTTAAGTCTATACCTGCACATGGTTCTATATATATGTATGGTGAAGGTGGAATTGAAACATGATATTATGAAGCCATTTCACCAATGTCCACTCATGAATTCACATTCATTGTTTGAAGAAATTGAATACATTTGAATTGCTTTCTACCATTGTGGTTTCTGACATTCATCTAAGGGTCACAATGGTGTGTTCCAGCTTTCTACCAGTTCTAGGAACTTACATGTGTCCACCTACAATCACAGCTATAATCAAACACATATATCACATAATTGAGTTCTGTGCCTTGATTAGGTAGTTAGAATCTAATTAACTAACATAATCTTTAAATCCCATCATTTGGTACTAGACCATACTGACATTTGGTCCTGATCTCTTTTATATCCAAACCCTTCAAACTATTGGTTTTGGACTCTCCTAAAGTTTTTGTGATTATTTCAATACATGTTAACTAACTGTATTATGTTAAATCATTATTACTTGTTAAACAGCCAAATATTTTTGTGCAAACTAGCTGTTTTGCCAAATATGCCATCACAAGATTCCTTTACTCTTTTATAAAAAGAATCACTGTAATTTTATAACTTTTTTTTACCTGATTCACAGGCTGAAACAAATGGCATACAAGTAGGAGGATCCTTTAAGAAAATTCCAACTTTCATACTTTGAAATACTAGCCAAATTTGGCTTGATCTTTTTATGGTTGACCTTATTACAACTAGAGCAGAAATTTGAAAAAAAAAAATTTACCCTGGAGGCTGGGAGTGGGGTGGGCATGTCTTGAATCTCACATGAAGTTTGAAGTTAAGCACCCTGGGTGAGAAATTAACCTTGAGACATTATTGAATGCTTGACCTCCCAAAATTAGTAGTAGCATAGCTTGAACTCTCCTGTAAAACCCCAGGTATCATGGTGGGACAAAGAATATCAAAACGAAAGAACAGACAACACATGAGATTGCATAGTATTATTTTGTAATTACTGTTCACTTGGTGGTGTGGTGGTGGCGGCAAGTGGCCAACTTTTAGAAATCCTAAATTTGTGAATTTGTACTTGCAAATGTACCTAGTACCTACATTGGCAGCTTCTGCAGTAATTATATTATTATTTTACAAAAATATTGAAATCATTTTTTAAAGCAAACGTTTGTGAAGGAAGAAAATACAGAATTGCCTTAAATATTCAACAATAGTCAATGCCAAAAGTTAAGTACAATCACAATGTTATCAATTCATACACAATTCACATTATATAACTTATAGACATGAATTAGGCATGAAAGATGTTGTAATACAAGCTCAAAGGGGTCATAATGAAAGAAAAAACATATAACACTAGGAAAGGAAAGGAGTGTGAGTTGGAGAGATTGAAAGTGGTGTTGAAAAGAAAAGAGAGGTTGAACATCTGAGGATGAATTGCATTGAAGAAGGCATTAACAAATACACCAACGGGGGCCCACCACTTTCCATGAATGGATGCATGTTTTATGTTAGGTTAGGCAACTTATAATGAGATAAAAACTTAGTTTGTTGGGTAATTTGAGGTCAACAATTAGGGGTTCAAAAGCTTCAAATTGGTGGAAGTGTGATCTAAAAAGGAACTTAAGGTGAAAAAGGGAAAAGTGCACTACCTTAATCCGATGCTTATGAGTAATGCTGATTGTCCTTCGTCATAGAGATTGTGCTTTGCTCCAAATAACATTTGTTTTGTTTATTTTGTATTATGTTTGCAAGAGCTTACATTCATGAAGAAAGGAGAATGGTGGGTGCCAGGTTTGTTTGTTTTGATGGTGAGCATACATGCTTAACATAAAGGTTGCTTGTTGTTCATGGCGGATTGAGGAACTATTTCGACATGGAATCTTCTGTAATGAATTCATTATATATTCAACAGACATGTGGTTGTTCAAAGCTGTAACTCAGAGGTGTAAAATTTGGTTTTATGTTGCAGCATCTTATAATTTGTCATGTGTGTTTCAATTTTGTTGTGAATCTGAAGTTCATGAATGAGCACTTAGCTAAATTTCTTGCTCGGTTTGAAATCGATCAAAAGCAACTTGATCATGTGTGTTGAACTCCAACAGCTAGAAATTTGGGCAGGACGTGGTGTATCTCATGTGTTGATCATGTGTTGAGAGTTTCCCTGCACTAATAATGATCCAACATTGATTTTAAAGAATGACAAATTGTGGGATATATAAACTAGCTGGCCACAGATGATCACTGCGTCATCAATCAGTGTGTACCTCTGAAAGTAAGCAGCTTTATTCTCGAGGGGCTATCCCAACAAGGTGGGAACATGAGTTTACGCCTCCTGGAATTTGTGTGTGTGTGTGTGTGTGTGTGTGAGATCTTTTCACGTGCATGTCTGTCTTGTATCCATGCTTTTGTGTCTAGTGGACTAACTGATCTCTACTCCAAAGTGTTTTCACTCTAGATCAGCTGGTGCTTGAAATTTTCAGAGCACTTGTATGCTAGCTGGATCATCTAGCTACGTCTTATTAGTGATGCGAAAGAGCTGCACCTAACTAACCTACATTTTGACCACTACTCCATGATCATCATCTCTGACTATTCCACCACCATCTAGCAGTTACTGATGCCATACATATTACATAGCAGCTCTGCAGAAGATTACCAGTCGGGTTGGAATATATATAAGTTGGGTTTCTATGAATTTTCTCTCTAGCTTACGATCCTGGCTCGGTCGTGTATTCCTTCAAATACCTCCAGCACATAGTCTTCATCCATACCTTCTGAGCTAGGATAACCTGACACCGAGACTACATCTCCTGAAAGTGAATAATCCAAACCTGCAAATTTGGGACATGAAACAAACCATACGAAAATGATCAGCTCATCAGGTCATGATTACAACAAGGAGAAGAACTTTTATTCACGTCTTCATGAAGGTTATAGCTTATATATTGAAAGAACTTGACCAGATGGGGATCTTGGCTCTAGCTAGCTAGCTAAGCTGGACCCGGAATGACTAAGTAGAGCCTCTTACACCCTAGCTAGCTAGCTAACTGGTCTGATCTGTCTACTAGCCTACTTGGTGTTGACACTTTGTATTGACACGCTGCATTTAGGAACTCTAAGCACAAGGAGCTGTTGGATGATTCCCTTGCACGGGAAAATTACCTAACCTTACCTCCAAGAATAGACTACAAACGTAAGTAACAGGAAATTGTACAACATAGAGAGTTTTGCAACATTTGCAAGGAAACTCACAGGGAAAGTTCATCTAGAAATGTACAACTCTACCATATGACTTCAAAAGGAACTTTGGCCATGTTTCCTCAAGGCTGGAAAGCACCTATTGGGGAAAGACCAATTTTCCCTTTGACTTTGGTTCTAAGAGGAATTTCTAAGAAGGAAAGCTGAGAACTTTCCCACATGTCACACAAGGAGTTGTACGAGAATTCCTTCTGTGATCCATGCATTGCAGCTCATATAGATCAACCAAGGATGCAAGAGGATTAATAATATTCGTACTATCGCGGAGGAAGGTTTGGAACTTACCCATTGATCTACATGCACTGCGCACTTTATCCCACATGCTTTGGCTTCTCGAAATCCCCGGTACATGGATTTTCACATCTATCTGCAGCGCGACAGCGTTACGAAGTACACACTATGTCAGAATAATATCGAACATATCTGCACTCAGAAATTGTTCTCAAAATAATTCAATTGTATGAATAAGGTTAATATTGTTGCAGATGTGAATCCTCAGTAATTGAAAGTGTTTCTTTCTCGTGTATATATATGTGTGTGGGACGTCTGATATAATTAGAACAGCTAAAATTTGGTATATTGCGGATGCTCACCGGGTCACTGGAAAGTTCTTCTCTGTCGAGGTATTGATTGCTTGAATCGTAAGCCCACCACTGTTGCAAACAAATCACAGAATTAACTGTTAGTCTATCAACCACGACTTGTGCTACTTGCTTGACCAGAAATCAATTTTGCTTGCAAATGGTCGCCTAAACTACCATGCATGACTGTGCTAGCAAAATGGTTTGTATTAGAATTTCCTGAACTTATTGCTATCAATATACATCCAGGTAACTAAATTAGGTGATTATAAGCGAGTCACAGTTGGAGCTGAATATTCACGTTGTTTCCAAACCTAAACTTTGTTTCTAGGGACAATTTAAAAAGCTGGAAATTTACGTCGTGATGTGAGGCCATCTTTTCAAATTCCGGGTTTTTACGCTAAGGACGTCGGTGTTGCGTGATTCAGCTCGTACTCAAGGTAATCTTTGATCTCTTTCGTAGAGCTCTCGAAATGTATAAGTAAGTGCTCGAATGTAAGAAAATATACCACCTGCCACACATGAGCACACATGATTCATTCGTCAAACTTTCTAGGATTCCCTGTGGGACCATTGATCAAGAAGAACTTGAATTTCCCCTATGCAAAAATGAAATGGTTTGTTTGACAATGGGAAAATTGGAATAAAACATTGAAATATTGCTCCGCACAGAGACATAAACCGAATTATAACATAACTACAAATTTCACAATACAAACTTGAATTGAGCTCAGCACTTGATCAATATGGGTGTCGACTTACGAGCTGCAGGTGGGTGCTGTCTATCTGTCTGTAGTGGAGATATAATTCAGTCGCGGCCCATCCAGTACTTGACACAGTGTTACTGCAAGCAGCTCTGGTTAGAAACTCGAATCCAAAGGCGCTGCTTCCAGGGCACCAAGCTGCTGCGAGAGGTAAGAAGAATTTCAATCTGCAAGGGAGAAAAAAATTGTTGCCGAATTCGATCACACTTTGATGAAGGAGTAGTAGTAGGCACAGAAAGCTTGGACACAAAGCTGTGAGCGAGAGGTAAGAAGAATTTGAAGCTGCAATTACGGCCAAGTAAATCCAAAGGCGCTGCTTCCAGGGCACCAAGCTGCTGCGAGAGGTAAGAAGAATTTCAAGCTGCAAGGGAAAAAAAATTTGTTGCCGAATTCGATCACACTTTGATGAAGGAGTAGTAGTAGGCACAGAAAGCTTGGACACAAAGCTGTGAGCGAGAGGTAAGAAGAATTTGAAGCTGCAATTACGGCCAAGTACTGACAAATAGTTCTCTCGCCGAATACGAGAATACTTTAAAGGAGTAGACAGGCAGGAAGGGAGCCAGAGCAGAGCAAAGCAATGCAGAGCAGTCAGGGAGGCGGCAGCTGATGGCAGGCGGCAGGCAGGGGGATGTTCGATACTCACGTACGTCTGCTGCAGCAGGCTCCAAAAGCTGATGAGAATGATGAAGGTGGAGTTTGTTCACGATAACTCCGGAAGAATAATTTGCAGCCGTGATGGAATGTGTTTGCTGTTGGAGATGAGAGATTTATATAAGACTCGCGCGTTTGGATGTTCAGTATGTTATCACTGCGTGGTTTCGATAGAAAATACATGACAGAACTTAGTACTAACTAACTTCCCCTCCATTCTAAAAATTCCCAAAGTTCCAAAAATAACCAAACTGACCGCATCCTCCCAGTCGGTAGTTAGGTAAACGGGTAACCTGTTCGGGCCCACCTGTTCGTCGCCCACCACCCGTGGTCGGGAACGCGTTGGGAGGTGTCAAATTTAGGAGGGTACCCGGCGGGGTGGAGGCTGGCTGCGGAGGTGGCCGGGAAGAGGAGAGGAGGGTGAGGGGTCCCTCCATTTTCTAAAGGAAAGGGGTTTGAAAAGTCAAAGCGTTCTAAACCGTGGTCCCACGTCCCCACCACTGAGGCCAAGCCATTCCCTTTGTGACAAATGATCAAGCCGGCATTTTTTTTCACCAATTTTAAAATGTTAAGTTGAATTCTTTTTTCCGGCGCCCTCCGTGTACATTTACTTTCTTCCCTCCTCTTGTGTGTCGTCTCCTCTCCTCCAGTGTTACCTTGATGGCTAAAATACAACACTCAGATTCTGCCCCTTTTCCGACTGGGAAGAGAGAAGGGGGAGAGATCACAAAGCCCCTGAGGAATTAGTAGCTCAGGGAACTGCCTTGGAAATCGAACAACAAATGAGTTACCTATAATAAATCTTTTACTTGTAGATCTATTTTTAGGAATTAGAACGTGTGACAATTCTTTGAGCCCACATATCGAGGGAGAGAGAGAGCGACCCCACACACACGTGCACGCACAGATGGATCGATTGAGGATCCTTCAATTTATTATGCCCTTTGACATATATTATTCTTTGTATTTTGTGTTGCAAAAAATTCCTTGCCAGGAAATCCCTCAATAAATGTTTCGAAAATCTTAAGAGTGATGTGTTTTTAGGTTATCAGGTAACAGAGTTATGTCATTTTGACACTTTAAGGTTAAAACAGTTGGGCAACCACTCATGCAGTGTTTTCTTTTGTCAATTGTTTGATATTGAAGGTTTGGGGAAAAAAATATTAGCACAATTAGTCTAATTTTCACTTAAAAAAAGGGTTATTCCCAAATTTATTAAGATCTTAAAAAAATGATGGAATTTTTCTTTCTAAAAAACACTGCTCAATATGGCCAGAGCTTTTTCCTTTTACCTTTCTTCCTCCAATTTTTTATTTACCAAAAGTGGTGTAGTTTTTTTTTTTTTCCAATTATAAAAAATTCTCAAAAGTTGTGAATCTTGGCTGAAAAAAACACAGATTTTCAGTGAAAATACAAGTTTTGCAAGTTTTTCTAAAAGAATATTTCTCAAAACAGCAAAAATGCACCCCAAAAAACAAACAAAAGGTTACTAGGCCAGATACATTATCAGCAGTTAGTTTTAGACTCTCCTTGCCATTTTTCAAATCGGCAATTCAGCCCCAGGATTAAAATGAAAAGAAGGAAATTCTGATTTCTTTGGAGGAAAAATACAGGGAATTCCATAGTGTTCCATCCTGAAGATGGATTACCTTGCCTTAAATTTGCTGAAAAGCACAAATTATTAACCGCCTTTGGAAGGACACTTCTTCATGCCTTTCTGGGTTTAAGGGGGATGAGGTTCGGGATTAAAGGGGCCATTTCTTCTTGCCTTTCCCTTGGGAAGCTGGTATTCTTCCTTGTGATTGCTTATTATAGTCACTGTTGCAAACATTTGAAGGGGGAACAGCCACCTGCCTCCCCATGCACTTTCCAATGAGCTTATGACGAGCTCTGATCACAACAAGCAAATGGAGCAAGCCTGGGCTCTCCAGATATGAAGAATCTTTCAGAAGCTTGGAGAACATGTTAGTTCAACTTATCCAGTGCTACCAAGTGATGTCTGAATAATTCTTTGATTGCAGAGCACTGGTATTCTGTGGATAGATAGGAAATTTTATAACAGCCTTCAACTCAGATGAACAGAAATATACTGACCTATCATTACACCCAGCATTGTTTTTCCCCGAAATTTCTCCAAAATGCTAAAAATAGAAGTCAGAAGGGAATGGATGTATAGTAGGATGTTTTTAAAATTTTAATTTCATGTTTAGCTTGTAGTCAAATTCAGCTAAATCTTCCTATGGATCATCACCACTTTGGCTAAGTCACAAAATTAACATATTTAGCTTACAGTCAAATTCAGCTAAATCTTCCTGTGGATGAATTGCCACTTTGGCTACATCGCAAAATCAACATGATTGTTGAATTTTGACCTGAAAACTATGATTTCAACCTATACAAAGGATTTTTCATGGAAATGATGTCTCAAGTTCACAGAATTTTGAGAAGATAAATTTTTAAAAATCAAATCAAATCAAATAACCAGACTCTTATGATAAGTTCCAATAGGTAGCCAAGAATATTGAAGGATTCTGTTTGTTTACCTCCTTTCATATCTTGTATGTAGCCAAATTTAGCTAAATCATTTGCTGGATGATCACCACTTCGACTACATCACAAAAAATTCTGTAAAAGAAACCTTGATTATATAGCCCACCAACTTATTCGAATTTTCAACAGATTGAAAAAAATTTGTACAATAGTGTACAATCATGTACGGGTAACAAGAGCTTCTCTTAAAGAGAGGCCTTGCCGTTGTCTGACTACAGGAACATACCTCCAAAGTTGACATTGTTCACTCGACCAGTGGATTGAAATTATCTCTTTGGAATACAATCTGTTGAACAACAGAAAAAAATCTTAACGAGAAATAGGTCCTGACGTATTCCAGTTCCTGACCGGAATAGAATAGAATCTGTTCAACAACCAACAAACCAACATACCTGGAAATTAGAATCCATACGCATTGACTTCCAACCCCAAGAACACCCCTGGCAAGCAGACAAAATTTTCTAAAAACCGTAAAAGTCTATGTATCCGCCCAACCCTCAAGTTGTTGCACAGTTGATCAAACATTACAAGCAAGTCCACTGGTAAGCCAATGTACAAATGGCCTCTCTCTGCATACTCAGTATGGTATGTCCGACAGTTTTTTTTGTGCCCCTGCCAATATTAGCCCAGGCTAAATATAGTGGTGACAAGCAGTTTTGGAAATTAAATGTTTCATGCAGCCAATGAGAAAGCTCAGCATGCACCCCTTTAGAGTGTCCCAGTGTTTTTCTTTTGGGGGAGGGAGAATTTTTTTTAAATTTTTTTCATTTGTTCCCAATCTGTTCCCATCATGTTCCCATGAGATACCTAAAGTATTCCCCAAGTTCCCAAAAAAATGTTCCACAATTTCCCATTGTGTTCCCTAAGACATTCCCAATAACACCACACTTTTTATCCCCTATTTTTGGGTCATAGTTCAACTTCCATGTATATAACCTGTAAAGGGGGGACCAAAGGGACTCAGCATGACAAAGCATGCTTGGAAGCATTCTATGTTGGGGAGGGCTCCATGTTCCAAAATTATTGGTGATGGGCCAATCAAATGGCTCTTTCTGAAACATAAAAAAATAAAAAAATTGTGGGTGCACCCCTCACCAATTAATAGAAGCATGAATAGGTAGGAATATCAGTCCAAAACTAGTGGCAGCCAGTTTTAGGAATAGAATTTCCACGCAACCAATGAGAAGTCAGATCATGGAGTGAAGGGGCGGTTTTTTTCCTTGTGGGTGGGGGCAGAGGGACAGTTTTTTTTTGAAGTGTGTGATGTGGAGAGTGGACTGTCCACCTATTCACTTTCCACTTCGACAATGGACAGTCGACTTTCCATGTAAGCTTTCTTTTGGGGGGGAGGGGGTGGGGGAGGGGGAGCGCAGGGGGTCTCCAAAAGGGTTAGTACAAATATTTTGCTGTTTCTGATTGGTTAGTGATGATGATTTGCCCATGTGGTGGCATTTAAATAATCTCTCACCTAGGCCTAAAATTTGAAGCCTTCAAAGCCATTCAGCCCTTCTAGTGAAGGACAAATAATTCTGAGCCCTTCCCATGTAAAGGGCAACTACTTTCCCAATCCTTATATGTGAAGGGGAATTTGTAATTGACAAGAATATGAGTAGATGTTCTCTGCACTTGGATGAGTTTCATATTCTAACGCATTCTATGCTCAAAAGATAGGTAACTTTGCGAGATAGGTAGCTTTTTAATATGTATTTGTTTTTCAAAAGAGAAATAGATAAGACGATGTGTAACTTTTGATGAGCCTTTACTGCTTAATACCAAAAGCCCTTTTCACAAACCAAGGTACTCATCCGCCCCCTGCCCCCCACCCCCCAAACCTCTCAAAAACTTAAAAGTTCCAGCCAAAAGGCGGTTTTTCAAGCAAGAATGAAACTCTAATTTTTGGAAAATGAATGCAAATGTGAAGATCCTGGGAAATGAGCCACAAGTTCATAGGTTAGTAATGCTTGAACTCTTCTTGGGTTAACTCATAAACAAGTTAATCTCAAAGGATCCCAATGCTTGAACTTCTGAGTTAATCCATAAACAAGTTATGAGATATAACCCTTTGACACCCACCTATGATTTTCATTGTCCTCATTGATGCAATCTCAAGTATAATTACAGTAAACACCCCCTTTTATAATCACACCCTTGATGACCACTTTATTTTTTGTCACGTTAACGAATTGTGATTTAAATGTGTATAGTCACATTCCATATAAACCCTACTACAGATTCTGATTGTAGGCAAAAAAAAACTTAACAAAACAGTCCTTTTATGCTAGAGTAAAGGTGTCAATTGTTTAAATTTTTTACATGGGTTTTTAACAGTTTTACTATGCCTTATTAGATTTCAAGAAGCTTGAAAATTTTGCCTATTTTAATGTGACAATTTATATTGAGTATGAACTTTTTAACTATGTATTTTATCAACTAAATTTTTTTAATTAAGATTTTCTGCTTTCTTGGCAAGTTTGCATTTTTTTTGCTTGTCTATACTATAAAAAAAAAAAATCTTTTTTTTTTCAATTGAATTCATTATTGTTAGTTTGCACAACTTGAACACAAAGCACCGTTAACATTGCCAAAGGAAACTACAATTTATAAAACCCTAATATTTGTCTTAAATTTCTCCAATATAATCACATTTTTTACAAAAAGCTTTATAAATATTTTGTGCTACTAACGAATGTAATAGTGACTTTAAAAAATGATATTTCTAACTAAAACAGATGATTCCAAAAAAAAAGTATGACACAAACAAGAATGTGACTCAAATGGCCTATTATAAAACAGGATTACTGTAATTGGCTTCACCCACTAACTAGCTAGAGGCCCAATGTATGCACCTATTAACCCAAATCTATGTGGAAATTCCCAATAAATAGACCATGTAAAAGCTCTCATGAAGCCCTTACTTAGATTGAAACTTTTTTTTAAAAATTCTGTAAAATATTTGAATATTCACTGGCCAAAAATATTTGAAATCCTCTAGAAAATCATTTTCTGCTTATCAAGCAATTTGATGGTAATATATTTCCAAAAGGTCATAAACCCAATATTATCCAGTTCTAGCTTTCCAAGAGAATCTCCAGTCCCAGTTCCAACTTTTGAAATGTCTTGGGGGAGAACCTTTTGGTTCCAGTGCAAGGACTTGTTTTTAATTTGATATACCCCCCTCAAGTCTAGTTCCAAACCCAGTGCTTCACATTTCCAAACTCTTAGTTCTCAATATTTGTTTCAAAACAATCTTAATATGTAAGTGCCCACAGTTTATAATGGGGGTATTAGCCCAGGTCAAAAACGGTAATGAACAGTTTTGAAAATAGAAATTTCATGCAGCCAATGGCAAGGCTCAGCATGCACTCAATATGCCTTGATTTATTTTCTTTTAAGTTTTGGGTTTTGGGGGCGTGAGGGGAGGGGGCGAGGGGTGGTGGGGGGGGGGGGGGGATTTTTTTTCATTTTTTTTTTTTTCTTTACATTTTCCTCTAATTTTCCACATTGGTTCTTATTATGTTCCCTTTTTTCCTTTTTTTTTCCTCAGGGGTTTCCTCAACGAC
>Ga0116227_10006548_pt1 | contig 23499 bp, 21 predicted proteins | sample S1TSphgellanicum_FD_89693 | JGI IMG/M metagenome (GOLD analysis project Ga0116227, IMG submission 89693) | Host-associated microbial communities from peat moss isolated from Minnesota, USA - S1T2_Fb - Sphagnum magellanicum MG | ecosystem: Host-associated > Plants > Peat moss > Unclassified...
CAATTTGGGCAAAAAACCCTAGAAAGGGGGTGTCCCCCGTTTAGGGCCCCACCCCTTTCCCCTTTTTTTATTTTTTCCTGGGGGGGGGGGGGGGGAAACCCTAAACCCCAAACCCTAAAATTTCCCTTTTTGTAGTCGGCTGTTCTTAGGTCTTGAATGACCCAATAGGCGGAAAATGTGTCCTAGAACCCTAAACCCTAAACCCTAAACTTTAACTATGTCCCACTCCCTTTTTATAGTCGGCTGTTCTTAGGTCTTGGATGACCCAATAGGGGGGCATATGTCCTAGAACCCTAAACCTTAAACTTTAAGTATGTCCCACACTCCTTTAGGTCTTGAATGACCCAATAAGATTGAGAAAACCTCATGAAGCTTTATGTGAATGTTGCTTTAGAAGCAAAGCTCATGAGCATCTTGCAAGTTGCTAGCATCATTGATCCGTGCGATTGAATGACTTAAATGATTTTCAGGGAACTTTTTACAATACCTTCTTCTTTAGAACTAGCACTACGGGTATCTCCTGGTTTTGGTGAGGTCGGTGTTTGAAGTTTTGGTTTGGGGGAGAGGCGGGGTGGGGTTTTATGTGTGTGCTCATGTTGCCGCAAAGTCATTCTATTTCACATTCCCATGATGTTCCCATGTTTCCTCATCATTCCCATGTTCCCATGTCATTCCTATAGGCATTTTCATGGTGCATCTTGATCATTCACCACAAGATGTTAAATTATGGAATGTTGTGTGCCTGCCCCATTATTCTAGGTATGCTTCTGGTCTTGCCCTACCGGAATCGTCACATGCATCTTATAGAACAGAATGGGTAGTTGCATGCCAGTTCCGTATAGTACATAAGAATTTGTGCCCTTATTCTGGAGGCCCAAGTATGTTAAAACTCTTGTAACTTTGCCCATCCCAATAATCGTGTATTTTAATATATAGATATAAATGGATTTTAAAACAATCCTCTTCATGGCTCTTAGTGATACAACTTTCCAAAAATCCATTTCAAAGCTCTAAAAATTACAATTCTTCAAAAAAGCCCAATTGTGAAAAAAAAAAACATTTGAAATATGTTAATTAAAAATTTGGGGGAAAAAATCAATCTAAATTTTGTAATGTTTGTTACGGTCTGAAAATTGTGAAACAACAAAAGTGCACATCATTTTGTCAAAGGCTTTTTGACAATACCAAAAATGCAATGAGCAACTTCACAATTTGCGAGGGTTAAGACATGGTTACAAAACAAAGCAAGACAAACACCTATCCTAATAATTTAATTTGTAATTGAATTCAAACTATTAAATAATCCATAATACTTTTTGAAGGATGAACTTCATCCTAAACCTATATATTTAAATCCTAAACCCTTGGACCCTAGACCCTAAACTTCAATTCTAAACCCTAGAAACCTACATCCTAAATCCTAGACATTATAAAGACTTTAACTATGTCCCACCCATTGAATGATGTATGAACTTGTAAGGATGATGTATTGGCCTTGCATTTTTTGGGAAGAGACTTCACATGCACCATTCACATGGACCATGTGATATTTGTCATCATGATCATCAAATGGGAATGACTAAAGTGTTTTCCAAGTGTAATAGTTCGGTCCTTTTTTTTTTCGTCTCTTGTTCCCTTGCCGGGTGTTTTTCCTTTATTTATTTATTTAATATTACCTTTTTAAAAATAGTTGGAACTTAGATTACCCTTTTTGCTTTCTTTTTTTATTTCATATGTACTTTTTCCACCTTTTGTGGTGTATTTTTGGTGTATTGATTTCAATAAAATGGCGTAAAATTACATCAATGAAGGGTTGTGACACCATGTGGTGTATTGTGTGGAACCCCTTGGTTTTATAGTGGATTATAATGTGCAAATTTTTAATATAATATAATGTCTCACCTTCTTCTTCTTTTTTCCTTAAAAAAAACTATCACAATTTTACAATTGTGTTGAAGAATAGTTATTGCATTTGAACTTCCTTAAATTTAGGGTTTGGGGGTGGTCCCCTCTATGAAGTATGGTGGATCGTGTCCTATGTTCTGCCTCTCCTCCTATTTCAAAAGATTATTAAAAAATTCCATAATAGAGTTCGGGCCCTCCTTAGGCCATAAAGGAATGTGGCCGACACTTATCCAACCACTCCGAAAATGAGTATTTTTGCACACAAAAGTCATGGCTATTATAATTTGGAAACTTAGAAAGTGTGTATTTTGGCACACAAAATTCATTGCTATTGCAATTTGGAAATGAGTCTTTTGAGTGGACCAACAATGCCTCAACCAAATCCTTTTGGATGCTTGGTCCTTTTTGTCAAAGGATTCAAGATGTTTCGACCCCAATATGTCTACTCGGGTAAGAGAAAAGCTTTGGTTTGGCATTTTTCCAAAATTTCAAAGCTCCTATATCTTGCAATTGAAAGTGAAGTATTTTTTATTAAAAAATTGACATAGTTTTGTATGACTTCAAGTTTGAAGGTTTCCACCCATCGATAAAATGATGATGATGTTGGTGATTGAACTTCATATTTGACACTTGATCTTTGAATGTAAAAAACTCTTGATTCTTGAACGGTTCAACCATTTGGAGCTTTTGTTATTCAAATACAACTTTGGAAATGAGATATTCTAAGGCTATTGCATACATATGCGAATGCAATTTTGATTTTTGTGCAAAAAGATCAGGTTTTACTCCAACTCATTAGGTGAAACCCTTAAACCAAGTGCACACCTTGTATTGTTGAATTCCCCAAGTATATGAATCAAGGCCTTATCTTGGCACACACTTGACCTTAAAGCTCCAACTAACCCTAAAACCTATCAAGAGAAATAATGTAAGGCTAATACAAAAGGAAGACTTAGCAAGCCAAGAAGTACCTATATGGAAGCTTTCATGATTTCCCATTGTGCCTAAATTGTGTGTTTTAAAAAAAAAACTATTTTTTGCATTCTTTGCTACTATGAATGGAGGGTTAATTTTGTGTACCAAGTGTGGCTCAAAAGAACTCTTGGAAATAAATTTGCTCAAATGATGAACATTCTTCCTTTCTCTTCCAAATTGTCCACATGGATTTGGAGGGAAGGATGTCCCATGTGCCAAAAGAATTGTTGTTCTTTATGAAAACAATTTCATCTCCTCTTCATCTCTCTATCAATGGTGCCAAAATTACATCCTTGAGCTTGTTCTCAAATTTAGTGAAGAATTTTCATTCTCCCAATTGACAAGTACATAATTGAGATGTATAGAAGAAGATTAATCCAATTTTAAAAATTGTAATAAAATTTCACACAATTAAATTAATAGATTCACTAGTTTATATTGAAAATAAAAATAAAATTGGTCATAGATGTGAAGTTAAAGCCTTCCACTACACAAAATAATCTTCATACAAAGGTAGCCACACCAATCTTGAATAGTTTGTAAGTTTGTGTCATGGAGAACTCTCCTTAGAACTAAATCCATTTTGTTGTGACATTTGTTCATTTTCTAAGTATGAATTACTCCAAATTAATGATACATTTTTTAAGAGATATGTGGCAAGGGATGGAAGGGTGACACATTCATCCAAGTAAATTAGATGGAATTAGTTTTTGGAACTTCAAAAAAATTATTTAATAACTAGTACCTATGAAGATGCACAAGTATTGAGAAGTTGTCAACTACAAGAATTATACAAATTTAGAATATATAAAATTCCAAATGAATATATAATTTTCACCAACAATCCTTGATACATAAATTTTGTCCAACTGAATTTTTGTGGATTTAGGTTTGAAATGAAGGTTTTCAATTTTATTTATATTTTTTATTGCAATAAAAGAAATGTTCCAAAAAAACCAACTTTGCAAGCCAATGGAGTAACTTACTTGGAGCCTAATTCAAATATGATTACTTTAGTTTTTGCTTACACAAAACCGGTCGAATGATGGTCCCTAGTGACCACTAATGTGGGCACTTATGGGGGACCTTGTTCCTAAATTAGGGCACTATATATTTATATGAGATATAATTTTATTTAAAATTCTTTGGCCCCCTCAGAGTTTCCTTAATTTCAAGTTCATTTCAAAACCCTCCAATTCATTTCTGCATTTAAAATAAAATAAAATAGGAAATTGTATTTGTAATTTTGAATGGGTTTTTATAAACTAAACAGTGCAATTTAAGGACCACTTTTTGAAGAAATTAATTATTTTATTTTATTTTATTTTATTTCCCTTTGGGTAAGAAAGAAAAACGCACATGCAGGCGGCTTCACAAGGTTTAACTTTTTAACCCACTGCCACGAGTGCGGAAATGGTACAGTAAAAAGTTACTTTGCCAAACGGGAATGTTCCAGGATGTTGTTACCTAGGTAAGTAGGTGTGTACCCAGAGGGGTTCGAACTCGGGGTTAAACTGCCCGTGCGTTCTACCAATGTCTCGCCTAGCTTCCTACCTACCTGCCTACCGACCGACCGACCGACCGTTCAGACGGTCAGACGCTTTGTCTATTTTGGAAATTTTGAACTGCGCACCTAAATTAGGGGAGCGGCACGTTTTGTTCCCTAAGTTCTCGTTACGGCTTACCCCATTTGTTCCCAAGGTTCTCTTATGACTTACCCGTTTGTTCTCAAAGAACCCAGAGTCCTAACAACGACTACTCATTGGAGCTATCCATCCAGTGTTTATTACCGTTCCCATTACTGGGAACCAACGTTCCACTGGATTAATTATTAAGTTCCCTTTATTATGCCTTGCCCATTTGTTCCCAGAGTTCAAACAACTCATACTCGCTAGCCAGTGTTAATTACCGTTGCTATAATTGGGAACCTAAAGTTCCACTGGACTTAAGTTCTCTTTATTTTTATGGCTCACCCATTTGTTCCCATGGTTCTCTATGGCCGACCCATTTGTTCCCATGGTTCTCAGCAGCAGTGTTTAGTGGTGACCAATTCCCTATTATTGGGAACCTAAAGTTCCAATGGACTAAGTTCTCTTTTATGGCTTACCCCTTTTGTTCTGAAAGTTCCCAGAATTCAAACAATTCGTTGTAGCTAGCCCAGTTTATATTACCGTTCCCTATTACTGGGAACCTAAAGTTCCACTGGACTAAGTTCTCGTTATTATGGCTCACCCATTCGTTCCCAAGGTTCTTTATTGCTTATCCATTTGTTCCCAATGTTCTTCATGGCTTACCCATTTGTTCTCAAAGTTCTCAAAGTCCGTAAAAGCATTGTTTAGTGTTTTGCAGTTTCTATTATTGGGAACTAAAATTCTCTTTATGGCTTACCCGTATGTTCCCAAGGTTGTTTTGTGGCTGACCCATTTGTTCTCAAAGTTCTCAGAGTCCTAAAAGCTCATTGTAGGTCGCCCATGTCTACTGTTCCCTAGTATTGGGAACGTAAAGTTCCACTGGACGTTCGATTGGATGCGCCGGGCAGGGGGGTTGCTGGTGGCCCCCGGCTGTTGTTGTGCGCGTAGCAGGTCTTGTTGCAACGCCATGGCCACCATCGCCTCGGTCGCTCGGTCGCTCACTTGCACGCATCGCCTCCTCGAGGCGAGCTCTTGGACGCATCTACAAAAGCCCTCGTCTCCTGCAACGATTTTGTGGCCTCCTCCAACTCCCTCGAGATTCACAGAAAGAAACAAAAAGACAAAAAAAATTCCCTCGTTGAAACTCGTCTTCCGGCGTAATATTATTAGCCTATTGATTGTGTGCCATTTCCTTCTGTAGCTTTTCGTCCATGCCTCTCTCACAATCTCCTCGAGCTTCCGATCTCAACTCCGTTTCCTTGACTTAAATCTCTCTCTCTCGGTTTCTGTAATTTGCATTGAGGAGTGTTTGTTTTGTCTTTTTCTTTTCTCTTCTCATTGATTGAGAAACCTTTTTTTTTTCCCCCCCGGAGCGAGGATTTTTTTCTTCTTTGTAGCTGCTGTTGTTTCGTTTATCTTCTTGACGCTCTTCATGTTCTTTTCGGAGTTGATCGGGAGAAGATGCAGCAAGATTTCCATCTGCATGATGCTATTATGACATTGTGAACACTTTCCAGGGGTGGTGGTGGTGGTGAGAGACAGAGACAAAGACTACTGTTGCACGGATTCCATTCTGCGTCGAGGTTGTGCCATTCTCGTTCTTGGAAAAAGTTGCCACCGGTAAAGCTTTCTTGCTACGAAGGCTTTTGTTTCTTTTTGTCTTGTTTTGTTTCGTTTCTTTTGTTTTTCTTGGATTTGCACCTACAAATCTGCGCTAATTCGGTGCTGCAAGTTTGTGAATTCTAAGGAGATGTTTGTTTTGACGCCTGCCTGCCTGCCTGCTGCCGCATCTGTTTCCCTTTGGCGGCATTATTGTTGTTTTCGAACGTAGGAAAAGACCAGTAGAAGAAGAAGAAGCTTCTCTATCTGATGAGCTCTGAGAGAGAGAGAGAGAGAGAGAGTATCCGAGAGATGCAACATGCTGGCACTTGCTTATGGAGATGTGACATAGCTTGAAGCTTTGTTGTTTGAAGCTTTGATGCCTGCCTGCCGCATCTGTTTCCCTTTAGCGGCATTATTGTTTTCGAACGTCGGAATTGCGCACGTTTTACGAACAAACCAGTAGAAGAAAAGGCTACTCTTTCTGATAAGCTCTGTGAGAGAGAGAGAGATAGCTATAATGTCTATTGCACACCGAACCCGCTGATATTCTAACGACTTCTCTCTTTTGATATGATGAAGCTCCTCTGGAAGTCTTCCCTCTGTGCAACTGTTGAGGACAAGTCACTATGGAATCTGAAAACCGAAGAACAGGCCAAATCCATATCTGAATAGGTACCTGAGCGCCCTGCATCCTCATCCTCCTCCTCCTAAAGAATTGTTGTCTCTTGCCATCCTTTCTGGGCACAGGATTAGCTTCTTCTTCCTCATTTTGCTTTTTTTCCCCCCCCTCTTCTGCTGTGCAATTGCAAAACTTTCTCTTGAAGCACGATGTGAGTTTTTTCATCATGTGGTGCATGAGAAAGAATGTCATGTGCATTCTGGACTGTTAAAAAGTCATTCTTGAAAGGTTAGGACACATACGTCACACACAAAAGCCAACCCTTAAACAAGTGGGTATGTTCTGAAGGAATGATTCTGTCATTATGCTTTTCAGATGATGTTGTGCAGATGTCTCTGTCTCCTCATTGATATCAATGGTTCCAAGAGCCAGGTGGTGGTGGGTGGGTGGGGAGGAGAGAGAGGGGCAAAATGAAGAGACTTCGCAATATGCTGGAAAACCCATCATGCTTGGTTGTGGGTTTGCCAATCTTATTCAAGACTTGCTCATTGTTAGATTGTTTTGTCTGTGTCCAGAGGGACTACGGAGTTGGAATAATAAAAAACAGGCACTGTAACAAGAAGATGGCCATAAATAGTGCGAGTCTCTCTGGAAACCTGTCATCATCAGAAGCAGCAGCTTGGGCACCTGCTGCTATCATGTCTCTTCAGCCAAGGATAAGCGCTCGGCCAGCATTGCTGTCTTTCAGTCTATGGTATACAAGTTCCTCCTCCCACATCATCCAAGTGATGTACATTTATTCTTGATGCAACTATCTGCTGCATAGTTTGTTTGTCTCAGGAGTTGTTCCAGTCAGTGGGTTGGTTGGCAATGAGCCAGCTTGTTCCTGTCCTGCTGTCAGGATTAGGATCATCAGTTCAAGGATTTTGTCAGTGTTCTTTTCAGCTAGCAAGGATGATTTGTTCTTCTTTGCATCTGAGGTGTGCCAGCAATATATGAAGATCCCTGACCCATCACTGGCATCTTTGTTGGTATGTCATGGGTGAAGGGGTTTATTTACAGATCAAGAGTTGATGAGAACCGGTTGTACTTGTCATTTCTTGCTGCAGGCCACCCTCTACTGAAAGCAGAATCCCATGTTTGAAAGCAAAGAAAGTGGGTGTGTCATACTCTAGAAGGCAAGCAACTGTTTGCTCTGGAGAAAGTTATGTGAGCAATGGTCTGGCCAAGAATCATGTTGATAATGAGGTCGGTAGTGTCTGGTTCCGCCCTTCACTTGTTTCAGGCTTGATCATATGACATCAGTTGCTTACCTTGTGATTCCATGAAGAGGTCATCATACATGTTTATACACAGTTTGAAGGGGGTGAAAGCTTAACAAGATTAGAATGCAATCTTACCTCCTATGCTCTAATACCTCCTTGTGGAGACTTGGGTGGACGGACAAATTGCTTGCACAGGATGGAGAGCTGTGGGGACTTAAACTTGCCTTGATGCAATTTTCAGGTGATGCAGCTGGCAAGAAAGGCCTTCTGTGAGGAAGTCCATTTTCGGAAGCAGGATGAAACCATTTCTGTTCCCAAGGTGCTCCTTAAACACCTCTATCCTTCCCAACATGCCAAGCTCGTGTGTGCTTATTTCATGTCAAGACTCTTCTGTAGCAAGGCCATGTGAAGCAGAGTCTTATGAGTAAAGATCCCATCACAGGCTGGGCATCCATATAATGTGCATCTATTCCCCTTTCCTAAGTGGAGGTTATGAGATGGAATAACAGCTATTCCACAGTGTTCATAGAGAGATATGGATTGAAATTTCTTAATGTGCAGAGAATTGAAGAATTGAGGACAGGTGGTCTGTAGGCATGCCACAACAGGATTTGTTCAATTCTGTACAAGGTCATATCATGCAACATGATGCAGTAATCAAGTGAAGTCATGTGGTTTGAGTACTACTTTGTTGTCTTTTTCTACAGGGTGCCTTGCTCATAGCAGCAGAGGACAAAGCTTTTGTGGATCTTGATAAAGAGAGGGATATATTGGCTTTGCAAAATGAAGGCCACTCATTTTCTGCAGGTCCTAGGGTGACTGGGATTGTAAATGCTGGTGCTCTCCCTCTTGGAGCCATGACCATTGGTGGTTGCATGGAGAGCTTTGATGATCTACTAAAGGAGGTAGAAGTCCACCTTAAGTGCAATGAAGGCAGGAATCGACCACTGCAGATTTTGAAGGCAGTCAACACAGTTTTGTTCAAGAAGAAAGGGTTCATTCGATCAAACCCATTTGGCAATCCTCAGAGCTCATATTTGGACCAAATATTCATTCGTGGATCTGGCACTGGTGTCTCTCTACCCCCCTTACTCTCACTGGTTTTGTTTTGTGTGATTCTGTAGTTATTATGTGCAACACTTTGATTTGTCATTACGAAATGCTCTGCTAACAAGCTGGCTGGGGGAATTGCAGGGGTGATGTTGAGCATAATCTACATGGAAATCTGTCAAAGGTTGGGTCTGGAAGTCAATGGGGCGGCTGTAGGGCAGGAATTTGTGGTCTGGCCTGTTCTGGATGGCTGTGCACAGGTATGTCCTACAGTCACCAGCATCGTCTCATTTTTCCAATAAGAAAAGGATCCTTGTGCATGAGGATACAGGGACTATATTTGTTTAGTGCAAATTTGGAGAAATTCTGCTTCTTTCTTCTTTCTATGAGCCATCAAGACCTATTTGCTCTGTATGATATTAGTGTGCAGATTGACAATGTGAAACTTGAAACTGTGCATTTATGCAACTTATGCACTGTTTATTTGCAGATGGTTTTTGAGCCATGTAAAGGTGGCAAAAGCTGGATGTTGGAACATAATGAGATTAGCCTTCTTCAAAGATCAGCACTCTCAGAACAAAGCAAAAGTCTGCCTGTATCAACCAGTTCCACAACAGATATTGGTTTGCTCAGATCTTTGGAGCCAGCTTCAAAAAGGGACATCCTTGGCATTGTCCTGAGAAACTTGAAAGTAGGTTCCTGAGTGTGTTGTCTTGTTACAGAACGATTTTATTTGCAAGGCATTGTCTGATTTGTGGTGAGGATTGCCACATTTTTTTTTTCAGTTTTTGCTAACATTGGAAATTCCTGTTGATGTTGCAGACAGTCTACTGGAAGCGGGCATCAAGGGCACGCCCAGGGCTCACTATATCAGCACCCTTGCAATTGCCAGGAGCTGGACAGCACGACAGTAATGCTGGCAAAATGAACCTGCCAGTTGGAGCTCTTCTACGTCCTCAAGACCTACGGTATTGAGAAACTTGCTTTCCTTGCAACTGGGAGAATTAGGCCTAGAGTCCAAGCTGTCAATAAGTTCTGTGATCGTGGACAGACAGTTATGATTCTAGGCACTGCATGAACCACAGTTCTCATTCACAATGCTGTAGAAAGACCATTCTTTATTCTATATAGAGGATCCGGAAAAGACAATGTTTGCAAAATATATCTATGTTGTCTTTTCCAGCACTTTGTACTGCAAGATCTCTATGCAAGCAAATGGTTTCTCAACACGCTCAAAGAGGATGTTGCTGACTTACTGCAATTGACCCAGATTGTCCGTATTGGCATCAGAGCGATTACTTCTGCTAGAACCTCGGAACTGGGTTCTACGTAAGGAACATGGATTGCTACTTTACCACAGCCGGTACAGAATTTGCATCCTGTCTCTTCATGCAGAGATCTCATCTGGTTGTGCTCTTGCCTGATGAACTATAGAAAACAACGTGATGTGCAGTTTGTTCATTCTAAGAGTCGGAAGTCGATTGTGCAGGAGATATAGTGAGGCTGTGCAGGAGCTGAGCATATGCATGGCGTTAGCACCTGTACACGAGGAAGCAATGCTGCAACCATTTGTTGAACGTCTTCACCTCATGCGATTGGCCGTGTCATGGGGCATGTTGAGTTCCCCCAACACTCCATCTGCACTGGTCTGAAAAAACACACACACGGTGACGGGAAGATTTTCTATTACGACAAGCGCTGGAGAAATCATGCAGGTTTGAATTTTGTCACCATATGTTACAACCTGTATCCAATTGAAGCTGAAGGAAGGAATATTAGTTGATAAAATGCATGGGATTCTCTTCCCCAGTACAACACCTAAAGAAGCGCATTGCTGATGTACAAACCCAATATGTACAGATTGTTTTTCCTTACTATTTAAGTGCCATTTACAGTGATCCACAGCCACCAGTGCAATTCTGAGTAAATAAATAAAGAAGTAAAGATTGTTTGTTTGGGGTGCGGGGGGGGGAGGGGTGTGTATAATAATAACACATGTATACAAAGGGGCTGGTAGAGAAAATTGATTATCCTTGATTGATCAAGCATAACAATTGTCCCATGTGGTGTGGCATTCAATTGGTCTTTCCCTTTTACACTATCCAATATGCATTTCATGTTTATGTGTTGGAAGTTGCGATTGGGGTTTTTGCTTTGGGCGAATTTTTAGCTTTTTTCTTTTACCCTGAAAAATATGATTTCGGCACATAGGAATATTCTTCTTTGTGAAGAAAATAGCCCAAATTTGCCAGATTTCAATTTAAGAAAAAAAAAAAGTGCCAAATTTCTATGACAGGGCTGAGTCTCCAGTGAATTTTTTGTGTACCAAATTCTTGCCATCTTGCCAAAAAACAATATCCTGTCACAAATGGCCTGTCTTTTGAAAAAAGAATTTTCTAAAATTAAAAAAATTAAATTAAACAAATAAATTGCCACAACTGCCTACAACATGAAATGGTGCTTAAGATTTGTCTACCTTCATATTTTGAATATCATCAAAATTGGCTAAATATTCTCATGGACGATCACCACTAGAGCAATCAATATTGGTTGGTGATGGTTCGGTGCAATGGTTTGGGCCATTAGTTTTTATTGGATTTTCATGTCCCAAGCAATATCACAAGATTGAAAAATCAAATAAATCAATAGCCAAAACATAAAAGGATTATTGAAAAATATTTTTTCCTCGCATATCTGGTTTGTTTGCTAAAGTTGGTGAAAATAATTTCTTAATGAAAAAACACGGTTTAGGATGGAAAAATAACTTGCACATTACCTACCTATAATGGATGTAGGAGACATTGGTAGATGGCCACATACCAGGTGTGGGTGGGGATGTTCAAACATATGTGGGGGATTGAATCACATGAGCACCAAAGGCAAGAGGGAAATAAACTATTTTGTGATTGAAATGTGTGTTATTAGAATTTGATCAAACTGAAAGTAATACAATTTAAAAAAATTCAAGAGTTTTAAATGAAAAAATCCCATGCAATGGAAAGAGAGGTTAGTTTGAATGCCACTTGTTTGGCATTGACATAAGAGAAGGGACAATGAATGAATGAATGAATGAATGAATGAAGATTGGTTTTAAAAGGAAGATGATGTAATCCTAGTTGTGGTGCCAATTGGTACAAATAGAATTAAATTACAAAGAAATGTTATTATTTATTATTCATGATTTGTGTACCCATCATCAGTCTTGACATATTTTGTCATTTCTTCAACCCACAAAATGGGAAAAAAAAATTTCTCTTGTGTAAATTCATCTGATTTTGCTATTGGGTTGGAAAATTTTGCCAAATTTTTTATATCACAAATATTATTATTTTATTAGAAGAAACCCCTGCCCATGATCCTGATTTTACAATAAATGAATTGAACATTTAAATACAGGTAATATTAGTATTTTTTTCACATAAGCTATTGAGCTATTATTAATTCATCAATGAAACTTGAGTTTTTGACAAACAATGAATGGGCATAGGTAATAAAACAAAAAGCAAAATGACTTTAGGGTTTAGGGTTAGTGACCCACTCTGGGTTCTGCTCTTTTGGCTCAGACTTGGGTCCCTCTCTCTTTGTTGGCTCTATCCTTCAGAGACATTGTGGCACACCTTTTGAGCGGGTATAGGGATCGGAGAATCAAAAGTAGGCTGAATGGATAAGTTTAGGTGTCAGTTCTTTTTTTAAAGTTGGGTGAGTAGAGTGTAGGGGTTTACATTTTTAAATTTTTTTAGTCTCTTAATGGGTTTTTTTTTATTTTAAATGTGGGGCTTTAGTGAACTTGAATAAATAAAAGAGTTTTATTAATATGATATTGGGAGGTGTAAGGAGTTATTTGTTGGGTGGGTTGGGTAGTTGGGGGAAAAAAGAAGGTGTATTCCCTTTTTCTCCTTTTTTCTTTTTTCCTTTGTCATAATATGTTGACTTAACAAGGATATTTTCCCAAGAAGATATTATTTAAAATTCAATGTCATTTTCTGAGGGCACCAAACATGGCAAAATTTCTATACAAAAAAATTAATTTCAAAATTTTTAAGAAAAATGAACAAAAAAGGTGCTTGAAATCGAACATTGAATACATTCAATCACAAATTGAAAAAGATTTCAATTTCAACTTTTTTTTTGTGATCAAAATTCTTATGTAAATGATCGAAAGTTGAGGTTTACTGATATATATATGTTTACCAAATAGATAAATATTGAAGTGAAAAGGAAAAGAATGGTTTAAACAATGAAAAACAATTTAGGGTTAAGTGTTGTATTTCAAATTTGAATTGAAACAATTAAGGTTCTGATATATCCATGAGTTGCATAATTAAAATTCATAGGATACCTTGTTCATTATTAGACCATAATTTAGCCGTTGAATCATGAATATAATTTTTTATTGTTAAGTTGCAATCAACCACGTATTCAAAATTAGTTTAAGTCAAAGAACACAAGTAAAAGGTTTAGGTTTGGTTTTTTTATCCCATACTAAATATTACATTGTATGTTTGTAAATTTTTTAAAAAATTAATAGAAACATTGTGTTTGATTTAAACTTTCATTTTGTATTGATGCTTTTTGTAACCTTGAATTTTTTCAAATGTATTTTTGCAAGAGTATGTTTGTTAAATCCCATTTTTTTGGTTACTTTGTTTGTTGGTTGTCAAATTGATTTTGATAAGTTTTATTTTCTTTCTTGCACAATGGTTGTTGTTCCAATGAAAGGAGTTTGATTAATTATTGTAATGGATGATTTGGATTTTGGAGTTTAAAATGTTACATTTGAGGCAAAAGTGTTCAATAGGTATGGCATCTTTGATAAAATTACAAATATAAACATGGAAAGTCTAGGCTATGCATATTTGCGTTATGATTTGTTGGACAAGCTAATTCTAACCACAATCATTTTTAAGGTCAAATCACCTCATATAGATATGCATGAATAGTATTTGCAAAATGGCATGTTTGTGAAGGTTGAAAATTTCAACATTGAGTCAAATTCCAAAAGGGGATTTGAAAAAGATGACATGCATGTTGTCATTATAGTTGAATCGACAACCATTGTGTCATCAATCACTCATTCTAAACCCAAATTGGTTCCCATGTTTTTCCACATGGATTCCATTAAAGAATTTAGAAGTTTTTTTCAAAATTGAAGTTTTTTTACTATTGTTATCATCATTGTTGGTGTAAGGGGAGCATGGAATAACAAAGGTGAAAAATAATTATTGATTGCAAATGTCAAAGGTGAATTTGACCAAGATGTTTTTTTATTAACAATAATTTCATAACAAAATATGAACAACATTTTGAAACATATAATGAAGGCCAATATGTTTTAATCTCCATTAAGAATGTGCCAACAACATCCAAAGGATATTGATATTTAAGAACACAACAATACACAATTTTCACAAAGGTTGTTGATGAGTTTATTCGAACTTGTTTTTTCAAGTTGCATAACGAATTATCAATTGTTCGAACTACATTAAGAGAAATAAATTCCTTTTTTTTATTTTTTTTCAAAAACATTTAATTGTTTTTTTAAATTCAAGGAAAATAATTTTGATGGTGCCAAATGTTCATCTATAGGTCATTTATATTTTTAAAAATGAAAATGTTAAGAAATATTATTTAAAATAATTGATGATGATGATGATGATGATTATTATTATTATTAACCAGGTGGGCACCCAATTGTGCCTTAAGGACACAACTGAACGACTTTCTAGTTGTTTCCCTAGAGCCCAATCAAGTGGCCATTCGATTATGTCCCTCCCAAGGTAAAAAAAACCATTTATTTATTTATTTTCATAATCAAATGGCCACCCAATTGTGTCCTTCCAAGTTCCCAAGATATATATATATATATATACTATTATTATTTTCACAAGTGAATGGCCACCTAATTTTGTCCCTCTTAAGGGAATTTTTTTTTCCCTTAGTTTTTTATGTTATGAATTTTTACAAAACGTTTTTTTTTCCATGTTCTTCATTACTTTCTTGTTTTAACATTTTTTGTTCTTATTTTTGAAGTGACTAGGGTGTTGTCCATAACTAACCATACTACACTTCCATTCTAAAAAGTTTGAAAATTGTCATGTAGCAAATCTCATCATTTGTTCAATGGGTGATGTTCATTGTAATGTTTATTGTTCAAAATCACAAGTTCATAAATCAAGTTTTCTTCGGGGTTCCATTGCAACCAATGATGGATGTATATTATAGACCATTGAGGGAAGATGGTTTGAAGCAATTATGCACATGACAAAGTTTGAATTCATAAATTTGGTTCATTCAAAACAAGTTCAACTCCTTGTTTCAATTCATGTTTATAGTAAATTTCAATTATCATCCACATTTGCCCCTACTAATTTCCAAGAAGACATACAACAATTTATCCCATAAGTAGAAAAAGATTTGAATGTTGAGGGGTTGGTTGATCCTTTGACAATTAATTTTAGTGACAATGTCTAATTAGTTTTTGAATCCAAGTAGTTTTTTCAATGTGAGTAGTTTCAAATACAAAAGTTTTTCAACGTAAGCAATTTTATCAATATAAACATTTTTTTAGTATAAGAAGTTTTTCCATGTAAGTAATTTTTCAACACAAACAAGTTTTCAATACAAACAAACTTTTGAATCTAAGTAGTTTTTTAATATAAGTAGTTTTTCCATCCAATCAATTTTTTAATCCAAGTAATTTTTCAATACAAGTAGTTTTTCCATCCAATCAAATTTTGAATCTAAGAATTTTTTCAATACAAACAATTTTTCCATCCAATCAATTTTTGAATCTAAGCATTTTTTCAATACGAGTTTTTCCATCCAATCAATTTTTGAAGAAGTTTTCTAGTACATCAAGCAATTTTTCAATGTAATCAGTCTTTCAATATAATCCATTATTTATATAAATTATTTTTCAATAGAAGGAGGTTTTATTATTATAAATAATTTTTCAATCCAAATAGTTTTTTTAAAAATAATTCAATGTAATCTTATAATGAATCATTGATTCCATGTCTTTTTAAATGTGTATGTGTGAGGAAGGCAATTTTCATTATTTATAAATTTGAGTTAAATTGAAGTTCATAATAATGGAAACAACTTTATCAAATCTTGTTGATCCATCATTTGAACATGTATTGCATTCATATGGTCTTTGTTTGGTTTCAACATACAAATATGAAATAAGCAACTGTCTTTTTTAGTTTATATATTATTTATTAGATAATCATTTGTCATCTCTTCAATTGAGGCAAAATAGCATGGCACATTTAAATCAAATTTTATTATTGAATATTTTTTTAAAATCCCAATAATGTCCTATTTAAAAATTATATCCAAGTTTTTTCTTTGATTTACATCAAAGTATGGTGACAAGTGAACATCAGAATGTGACCAAAATGGGATTATTATTAGGATGGGAAGTTTGTGGGTAGATTTCACTACAATATTTTGGATAACTAACTATTTACAAAGGCTAATTTACATTTGGAATAAAATATCAAAATGCATTATGTTTTGATTTGGAATAGATTTTCAATCTATCCCCTTACATATTACTTCTAGCTTTCAACATTTTGAACCAATTGCATAATTAATGGTCTATCTTGGTTTTTGCTTATTTTTAAAGCGAATGAAACCAAAGTTCACATAGATTTGGATCATTTTCCATATTTTTCAAAATTAATGATGCAAAACCACAAATTCAATTGTCACAACCAACATGTTTATATTGGAATGAGAAATTTGATTCTACATTAGTGGACATTTTGCCCCAAGTCAACATTTTCACCTTCTAGGTTTATTTAAAGATAAACATTCAAAGGAACTAAACTTTTTCCAACATTGTTTTATGGCTAACCTTGACAATTTTCAAAAGGTTTTTTATATAAACAAATCGCTCAATGGGAATTACTTCATAAATCCAAGGATTTTTCAACCAATATTTTAAATCTTTTTTTTTAAAGCTATTAATTTCCATATAAAAAGTCATAGGTTTAAGTTGACTGTGATTACAAAAAGAAAATTTATGTGGTAGAACTTTAAAAGTTTCTCAAGTACAAGATAAACCAAACTTAAATAATATTTTCAAGTCATACCTAGATTATCATGATTTATAACACTTATGTAATTCACCTAATTATTTTGAAAGGTTACAAGATAATTTATTTATAATGATGAAGCAACTTGATCCTTCAACATTCTTTGTCACGTTTACATCTATTGAAAGATTATGGGATCCTTTCATTAAAACTTTGCACACATTATTACATGTTTTGAGATTAAATTTCCTAAATAAAATAGTAGACATATAGCGGAATTGATACAAAATGACCCTATCACATGTGTAAGATATTATAATCATAAGACATCTTCTTTCCACAAACTTATGACAAAATATCATTGTTTTTTTGGGCATATTTTCGATTTTTATTTTGTCATTGAATTCCAAAATTGTGGGAGCAAACATGACCATGGACTTTTATGGATTAAAAATGTGGCTATGTATAAAATGCACACAAATGAAGAAATTGAACAATTTCTAAACATGCATATTTCTTGTGATGTATCATTATTACCAAATCCACTACAAAATGCACAACAACATTAACACACGCGTACATGTAAGAAAAAAACAATGTTGTTTATAGGTTTCATTATCCATTATTTTCCTTGTGCAAAGTTTTAATAGATCAGGGGGATATATCTTCATTTAATCTATTGAATCTATCAGGGGGATACATCTATTGAAAGATTATGGGATCATGTTTTGAAATTAAATGAAGATATATCATTTTCTAAGTTTGTAAATTTTTTGAACCTTGATGAAAATACATATATATTAAGTTTGAGAAGTAAATGAACAAAGTGCACATTCTTTTAAAATGAAGTCTTAGAAACAAAAAAACGAATGCATTTAATACACTTGTTTCTCATTTGTGGTTTACAAATATAAATATTCAATTTATCTTAAAGCCATATACAACTGTAACATATTGCACATCGTATATGACAAAAATAAATAAATCAATAACATCATAACTACATTCTATCAAACAAAAATGTATCACAAATAAATAAATGCAAGTACAAAAATTCAAAAGTTGGGTAATGTTTTTCTCAATGCTTAACAAATGGTTATTCAACTTGTTGTTTATTTTGTGTTTTCTTTACCATTATATCATTCATCTCGAACATTTCAATTCATCAATATTTCTCATTTTGTGTTAAAACCACAAGTTGCATTAAATGAATTAAAACTTAATTCAACTAATATAATGTGTTCATTAATCATAGACAAATATGTTAATAATTTTAATCAACTAAGTTGTAATTAAAATTTTTATCCCATATTGTTTGGCTTCCCTCTTAATTGTGTAAACTATATAAATGGATGCATTATAAACATTAAAATACACAATATTTGCTAAATGGGATGAATAAATTGAAGAAATTTAACCCTAATTTGGTTAAATCCAAAATAAAATGAAACAAATTCAAAAATGTTATAAGACTTAGGTACCTACCTACTTGAACCTGCTTACCTACTTTGGGCTACTTACCTACCTACCTACTTATTTATTCTTACCTACCTACCTACCCACCTAAGCCTATTTACTTACCTAAACCTACCTACCTACCTACTTACCTACCAATTTTGGACTTCTTTACTTATTTTTATTTTAAATGTTTCAAAAATCAGTAATGTTTCCACATGGCACAATAATATTTGTCCATGTGTATGAATAAGAAAACCCTAAAAAAAGGTTGAAATAAAAAAAAATGGTAATAAATATGATTTTATTTTATTTTATTGAAAATGCCACATGGCATTGGTCATTTTTTGAAAATGCCATGTGACATTGGTCATTATAAATTGGTGATTAGTTGCATGATAGTCACATGATAATTGTATGTGTTATACGATCAACAAATGAAAAATATAGTCCATTCAAATACATATTCCATCCATTGTCTATTTGATGACATCATCATGTGCAACTAATGTCTTGTGCAACTTGTACAAGGCAACTACAAATCATTTTAGTTGCATATGTCATTTGCAACTGAAAATTAGTTACAAACTATGATTGAAAATATGCAAATTTGTTTTAGTAAATCTATTTTAACTACCAAATGTTGTATCCAAATATAAAAGAAATGAATGATTCAATGTACTCAAATGATACATTCATTGTTGGAGTACACAAAAGGAATGTCTCGCCCCAAAACCATTTTTAAAACAGTATTTTGAATGACCATTACATTTACAAAATAATTTATTTGGTAAAAAAAAAAATCATTAAATAATCACATACTTCTTGATTGAAGTGGTAAAGATTTTTTGTGATTTGAATGAAATAAACATTTACTTAAGTGTTGTGAAAGATGCTTCAAGAACCGTGTCTCACTTTGCAATCCAGTTAACATTTATAATGATGATATAAATAATTAAGTGAATGATTCATGTCTTAAGATTCCTTGAATATTGATGATTTAATAATACATTCAACATTGAGCATAAATGTCCAACAATTCTTATTTAGTCTACCAAATTTAGTAACAAAATCATTGAATAGGTTTACACGTCAATATGAACAATTACAATTTGTTGTGATATATGAAATATCATTTGTTGGTGTTAGAATGTTGAATGTTATAGATAATAAGTTAAGGTCCATAAAACATATTCAAAACAAATTCTTCAATGGTGCAGATGTTTTCATGACAATTGATTTTTTATTAAACACCCCTTGTGAAAGATAATTGGATTTTTCAAAACATCAAAAATAATGTTAATACATTAACACCAAATTTTTGGCAAACATATGTCCAATGTTATGAATTAAATAAAGTTATGTGACAATCTAATATGGTTTTCATACAAACTTTGAACAAATTTCACATTACAACAAAAAATACAAAGGATATTCAATTTATAAATTCAATTTGTAATTGACAACCACCCAACAATTTTACTATTCCATATTCATTTGATACAAATAAACTTGTGCAAAAAAACAATGAACATGTGTTCACTAATACATTAGGTTTGACATTTAGTTTCAAAGCAATGGACATTAATCATCAATCATGCCCACCATTTTACAAACTTTGAAATGATGTAAGTAAAATCATAGGTTTACATTCTACGATTCAAATATTAAAAAAAATGTTGGTTGAGTTATTTACTATTAACTATGCAACGTATGATGGTCTTGTGAATGGAATTGATGGCATTTTTAAAACATCAACAACATATTGTAACAAAACCATCATATGGATAATGTTTCAAAATTCTAAATTTGGAACATTCACAAGAAAAAATATAGTCATTATTATATCAACAACATTGAATCAAAATGGACACCAATTGAACTTATCATCAAAGATATAATAGTTGGTAAATTTTAATTATTTATCATAACAAGGATTCAATTTCCAATTCAACTTGCAACACCAAAAACCATCCATTGTTCTCAAGGATTATCACTAGATGAATTGGCTTTTGATCCTATTAATGTTAAAAAAACATGGTTAACATATACAACATTATCCCACATCCAAATGTTTTTAAAGAAAATTATTAACTTTTCAACATGAAAATTTATATGTGGATCCAAAAGTACATATAAAAATGAATAGATTAAGAACATTTGTAACTTGGATACCATTAATTCTTCAATTGAAAAACTTACATAATTCTCATGTAATTACACAAGCTTTGAATACAACTTCTTTATGCCAACATTATGAAGACATCAACCATGATCATAACTTTCAAATGTTTCATATCTAAGGTCTTATAGAAACAAAAATACACCACATGTCAATAGATGTGCACAAAATTATAAATTCATCGAAACATTCATATATTTCAATCCATGACAATCATGGGTTAACGATGATGTATGACCAGGCCTCCTTAAGTTCGGAAATCGCACGAATGTACGATTTCGATGTTTTTTCGGGCACCTGCTACCCCTGAAGGTGTGCGATTCGTGCACTAGTATATTAACTATGGGTTAAGGTTCTCCCCAATCTTATTATTAACCACTGTTACTGGAGATAATAAGAGGCAGTCAATCATCTTCTATAACTAATAACAACTAATAACAACTAATAACTAGTAGCGAAAGAGGAAAAAGACAACACAACGATGTGCTAATTCCCTTCTTGGAGTGCCATCTCGTTGAAGGTTTGTCGCAACTTCTCAAGCTGCCTTGAGTGCAATATGCCTTCTAGAGAGAAGCTTGTGAGTGCAAAACGATGATCATCTTTCTCGTAGTTGATGGTCGAGAAATCAACCTCCACAGTCGCTGTTTTAGGCATAACGCTGGCCAAACCGACTGCAAAGCGAAGCATGTAGGGGAAACGATTATTGAGTGGCCGCCATGCTTTCCCAAAATCAGAGTCTTCGCTTCCTTTCGTCAAGGCTGCCTTGAGGTTTGAGTCTCGAGATATCAATCGCACAAGCTGCTCAAACTCGTTGCTGACGACTTCCTCGACAACAGTTCCCGGAAAAGAATGCCTCAGCCTCTCCTCATGTTCAAATAGTAACTTCGTAAACTCGATAGTTGAAAGTCCTACGATCTCAAGTGGCAGTACTGGAGGAGCAGCGTCGGTCTTCTCTTGGTTTCTTGCGTCACGCTCAATAACTATAGCAGCGACTAAGTACATAACTTGAACATAGACTGGAGAAACATCCCTAGTGACCTCTTCCAAATCATCAGCTGGGAGTCGATTTGCCATGGACATCACTAATAAATTGGTTCCCTTGATATGCCGCTTTGCTTGATTTCGCAGCAACGTAAACGGGCCGTACCTAATAAGAAGAAGGTCGGAATTATGTTCTTCTTCAACAAGTGCATCGAATGCTGGATCAGGAGAAGTGCTAGTTTCATGGGTAGCACCGATAGTTGTCTTCAATTCAGTCACAAGACTCGATAGGTTGGATGTCTGTTGTCACAACGTAAGATTGGAAGCTTGCAAAGAGGCACTCGTTGACCAAAACAGATCCAGCATCTTGTGAAGCATGAGCAAAGTAAGCCACCATTGTTCAGATGGTGCCCACATTACCTCCCTCTCAGCTAGGAACACCATTTCGAATCCTACAATTTGTTACAGAAATCTATGTGTACGAAAATAGGTGAATTGCGGATTTCCTAAATGCGTGCAATGCACGCAAAAAGAGGCCCGTGCATTTATCTAAGGAGGCATGTGTATGACATACACATGCACTTAAATTTTTTTAATATAATAACTAATGATGGTTCAAAATATATAGTAACAAATTTTAATATTAATACACAAAAAATAATAATATTATATGTGTGTATAAAACTCATTCATGTTCAAACTCTACATTCATAGATGAGCTTCAAATTATAATTCAACATTTTTCAAACATTGTTTAATCATCATAATGGGAGATTTTAATGTCAACATTTTAAAAGAAAATAACCATGGAAAAAATAAACAAAATTTATTAGATTTCATGGATTAATTCAAATTAAAATTTCAATTCAATGAAAGCACCACAAAAGTTGGATTTCAATTAGACTATATATGGGCAAATGTCCTAGGAAATGAATGTAAATTTGGTGTAACAGAAGCATATTGGCTAGATTTTCACAAACCAATTTATATTGCATTCAAATATCAAACACACTTCCTATGTATAACAAAAATATTTATTGTCTCCATTTCTTTAAAGTGTAGCATATGAATGTTGCATTTTCCATTTAATTAATGACACCCAAAATTGTGACACCTTGTGGCCTAAATTTATATGTTTTTATTAGTTTTCATGGACCATGTGCAAATAAAAAATCATAAATATCAACCACAAGATTTAAAAAAAATTGGATATTTTTTTGATCCACATGTACACCCATCAAGCACAATAACAAAACATCTTTCATGGAAAATCTTAAAGCCAAAATGCAACAACAAAATTTACAAGAAAATGTTAAATTCTTAAACTTGAAAGTGAAATGAGACTAAAAATTAAGTGAATAACTTTCCCAACTCTTTTCATCTAAATCATATCCATTCATTCCTAATGTTTGTTTCAAACATCTAAGTATTTAGTTTTACCTTGTCCACATTATGAAATTTGTTTAGACTTTTTTTGGAAAAACTGGTGATGGGTTTAGGTCCTAGGTTTTGTGTTTTCTCCTCTTAGGGCTCCCTCACTGTGCGTTCTACACTTTGGAGTGTGATTTTTTGTTTGGACTTTGTTACTTTCTTCTTTTTTTCTTCTCTTGTTCCCTTGCCAGATGTTTTTCCTTTATTTATTTATTTGTTTATTGTTGGCATATGGAATTATCCCTAAAGGCTTTGAGTTAGTAGCGGATACTTGGATCTCGACATTCTTCAATGACGCAAAATTGATCTGGAAAAAAAAAAAAAAAAAAAAAAAAAAAAAAACAAACAAAAAAGAAAAAGA